>Ga0209298_10000741_pt1 | contig 21821 bp, 11 predicted proteins | sample S_140806_EF_Meta_FD_187325 | JGI IMG/M metagenome (GOLD analysis project Ga0209298, IMG submission 187325) | Freshwater microbial communities from Lake Simoncouche, Canada to study carbon cycling - S_140806_EF_MetaG (SPAdes) (version 2) | ecosystem: Environmental > Aquatic > Freshwater > Lake ...
CAGTCCGTTCGCTCAGGGGCTTGAGCACGACGTACAAACGGGCGTAGTTGACCGGTCCGCCGCGACTGCCACCGATCGAGACGCTGACGACGCTCACGTCGGCGTCGGCGCCGACGATGTCGGAGATCGCGACCATCTTCTGCTCCATCTCGCGGAAGGAGATGCTCTGGTCGGCGTCGATGTTGCCGATCAGGAAGCCGGTGTCCTGCTGCGGGAAGAAGCCTTTCGGGATGACGGAATAGAGGACGACGTTGAGGGCCACGGTGGCCACCAAGGCCAGGAGGACGACGAAGCTGTGGTCGAGCACCCAACGCAAAGAACGGCGATAGCGCTCGAGCAACCAGGCGAAGAACCGCTCGATGCGGCCCGGGGCCGCGGAGCCGACGGCCTTGGCCTTGAGGAGGAGCGAGCACATCATCGGGGTCGTGCTGAGGGAGACCACCAACGAGACGATGATCGCCACCGACAGCGTGATGGCGAATTCCCGGAAGAGGCGACCAACCAGTCCGCCCATCAGCAGGATAGGGATAAAGACCGCCATCAGCGAGACGCTGATGGACAGGACGGTGAACCCGACCTCCTGTGCGCCCTTCAGGGCGGCCTCCATACGCGTGGTGCCTTTCTCGATATGGCGCGAGACGTTCTCAAGCACCACGATCGCGTCATCCACCACGAACCCCGTGGCCACCGTGAGGGCCATCAAAGTGATGTTATTGATGGAGAACCCCGCCAAAGCCATAATCGCGAACGTCCCAAGGATCGAGACCGGCACGACAATCGCGGGGATCAGGGTCATACGCACGTCGCCGAGGAAGAGGAATACCACCAGGGTGACGAGGAAGACGGAAAGTAATAGCGAGCGCTCGACCTCGTGCAAAGAGCTGCGGATGGTGATTGAACGGTCCATCGCGGCCGACATCTCCATACCCTTGGGAATCTGGGCCTGCAGGTCAGGGATCTTGGCCTTGATGCGATCCACCGTCTCGATGATGTTGGCGCCTGGCTGACGGGTGATGACGAGTACGATTGCCGTGCGACCGTTGAGCAGACCGGCGTTACGGACGTCCTCGACCGACAAACTCACCGTGGCGAGGTCGGAGAGCCGCACGGGCGTCGCGCCGCGGTAGCTCACAATCAGTGGCAAGTAGTCCGCCGGCTCCAGGGCCTGGTCGTTCGCCATCACCTGCCAACGACTACCGGCGGTCTCGACAATCCCCTTGGGCGAATTGACGTTCGTCGCAGAGAGGGTCTTGCGGACGTCCTCGAGCGAAACGCCGTAAGACGCCAGTTGGGCCGGATTCACGTTCACGCGGATCGCCGGCAAGGCCGAACCGCCGACGTTGACGTCCCCTACCCCAGGAATCTGGGCGATGCGAGGCGCGAGCACGGTCGTGGCGATGTCGTACATCTCGCCGCGGGTGAAGTTGTCCGACGTGACGGCCAACAGCATGATCGGCATGTCCGCAGGATTAGACTTTCGGTAGCTCGGGCTGTTGATCATCGACGACGGCAGCATACTGCGCGCGGCGCTGATGGCCGACTGCACCTCGCGGGCCGCGCCGTTGATGTCGCGGGATAGGTCGAACTGCAGGGTGATGTTTGTGTTGCCGCGCGTACTCGAGGACGTGATCTCGGTGACACCAGCGATACGGCCGAGCGAACGCTCCAAGGGAGTCGCGACCGTCGCGGCCATGGTCTCCGGGCTCGCCCCAGGGACGGAGGCGCGGACCTCAATCGTAGGAAAATCGACCTGCGGGAGAGGCGAGATCGGCAGGACCTGGAAGGCGAACAGCCCCGTGAGCGCGATGCCAATCGTCAGCAGCGTGGTCGCGACTGGCCGGCGGATGAAGAACGCGGAAAGGTTCACGGCGACGTGGCAGCGGCGCGGCGGCGCTGCAGACGGTCGAACCAGAGGTAGATCACCGGGGTGGTGAAGAGCGTCAGAATCTGGCTCAGGATCAGCCCACCGACCATCGTGATGCCCAAGGGCTGACGCATCTCGGAGCCCATGCCCGTACCGAGCATCAGGGGCAAGGCGCCCAGGAGCGCGGCCATGGTGGTCATGAGGATCGGACGGAAGCGCAGCAGGCACGCCTGATAGATGGCGTCCTCGGGCTTAAGGCCCTGCGTACGTTCGGCGTCGAGGGCGAAGTCCACCATCATGATGGCGTTCTTCTTCACGATACCGATCAGCAGGATGATACCGATGATGCCAATGACATCGAGGTCGGTGCGCGAAAGGATCAACGCCAGCAGAGCGCCGACGCCGGCCGACGGCAGGGTCGAGAGGATTGTCACCGGATGGATGAAGCTCTCGTAAAGGACGCCGAGCACGATGTACATGACCACGATGGCGGCCAGGATGAGCCAGAGCTCGTTCTTCAGCGCAATCTCGAAGGCGGCCGCAGCACCCTGGAAGGTGGTGTCAATCGAGACAGGCATACCCATGTCCTTCTCGGCCTTCTTGATGGCCTTCACGGCATCGCCCAGCGCGGCGCCCTCGGCGAGGTTGAAGGAAATGCGGGCGCAAGGGAACTGACCGACGCGCGTGATGGCAAGTTGAGCGGACTGCTCCCGGAACTTGGCAAGATTGGACAGCGGCACCTGCGCCCCACCCGGGGCGGAGACGTAGAGGCGACCAAGGGATTCAGGACCGTCGCGGAATTCGGGCTTCACCTCGAGGATCACGCGGTACTGGCTCGATTGGGTGAAGATCGTGGAGATGATGCGCTGGCCGAGCGCGTCGTAGAGCACCGCGTCGATGTCCGCCACGGAGATGCCGTAGCGGCCCGCGGCCGTCCGGTCGATGTCTACGAACACTTGGCGCCCGTTGAGCTGCAGGTCGGTGGCAACGTCTTTGACCGAGGGAATGGCCTTCACCTTCTCCATGAGCTGCGGCACCCATTCGGCGAGCTCCTCCATGCGCGGTGTCTGCAGCAAGAACTGGTACTGCGAACGGCTGACGGTGGTGTCCACCGTCATGTCCTGCACAGGCTGAAGGTAAAGCGCGACGCCTTCGAGCTTGGCCATCTTCGCCTTGAGGCGTTCGGCGATAGCCGGCGCCCGCGACTTACGCTCCTCGAGCGGGCGGAGGTTGATGACCATGCGGCCGGAATTGACCGTGGAGCTGGTGCCATCGACGCCGATGAACGAGGCGAGGCTCTCGACGTCGGGGTCGGATAGGATCTCCTGCGCGATCTCCTGCTGCTTGACGGCCATCGCTGCGAAGGAGATGTCCTGGCGGGCCTCGGTGACGGCCTGGATGACGCCGGTATCCTGCAAGGGGAAGAAGCCCTTCGGGATGAAGACGTAGAGAAGCACGGTCAGGGCGAGCGTGCCCACGGCGACCCAGAGAGTCAGGGTCTGGCGGGCGAGGACCCAGCGCAGCGCCCATCCGTAGCGGCGGATGACGTCGTCGAAGAACGTCCCGAGGGCGCGACTCCAACGCGCCTCGTCGGCCGGCGCCTCATGCTTCAGCATCCGGCTGCACATCATCGGCGTGAGCGTGAGCGAGATGACAGCCGAAATCAGGATGGCCACGGCCAGGGTGATGGCGAACTCACGGAAGAGGCGCCCAACCACGTCCGCCATGAAGAGCAACGGGATCAGCACCGCGATGAGCGAGAAGGTCAGCGAGATGATCGTGAAGCCGATGTTGGCCGAACCCTTCAGCGAGGCCTCCATGGGGGATTCGCCCTTCTCGATGTAACGGGAGATGTTCTCGATCATCACGATCGCATCGTCCACGACGAAGCCCGTCGCGATGGTCAGCGCCATCAAGGTGAGGTTATTGATCGAGAAGTCGCAGAGGGTGATGACCGCGAAGGTGCCGATCAGCGAAAGCGGGACGGTGATGCCGGGGATGATCGTGGCCGGGACGCTGCGTAGGAAAACGAAGATGACCGCGACGACGAGGATGATGGAGAGCAGCAGCTCCACGCGGACGTCGTCGACGGAAGCACGGATCGTGATGGTCCGGTCCGTGAGGACGGTGACCTTGGCGGCCTCGGGCAAGGTAGCCTGCAGTGCGGGCAGGATCGTCTTGATGCGGTCGACGACGGCGATGACGTTCGCGCCGGGCTGGCGTTGGATGTTCAGGATGACACCGGGAGCCTGACCGCCGGGGTTATGCCCCGCCCACGCGGAAAGGTAGACGTTCTCGGCGCCGTCGGTCGTGTCGGCGACATCGCTGAGGCGCACGGGCGAGCCGTTACGATAAGCAAGAATGACGCGGTTGTATTCGTCGGGCGAACGCAGCTGATCGTTGGCGTCGATAGTAGAGGACTGCTTCAGGCCATCAAAGCTGCCCTTAGCGCTGTTAGCATTGGCGCCGACGACGGCTTGGCGGACCGTCTCGAGGCTGAGGCCATAGGAGGCGAGCGCGGAAGGGTTCACGCGGATACGGATCGCGGGGCGCTGGCCGCCGGAGATGCTGACCATGCCCACCCCGGAGACCTGCGAAAGCTTCTGGGCGAGGCGCGTGTCGACGAGGTCGGCGACCTTGGGCAAAGGCAGCGAATCGGAAGTGACCGCCAGCGTCATGATTGGCGCGTCGGCCGGGTTCACCTTGCTGTAAATCGGCGGATTGGGCAGGCCTGGCGGGAGATACGCCGAGGCTTCGTTGATGGCGGCCTGGACCTGCTGTTCGGCAACGTCGAGGGAGATCGCGAGATCGAACTGGAGCGTGATGGAGGAAGCGCCGGCCGAACTCGTCGACGCCATCTGGGTGAGCCCAGGCATCTGGCCGAGGCGGCGCTCCAACGGAGCGGTGACCGCGGTCATCATCACCTCAGGGCTGGCTCCAGGATAGAAGGTGGCCACCTGGATAGTCGGGTAATCGACCTCCGGCAAGGCGGAGACAGGCAGCGAGCGGTAGCCGATGGCGCCACAGATCAACAGCGCCACCATCAGCAGCGTGGTGGCGACCGGCCTCTCGATGAACGGGCGGGAGAGGTTCATGCCGGCTTACTTGGCGGCAGGGGCTTCGGTCGGCGCGCCGGCGCTCTTGCGACGACCGGCGACGACCACCTTCGTGCCGGTCTGCAGACGGTCCAGACCATCGGCGGCGATCACCTCGCCGGCCTTCAGGCCTTCGAGGATCTCGGTGTTGAGGCCGTCGACGACGCCGGTACGCACGGTGCGACGCGTGACGGTGTCGTCCGGATTCAGGATGAAGACGAAGCGGTCCTTGTCGCTGATCTGCACGGCGGCGGTCGGGGCGAGGAGTACGCCCTTCTTGTTCTCGACGGTCAGGCGGATGTTCACGAACTGGTTCGGGAAGAGGCGGCGATCGGTGTTTGCGAACAGGGCGCGCAGGCGGAGCGTGCCGGTGCTGGCGTCGATCTGGTTATCCAAGGCGGAGAGATCACCGACGGCCAGGACCATACGGCCGTCGCGATCAAAGGCCTCGGCCTTCAGCTGGGCACCCTGCCCGATCGCATATTGCAAGGCAGGGATGTCCGATTCGGGCACGCCGAAGACGACGGAGAGCGGCTGGAGTTGGGTGATGACGACGAGGCCGGTCGTATCGGAGGACGAGACGACGTTGCCGACGTCGACCTGACGCAGGCCGACGACGCCCGAGATAGGGGCGGTGACCTTCGAGTATTCGACCTGCAGACGTGCGTTGGCGACGGAGCCTTCATCGACCTTGACCGTACCTTCGAGCTGGGCCACCTGGGCGCCGGCGGAATCGAGCTGCTGGCGCGTGATGGCCTCGGCGGCGTCCTGGTAGCGCTTGAGGTCGAGCTTGGCGTTGGCGAGGGCGGCGCGGTCGCGGGCGAGTTGACCTTCGGCCTGCGTCAGCGCGACTTCGAACGGACGGGGATCGATGTCGGCGAGCGGGTCTCCGGCCTTCACAGCCTGGCCTTCGGTGAAATAGAGCTTCATCAGCTGCCCACTGACACGCGGACGGACCGTGACCGTGTTCAGCGCCTTGACGGCGCCGAGCGCCGAGATGCGGATCTCGATATCGCCGGGAGCGACGGTCGCGGTGGCCACGGAGACTGGAAGATTGCGTGCGCCTTTACCGCCCGCCTTAGGGCCGCCGGGCGACTTGCCACCCTCCTTGGTCTGGGCACCGAGGGACGCCGCCAGCGCGAGAAGAAGCGCAGTGGAAAAGAGACGAGGACGGATCATGGGACGAGGCGAAGCGGGGTGAAAGACGACCGCGGAAACAGGGTCCGCGACGACCCCCGCACACTGCGTTCCACGATGCATGCTGTCAAAGCATGAACCTCGAATTAAGATAGGATTAAGACGCCTGAAAACAGGCTCCGGACGTCAGCGGACAGCGGCGCCACGCACCCTCGCGAGCGCCGAGGATTGGCGTTCGCGGAGGACGGCCTGGGCCTTGGCCACCTTGGCCTTCGCAGCGGTCGGATCCTTGGCCATAGCCAGCACGGCCGGGACGATGCCCGCGAGCTGCGGCTCGTCATCCAGATCGAAGAGCCAGTCGTTAAGGCCGATGTCCTTCCACATGTTGCCCTTGGAGGTCTGCTCGGCCCAGCGGCAGACGATGGCCGGGATACCGTTGCCGACGCACATGATGGGCGAGTGCATCTCGTTGCCGAAGAGTCCGGCACTACGGACGTAGACGCTCAACGCCTCATCGGTCAGCCAGTAATCCTGACGCCAGACGACCCGGTCCTTGATATCGTCCGGTAGCTTGTCGAAGAGGATCTCCTTGCCCAAAGCCATCTGGGTGCGGTCTTCAGGGCAGATCAGCACCTTGAGGTCGGTCTGCTTCACGACCGCGATAATTGCGGCGCGGAGCTGGGCATGGTCATGCTCCTTCATCTCGTCGTTGCGCTTCTGCTTCACGGGATCGAAGGCACGCTCCTTGTGGATCGTCCAATAGGGCGTGCTGCGGTAACGCGGGATACAGCAGAGGAACTTACCCCGTTCGAGACCCCAGCCATGCAAGAAAGCCTCGGCCTTCTCCTCATTGCGAAGGTCAGTCGCGAAAGCGCCATCCGGGCCGAACTCCATCACCGGACACTTCACGCCGCCGGCTTTGGCGGTCTCGAGCGAGACGGAATCGCGGAAATAGACGAACGTGGCGCCGTTGAGGATCTCGACCGTCTCGGCGGCCGGCTTGCCCTGCGTGATGCCGAGCACGCCGTAGGGCTTAGGACCCTGTTTACGCCACATCGCCACCTGCTTCTCGCCGACGAGCGAAGGGCCGGATCCATGGAGTAGGAAATCATTCTCGGCGTAGAGCTTAGCGACGTCGGTCTTAGGCCCGACGAACTGCAGCTTCGGGAAGCGGGCCGCCAGCATCTCTTTCACGCCGTTATCGACGTTGCTCGGCCAGAGCGTGATCACGGCCTCCGGGAAATATTTCTCCAGCAAGGCTAGCATGCCCGGCGTGTGTGCGATGTCCCCGATATTCACCGTCTGCCACGAGGAACGTAGGACTACGCGCGGGGCCCGCTTGCCATCGGCGGCGCCCAGCGAAGCCGCGATGGCCGCCACAAAAGCAGATTCCAGGAAACGACGACGGGAGAGCATTGTTATTAGGGCTAGAGACAGGGCTAGGGCTGGGGCTAGCGAGAGTCAAACCACCCTTCCCTGCGGGGATGCATCAGCGAGCAAAGGGAGGCCGGAAACCGGGAATAATGATGCGTTGTATTGGGTAGGGTTGAGCGGCCCGCTCAACCGCGGCTGACCGGGCCGGTCAGCCCTACCTGAAAATGCCCCAGCCAATCATCCGGTCTCCGGTTTCCCTTTGAGCGAAAAGGCGTCCACCTTTGCACTTTTGCACAGGCCGCAGGCCGATTTGCACTTTTGCACCTAGGACAGCACGTGGTGCTGTCCCTACCTCTTAGTTCTTCTTCGCAACCGCCTGCTTAGGCAGCATCGCAAAATACTGTTCCTGAGCAGCCTTCACCTTGGCCTTCATCGGTTCGACCTGGGGCGTGAGTTCGGCGTAAGACTTAGCGATCTCCTCGAGGTTCTTATCGCGCTGCGGAATATCCTTCTGGGCAGCGGCGAGTGCCTTCTCGGCGTTGGCCTTCTCGCTCTTAGTGAGCTCGAGGGTCTTGGCGGCGGCTTCCACGAAGAGACGCTTGGCCTCGACGGGCTTACCGGCTTCGGTCAGCTGGGCGCGGACGGCGACCAGCGCCTTCTCGAACACAGGCAGGCCATCCTTGGCCTTCTGAAGGGAAGCCTGCAGGGCAGGTAGCTTGGCGGCGTAATCCTTCTCGGCGGCAACGCCGGGGGCGGAGAGCTTCTCGCGTTCGGCGAGATGCGCCGAGCGCTCCTTGGTGATCGCGGCGACGGCGACGCCAGCGGGCGCAACGGCCTTGTCTGCCGCGACGAAGGCAGCGTCTGCGGCGGCCTGCGTGGCGACCAGGGTCTGTTCGACGGACTTGGCGGCGACGAGCGCCGTGTCGGCGGCGCCCTGCCCTGCCTGGGCCTTCGCGAGCGCGGTCTTAGCTTCGGCGACCTGCTGCTCGGTCTGCTTCTTGCGGGAGAAATAGCTGAAGGAAAACACGGCACCGAAAGTGCGGGCTTCGCCGAAGGCCTTCTCGGCCGCGGCGAGATTCACACCGGCCTGCTTAGCTGCATCGGCGGCCTTGACGGAAGCGAGGGCGAGCCCTTTCGATTTCGCAGCCGCATCGGCGACGGCGGCCTTGGCCTTGTCGGCGGTGCCCTTGGCGGCGTCAGCGATCTTCTTCAGTTCGTCGACCTTGGCGGTGGCCTCGGTGAGACGCGCACGGAGCGGCGTGGTATATTTGTCGCGGTAAGCGGCGACCGCAGCGGCGGCGACCGCGACGACCGCATCGCGATCCTGACCTAGGCGCACGATGGCCTCAGACTGGGCATCGATAAGCTTCTGCTGGGCCTCGATCTTACCCAGTGCCTCGGCTTCACTTAGACGGAGCGGCGAAAGGGTCTTATCCAAAGCGGCGAATTCGGCCTTGAGCGCTTCGAGTGCGGCCAACTGCTTCGGGACCTGCTCTTCGTTCTGCTCGATAGTCTTCTTGGATGAGGCGATACGGGCGGCGGCGGTCACCTTGGCGGCCTCGTTGTCGGCCTTGGCCGCGATCAGATCGGCGATATCCTGCTCGAGCTTAGTGAGCTTATCCTGCTCGGTGAGGACCCCGACGTTGAACTGGGCAGCCTTCAGGAAGACGATGCGTTCGCGGTGTGCAGAGACTTCGGCGACGACATCGCGGGCCTTGGCCTGGGCGGCGGCGAGTTCGGTACGGGCCTTGGCGAGTTCGGCTTCGGCGGCACGGAAAGCGAGGGCGGCTGGCTTCAGTTTGATGATTTCCTGTCCGAGATAGGTCAGGCCGCCGCGGTTATCGGCGACACCCTTGGCGGCGGTCGCCTTTTCCGCGGCAGTCTTCGCCTTGGCCACCATGCCCTGCCAATAGGCGAGGCCCTTGACGACTTCGGCGTTCTTGGCTTCGTGTTCTGCCAGCTTCTTGGAGGAAGGTTCGTCGCCCTTCACCTTAGCCAAGGCGGCCTCAGCGGCGGGGATGCGGGCCTCGGCGGCCTTCACGGCGACTTCGGCAGGAGCGAGGGTGGGTTCGAGCTCAGCTAGACGCTTCTCGGTCTCAATGAGTCGGTCCGCGATCTTCGGAGGATTGCTGGAAACTCGCGTGAGATCGCGGCCCGTGGCGACGTCAAACATGCGGACTTCACCGAGCCAATTGCCGGTGACAAAGACCTTGGAGTCGTAAAGCGCGACCACCTTGGAGACGATATCGTCCTGGTGAATCGACTGACCCTGCTGGATTCGCGAGCCATTGATGTCCCAAAGCGCCGTATTTCCGTCGGCTCCGCAGGTGAGGACTTTGCCATCAGGGGTGAAGGCAACGGACTGGACCTTGCCGTGGGCGCTCCAGTTGGCGACACGCTTGCCTGTCTTCATTTCCCAAGTGGAGATGGTGCCGTCGGCTGAGCAGCTGGCTAAGATATTGGAATCGGCACGCCAAGCGAGGTCGGTGACGCTGCCGGCGTGCTGACCCAAGTTGTAGAATTCGCCCCCATTATCGGCCTCCCAGACGAAGACGTTGCCGTTACGATCCGCGGTCGCGAGCAGGACGCCATCGGGGCTGAACTGGGTCCCGGTGACCCACTCCGTATGCTTCGTGATGAGGTAGAGCTGCTCACCGGTGGCGACGTCGAAACACTTCACCTTCTTGGTATTGGTCGCGAGGACGACCTTGCGGTGGTCGGGAGAGATGTCGGCCGACATGACCTGGTCAAACTCCTTGCCGATCTCGGTGACTCGCTTACCCGTCTTCACGTCCCAGACGATGGCATGGCCGATCTTGCCGCCGCGGCCACCGCCCATGACGAGTAAGGAACCGTTAGCACTGAACTTCAGCGAACGGGCGTAGCCTTCCGGATAAGGCAGGATACCCGCCAGCTCACGGGAATCGGTATCGTAGAGCAAAATCTGCTTTTGGCCGGCGACCGCGAGGAGCGAAGTCCAAGGGCTCGCCGCCATCGCGGTGACGGCGGACGTGCGCGGCGTCACGATGACGGGTTCGAGCAGGACGTTTTCAGGACGGGCCACCGCGCCGGTGGGCTTGCCCGCGCCGCCGGCGAAAGTGAGGTCGACCTTGGGCTTGTTGGATTTCTTTGCCACACTGCCCTTCGCCTGCAGCACGCCGCCGGCGACCCACTTGGAAAGCAGCGCCAAGTCCTTGGCCTCCAGCGGCGCGCCTTCCGGTGGCATGTAGGGCTCTTCCTTGTGCGCACTCATTGTCCACAGGCGACTGGCTTGGGGATTGCCTGCATCGACGACCGCGCCGCCGCTGCCGCCATTCATTAGACCAGAATAACTCGTCATCTCGAGACCACCCTTCTTCTTGTCGGGGTTGTGGCAGGAGAAGCACTTGTTCTCCAGTAACGGCCGGATGTGATCGTCGTACGTCAGCTTCTCGTTATCCTGCGCCCAGGAAGCGGCAGAGACCAACCCCGCCGCCAAGATAAGGCAACGACGGGTCAGCCAACGGAAACTAGGGAAGGCAGCAGACATGCGAACGGAAAGATCAGTGGTTGAAGTAGAATTCCTTCGAGTTCATCAGAGCCCAGAAGGCGTCTTCGAGCACGATCTGGCGATTGGCTGGATCAGCCGCGATGGCGGCAGTGACGGACTTCGCTTCGACCGCGGCAGGCTGGCGGCCGAAGACGCGAAGGAAGAGCTCAGCGATGATCTCGTCATCCTTTTTGCCGGCGGCGATCAGCTTCTCGACCACCTGGCCGCGACGGATACGATCATTGACCGCATCGCCGTTCATCAGGTGGAGCGCCTGGGACAAGTTCGGATCAGTCTTCACTTCGCTCGAGGCGACGGATTCGCGCTTGGAGCGGCCAAAGGTCGTCAGGAAGTAGTTCGAGACGGCGCCGTCGGCGATCTGGACGGCACGGGCTCCGACCGGCAGGCCCTGGAACTTGTTCGGGGTCTCGGTGATCTGGGAGATGGCATCGAGGAGCACCTCGGCGCGGACGCGGCGGACCTGAGCGCGGGCGAAGTTCAGCTTGTCGTTCGCGTTCGTCTCGTTGGTCTTCGAGCTACGCTGGTAGGCGGCCGAGGCGGTGATGTCGCGCACGAGCTTACGCACGTCGTACTTGTACTCGGTCAGGTGGGCGGCCAGCTCGTCGAGAAGCTCGGTGTTGGAAGGCGGATTGGAGACGCGGACGTCGTCGACCGGATCCACAACGCCGACGCCGAGGAAGTGCGCCCAGACGATGTTGGCGATATTGCGGGCGAAGTAGGGGTTGCGCGGTGACGCGAGCCACTCAGCCATCACGCGACGACGGTCATCTCCGGGCTTGAGGTCAGGCTCCTCGCCACCGAGGAACTTCGGCTTCACGTTCTTCTTGGTCAGGAAGTGCTGCGTCTCGCCGCCCTTGCTGTTGTACACGATGACTTCCTGCGGATCGTCGGTGGTCTTGCGGCCGATCTGGGCGAAGAAGGCGTTGAAGCCGTAGTAATCGTTCATCGTCCAGCGGTCGAACGGATGATTATGGCACTGGGCGCACTGGATACGCATGCCCATGAAGACCTGGGCGACGTTCTCGGACAGCTTGAGGCGGTCGAGCTCGCTCTGGTAGTAGTTCACCGCAGGGACGGAGACCGTACCGCCGTTAGCCGAAAGCAATTCGACGACGATCTCATTGATCGGGCGGTTCTTGCCAATCTCATCGGCCATCCAGTTGTAGTAGAGTAGCGCGTTTTTGTAGAACGGCGGGACGTTGTTGTTCCCGGCGATGCCGGAACGGATCTGAAGCAGTTCGGCCCACTTCATCACCCAGAGCTCGGTGAACTCCTTGCGCTGCAGAAGGGCTTCGACGAGCTGCTTACGCTTGTCGGGACGCTGGTCCGCAACGAAGGCCTGCAGCTCGGCTGGCTTGGGGTAGAGGCCGACGACGTCAATATAGACGCGGCGGACGAACTCCTCGTCGGTGCAGACGCCGGAAGGCACGATGCGCAGGCGGTGGAGGCGCTCATTGACGGCCTTGTCGACGTAGTTCGCCTCGATGGCCTTGGGACGCTCATAGACGAGGCCCTTCGGGATGACAATCACCTGAGAGGTCACACTGAAGACATTGAAGCGGGCGAGCATGAAGGCCGCGCCGCGGTCGCCGGACTTCACGACGCCGTCCTTACCGATGGAGGCAACGGGGTCGTTGTTCGACATGAAGAGCGCGAGGTTCGTCACGTCGCGGTCGGTGCCATCGGAATAGGTCGCCCGGACGGTGATCTGCTGGGTGGCGGCCTTACCTTCGAGAACAATTTGCTTAGGGTAGACCTCAATGCCCGTCACCTTGGCGATATCGGCCGGGTCATCCTTCGCGCCGTTGGAAATCCACTCTAGGATGGTCTTGTTGTACTGCGAATCGGCGTCGTAGAGCTTGTTACCAGAATGCGGCACGGCGCCGACGACCTTCTCGACGAGCGTACTTTCTTCTGGGATGGCGAGGTTGATGCGGCGGCCAATCATCTCGCGGGTCAGGCGGATATAATCGCCGTCCGGATCCATGCCGAAGAGTGAGAGGCGGAAACCGTCCTTGCCGCGGGCGGCGCCGTGGCAACCGCCGCTATTGCAGGTGGAGCGCAGGAAAACCGGCATGACGTCGAGGCGGAAGGAGACGGCACGGTCTTTCTGGCCATCCTTGACTGCGACCGGGATGCGAGCGGTGCGTCCACCGAGCGCGGCGACGACCTCGGTCTTGCCAGCTTCGGTCACGGCATGCACGGAATAGCCGTCGAACTTAGCGACCTTCTCATCGGCGACCTTCAGGTCGGCAAAGGCGGTGACATCGCGGGTGGTGGCATCCTTAAAGGTGGCGAAGACGACGATCCGATGGAAGTCGCGCTTGGTCTCGAGGCTGAGGGAGTCAGGAAAGATCTCGAGTTTCTCGAGGGTCGCGAGTTTCTGCGTGAGCTCGGCCTTGGCTTCTTCCTTGGCTTTGTCCTTGGAGGCGAGCGTCACACCGGCGGGCCAGGTGGCACCTTCGGCGACCCAGCGACGGAGCACGTCGATCTCAGCGGCCGGCAGCGGGCCGTTCTTGGGCGGCATGATATCGTCATGGTCCTTCGGCAGCGTGAGACGCTTAATGAGTTCGCTCTTTTCAGCGTCGACGCCGATGAGCGCGTGGCCGCTCTCGCCGCCCTTGAGGAACGCCTCACGGGTGGTCATGAGCAGCTTGCCCTTGGTCTTGTCCGGGTTGTGGCACTCGAGGCACTTGCCCTCGAAGATCGCGCGGACCTCGTCGAAGGCGACAGGAGCGGCAGAGGCGAACGTCGTCAGGCCGACGGCGAGCAGGGTGAGCAACGGAAGACGGAGACGGAAAGGCATGGCAGGGAAATCAGTTCTTGGGGGCTTCGTTCTTCTGACGGAGCTGTTCGAGACGGGAAAGGGCGGCCGGGGCGGCGGCGGGCACAGGCGCGACAACCTTGGCGCCAGCGGGGGCCGCGGCCTTGGCGACCGGAGCGGGCGCGGCCTTGCGGGCCGGGTCGAGGCGCAGAATGGAACCGAGTGCGATACGGTGGGTGGCGAAGCCCTTGCCGACGGGGATGTCGACCTGAACGAACATCCCGGCGGTCTTGCCGACGCGGGATTTCTCGTCGGTCTCGACGGTGAAGCGGAGTTCCTTGGTGTCCTTCGTCACCTTGATGGGTGCGATGCGAATCGTATCAGGGGCGCCGACGAGCTGGGCGACGGCCTCACCTTCGAACGGACGGGTCACCTCGAAGTTGGTCGTCATCACGCCGGGGATGCCGACCTCGAGGGCAGTGAGCGGAATGCCGTTGGCGGCGACATAAGGAGCCTCGGTCGCCAGTTCGGCGAACGGCGAGGCGTTGTACACGTTGCCCTTACCGGCGGTGGCCTCGCCCTGCACGACGAACTTCCATGGCTTGGTGTCGACGTTAGCGTTGGCGTTAAGCTGGAAGACGCACTCGGTGGCATCAGCGCCGATGGTCTGCTCGCCGAGCGAGGAGACGCCCGGAGGCGTCCAGCACATGAAGACGCGGATGGCGCCCTTGAAACCTTCCTTACGCTTGGCGATCACCTTGAGATTGAAGACGCCGTTACGGACGAGCGGGGTTTCCGGCTTTTGAATTTCGAGGGAGTAAGGCGCCTCATCGACCACGGCGACCGGCAGCTGATCCTCGATGCCCTGATAGTAAATCGTGTTACCGATACGGACGATATCGAAGGTGCGGCGCATCTGACCGACGATCTTATTGTTGGGGTCCTTCGGCTGGAGGAGAGGCGTGGCGATCACACCGCCATAGGGGGCGTCCGCGGCGGCCTCGAGCACGAGCGGCACGCCGGACTGGTCGCCGGGGGCGGCGTCTTCGAGCAGCTTCACGCCGGCCGGGAGGTCCTTGATTTCGAAACGGTAATCACCGCCGACGCCGTTGCGGGTGAAGTTCTCGAGCAGCACCATGCGACCACCCTTGGGCACGGCCATGAACTGACGGTAGTTGGTGTCGTTGACGCTATAGTCAGGCGAAGCGAAGCTCAGGCTCGGTTGCGAGGCGACCATCTCGATGCGGTAGACGAAATTAGGTCCGCCACGCTCCAGGTGGTCGGTGATGCGAACCGTATAGATACCGTCGACCGAAGCGGTAATCTTGAAACGAGAATCAAGGCGGCGCATGCCGCCGCCGTCATCGTTGCCGACGAGCGAACCACCCTTGGGTGAGAACACCGTGACGACGGGATCGAGAGGGGAACCGAGAATCTGGGCGAGGGCGCGGCATTCGAAGACCTGTCCCTTCTTCAACGGGACGCGGAAGCAATCGATGTCACCGGGCTTCTCGATGATGCCGTTGAGGGCGTAGGCGTCGGCGGCGACGGCAAGGGTGCCCTTCTCGCCCGTATCGTTAGGCTCGAGCTCGAGGGTGTTCTCGATCGTCGAGAGGCGGAAGAGGTTACCGGAAGGGGCGGGCGACTGGGACTTCGGGTAAAGGACGAACTCAGCGTCGTTCTCGGTCGGCAGCACGATGTCCTCCGCGAAGGAGTCCCGCGACTCAAGGAAGCGGACGGTCAGCTTAGAGCCGAGCTTGCCGCCGGCAGGGTAGATCGCGTCCGGGCGTCGGAAATCGCCCACGTGTAGGCGGTAGTAGGAATTGGCAGAGCCGCGATAGGAAGACTCGCGAACCATCACGTAATAATCGCCATCGTACTCCGCGGTGAAGGAACAATAGCCGTCCTGGCGGTGCAGAATCGTGTCGTCGGAAAAAGCCTTCTCGAACTTGTCCTTGTCGAGGATGGCGATGTACGGATCGAGCGCGCCGTTGGGAATCGCGGCGAGGCGGAGGCCGTCGACTTGGACGCCGATGCGCTGGCCCTTCTTGACGGTGACCTTGTAGTAATCGACGTCCTCGGCGAGGATCACGCCTTCGATCGTCTGATTGAGCGCGATCGACTGGGCCGAAGCGAACTCGCTGTTCGGCTCCTTCTCCTCGACGTTCGCAAAGGGGCTCGCGAAGAACTGGCGCATATGCGAAAGGCCAGACTTCGTGCGGACGCGCATGACGTGGTTACCGGCGCGGACAGTCTTATCAATCGAGAGGGTCAGCTCCACCTTGTTGCCAGCGCGGCTTTCCACGCTCTTCACCTTGAAGCCGGGCGTGTAGAACATCAGGTCCTCGAAATCGTCGAGTTGGGCCCCAGCGATCGTCAGTTTGACGTCAGCGCCGATCTGGCCGCCGTGCGGCTTCAGCGAGGACATGCTGGGATAGGCCGCCCACGCGGTAAGCGGGGCGAGCAGGAGCGCGGCAAGGTGGCGGAACTTCATAAAAACGTTTCAGCGGGGCGCAGCCCGCCCGCCGCACCGAAAGGCGGGCGGATGGGGGTTCAAGCGCCGGATCAGGCCAGCCAGTCGGTCATGATGCGACCGCCGTTGACGATATCGATCGGACGACCGCCGTCGGACATGATGCGCTTCTCGGCGTTGATGCCGAGGACGCGGTACATGGTCTTGGCCAAGTCTTCCGGGCCGACCGCGTCGCGGTCAGGCTCGCCACCGAGGGCGTCGGACGCGCCGTGGATGTAACCTTCCTTCATGCCGCCGCCAGCCATGGCGACGGAGAAGACGCGCGGCCAGTGGTCGCGACCATTGGTGCCGTTGATCTTCGGCGTGCGGCCGAACTCGGAACTGACGAGGACGAGCGTGCGCTTGAGCATGCCGCGGTCCTGGAGGTCGGTGATGAGGCGCGCGAAAGCCTGGTCGAAATTCGGAGCCTGGCCATCGAAGGCGCTCTTGATGTTCGAGTGGTGATCCCAGCCGCCGAAGGTGACGGAGACCATGCGCACGCCGGCCTCGACGAGGCGACGGGCGAGGAGGAAGCGCTGACCAGCGGTGTTGCGGCCGTATTCGTCGCGCAGCTTGTCGGATTCCTTGGAGAGGTCGAAGGCCTCGCGGGCCTTGGCGCTGCTGACGAGGCCGTAGGCGGCCTGCTGGAAGCTGTCCATGGCGCCGATGGCGTCGGACTTCTCGGTGGCGCGGAAATGCTCGTCGACGGCGGCCAGCATGCTGCGGCGGCGGTCAAAGCGCTGCGTGGTGACATCCTTCGGGGCGAGGAGGTCGCGGACGGCAAAGCCCTTGTCGGCGGGGTCGCTGCCGAGTGCGAACGGACCGAAGGCGCTGCTCATGTAGCCGGTGCCCTGGTCAGGGATGCTCTGGCTCGGAACGACGACGTAGGGCGGCAGGTTGTTGCGGCTGCCCTGCTCGTGCGAGATAATCGAGCCGTAGCTCGGGAACTTGACGGCCGGGCTCGGGCGGTAGCCCGTGAACATATTGTGCGTACCACGCTCGTGGGCCGCTTCGCCGTGCGTCATCGAACGGACGACGGTCAGCTTGTTCATGATCTTCGCGATGTTGACGAACTTCTCGCCGACGTATTCGCCGGGGACGGAGGTCTTGATCGGGGTGTACGGGCCGCGGTAATCGGGCGAGGCGAAAGGCTTCGGATCCCAGGACTCGTGCTGCGCCATGCCGCCGGGCAGATAGATGTGGATGACGGAGTCGGCCATCGCGGTGAAGGACTCGACGCTGGGGATCGCCGATGCCTTAAGGCGAAGCATGTTCGGGAGGCTCAGGCCAAGCGTGCCCACCATGCCGATGTGCATGAAGTCGCGGCGGCTGAGCGCATTGAGAACGTCAGGGTGGTTTCCTTCACAGTTGCGATGGAGTTTCATGGGTCGGTCGGGGGTTGCCTTTCAGACAGTTAGATGTCCGACAGGTTGCGAATAAATATGTAATTTTCCCTTATATAGCCAACAGGCCTTCAAATGAATGAAATCAGTCTTAAGATTGGGATAAATGGCGTTAATCAGTCCTTTAAGGACGAGGGAAGATCTCGCGGGTAGCCGTCGAGAGAATCCGGGCACAAAAAGGGCGGGATTACTCCCGCCCTTTCGGACCGAAATTCAGCCGAAGCTTACTTGATCTCGCCGACCGAGATATTGCGGTACTCGACCTTCATCTTCACGCCGCCGTGGACCTGGAGGCCGAGCGGAGCGGCCTTGGGGTAACCGGCGTCAACGTAGTTGGAAACCTGCTCGCCGTTGATCCAGACGGTGTAGGTGTCGCCCTTGGCCTGAAAGCGGATCTTGTTCCATTCGTTGTTCTTCCAGAGGGTGGCGACCTTCGGAGCCCAGCCGGCTTCGGGGTACTTGCCGATGTAGAAAGCGCCCGTCATGTCCTTCTTGAGGGAGCGGGAAACGCCGATCTGCATCTGGATATCCTTCTTACCGGCGGCATCCTTGCGCACCATGATACCGCTGTCGATCTCGCCGCTGAAACGGCATTCGCACTCAATGACGACGTCCTGGTAGGACTTCTCGGTGTAGAGCATGTTGCCCTTCTTGTAGTCCTTGAAGGCTTCCTTGTTTTCGCCCGTCAGGACGCCTTCGGAGGCGGTCCAAAAGGCGTCGTCACCGGAGGTCTTCCAGCCGGCGAGGTCCTTGCCGTTGAAGGCGGACTCAAGTTTGATGTCGGCGGCGGAGGCCGAGACGACGAGGGCGGCGAGAGCCGCGAGGAGACGGAGGGAGGTCATATTTTTGGGGGGTAGGGGTAGGGATAGGGGTCGGGGTAGGAGATTCAATCCCAGAGCGTAACCAGAATCACAAAGCTGTTTTCCGAAATCCATTTGCCTCCTGTTCTCCCAACCCCTACCCCTCTCCCTACCCCAACCCCTTCATCACCCCCATGCCCACCCTCCGCCTCCTCGCCCTCCTCGCCGTGTGTTCCCTTTCCCAAGCCGCTGAAGTCAAATACGACTTCGTCCCTAACTTCCTCGGCACGCCTCCCGGCAAGGCCCAGATCGGCAACGGCCACGGCGAGATCGCCGTCGACTCCGCCGGCCTCATCTACGTCAGCGTCCAGGAAAAGGACGCCGGCATCCAAGTCTACGGCAAGGACGGCAAGTTCATCAAGGCCCTCCCCCTCCCGATGTCCCTCCACGGCTTCGTCATCCGCAAGTCCGCCGAAGGCGAGTTCCTCTACGGAGCCGTGCTCGGCGAGCAGCGCTTCCTGAAGGCCAAGCTCGACGGCACGGTCGTCATGGAAATCAAGCCCGACGCCTTCCCGGCCGACAAGGGCAAGGCCAAGGACAAGGCGGGCAAAGTCGGCAACGCCCTGAAGCTCACCAACTGCGACGTGGCTCCGAACGGCGACATCTACATCGTCGACGGCTACGGCAAGAGCTGGATCTTCGTCTTCGACAAGGACGGCAAGTTCAAGTCGGTCTTCGGCGGCCCCACCCAGATGGTGGACGGCAAGGCCTTTGCCAACACCCATAAGATCTTCATCGACGTCCGCTTCTCGCCGGCCCGCCTGCTCTGCCTCGACCGCGGTAACAACCGCATGTTCCACCTCGACCTCGACGGCTCCAACCCGCAGATGATCGCCAACACGGGCCTGCGTAACCCCTCCTCGGCCTCGTTCCACGGCGACCTGATGTGCGTCGCTGAGATCGCCGGCCGCGTCTCGGTCTGGAGCAAAGAAGGCACGATGGTCGCTTCCCTCGGTGTCAATGACACCAAGGGCCAGACCAATACTCCCCGGGTGACTCCGGCTGACTGGCGCGAAGGCGTCGTCACCTCGCCCCACGGCATCACCTTCGACAACGACGGCAACATCCTCGAGACCGAGTGGAACACCTTCGGTCGCGTGCTGCGCTGGAATCGCAAGTGATCCGCGCGCTGCGCCAGTGGGTCGTGACTTGGGGAGCCCTCGTGCTCCCCTTGTTCGTCTGCGCGCATAACGGCGAATTCCTCCTCGCGAAGCTCACGCTCCGCGCCGACGGCGAGTGCGTCTTGCGCGTGACGGTCGACACGGAAGCGAACTTCAACATCCAGGACCGTGCGCAGTTCGCCAAGGCCGCCGAGAACCTCTTCCAGCTGTCGGCCGGCAAGGAGACGACATCGCTCTCCAAAGTTGCCGGCGAACCGTCCTTCTCCTCGGAATCGAAACTCGATCCGGCCGCTCCGCTCGGCCATACGGCCGAAGAAATCGCAAAGTCGTACCAGCTCGAGGTCGTCGAATGGACTTGGACGCCGGTATCGCCGAAGTTCGTGCTGCGCCTGCCGGAGATGAGCCCGCACACGGTCGTGCTCTGGCTCAACGACGAGACCAAGCCCGCGACGAAACCACGCTGGGTGATGATGATCGCCGAAGACGAATCCCCGCTGATCGTGGCGGCACCGCCTTTGCCGGAAGCCTTGAAGCGCCGGATCATGGTCCAAAAAGTAGGCTTAACGATTTGCCTGCTCACCTTGGTCATCGGAGTCGCGCTTCACCTCAGGAAGCGCCGCCGGGATAACCGACGCTCGCAGGCCTAAGCGAGCGTCGCCTCGACGAACCCGGCTCGCGCTTCGAAGTGAGGGTTGTGTCCGCTGTCGGGCAGCGTGATCACATCCGCCTGCGGGAAGTGCGCACAGATCATGGCGACATCTTCGTCGCGGATGTAATTGGACTTCCCGCCGCGAAGGAAACGTGTCGGGCCGTTCCAGGTTTCACCGGCGGCCAAAGGATTTCCGAGGATTGCAGGCAGAGAGTTCGTCAACGCCTCGCGGTTCACGGTCCAGCGCCAGCGACCTTCGGCATCCTGGCCGAGGTTGGTGAGGATGAACTGGCGCATGCCCCACTCGGGCACCGACGCCGCAAGCTTCTCCTCCGCATCCTTGCGCGACTTCACGGAAGAGAGATCAAGGGCGTTCATCGCGGCGAACTCGACGCGCACGCGGTCGGAATAGGCGCGTGGAGCGATGTCCACGACGGTGAGGCGCGACACAAGGTCCGGGCGATCCATGACGAGGCGCATCGCGGCCTTTCCGCCCATGCTGTGCCCGACGAGATGCACGGGGCCAAGCGAAAGTCCGTCGAGTATCGCAATGACGTCACCGGCCATGGCGGCATAGGAGCAATCGTCCGCCCAGGGCGAAGATCCATGATTACGCAAATCCGGCGCCAGCACACGGTGGCCGCGCTCCGCGAGCGCCACGCCGGCGGATTGCCAGTTGCGCGACGAACCGAGCAGGCCGTGCAGCACGACGAGCGGCGTGCCGGAACCGCCGAGTTCGCGGACAATCAATGGAAGCTTTGCAGGCACGGGAGATGGCCAAGGTGGAGGCGCAGGGCCCGAGGTCGAACCATTTTCCCGCAGAGGTCTTGAACAACGTCAGACTGGCCCTATGAAGTCCACATGCTCTCTCGTCTGCTCCCCCTACTCGCCTGCGTCGCTTCAGCGTTCGCCGCCATTGAAGTCGTCAAGCTCCCCGGAGCTGAGGATCTGCACGAGCCCTTCAGCATCACCTTCGACGCCAAGGGCGACGCGTACGGCGTCGAATTCCAGCCCGCCAACCGCATCTTCAAAATGCACGACGGCAAGATCGACTATATCTCCGGCGTGAAGTGGAACAGCATGGGCAAGGCCCCGAAGCTCCCCGCCCCCGCCAAGCTCCTGGATCTTTCGCCGGCCGTCTACAACGGCATGCATGACATCTCCATCGCCCCCGACGGCTCGATCTACGCGTCCGACAGTTTCCAGCACCGCATCGTCCGCCTCGACCCCAAGACGCACGCCACGACGGTCTTCGCGGGCACGGGCAAGGCCGGCTTCGCGGGCGACGGCGGCCCCGCCGACCAGGCGCAACTCAACATCCCGATGTGCGGCGTGATTGATCCTTCCGGCAAATTCATGGTCATCGCTGATATCAGTAACAACCGCGTCCGCCGCATCGACCTCGCATCGAAGGTGATCACGACCATCGCCGGTAACGGCAAGAAGGGCCTCCCGAAGGATGGCGACGACGCGCTGCACACGCCGATGGGCG
>Ga0209298_10000744_pt1 | contig 21796 bp, 22 predicted proteins | sample S_140806_EF_Meta_FD_187325 | JGI IMG/M metagenome (GOLD analysis project Ga0209298, IMG submission 187325) | Freshwater microbial communities from Lake Simoncouche, Canada to study carbon cycling - S_140806_EF_MetaG (SPAdes) (version 2) | ecosystem: Environmental > Aquatic > Freshwater > Lake ...
AGGTGGTCGCGGCATGGAAATTGTCTACGATGATGCAGCGCTGTCTTCTTTCATTGCCAGGGCGACAGATATAACTCCGGATCATCCAGTTCTGGTCGACCGTTTTCTAGATAGTGCGATTGAAGTCGATGTTGATGCACTGTATGACGGTACTGAACTTTTCCTCGGTGGCGTAATGGAACATATCGAAGAGGCTGGGATTCACTCGGGGGATAGCGCATGCGTGCTTCCCGCGATCACAATTACTGCAAGCCAACAGATAAGTATTCGCGAAGCAACACTTAAAATTGCCCAAGGTGTCGGAGTTCTTGGTTTGATAAATATTCAATTTGCGATCGCAGGCGATATTCTCTATGTACTAGAAGCGAATCCAAGAGCTTCGCGAACTGTGCCGTTTGTAAGTAAGGCCACTGGAGTGCCGCTCGCGAAAGCGGCTGCGCGAATATCGTTAGGTACAAGTATCGCGCAATTGCGTAGCGAAGGCTTATTGCCAGAAAATGGTGATGGCGTCGCAAAAGGCATTTCGGTAAAGGAAGCTGTTCTTCCTTGGAACCGTTTTCGCAGAACTGATGGACGTGGCGTCGACGCGGTCCTTGGGCCTGAGATGCGATCTACCGGTGAAGTAATGGGAATTGCAGAGACTTTCGGTGAGAGTTACGCCAAGAGTCAGATCAGCGCTTTCGGTTCGCTGCCAAAGTCTGGAACAGTTTTCATCTCACTCGCCGATAAAGATAAAAGTTCGGGCTTAGCACCGTCGCGAGCCTTTGCCGAACTAGGATTTAATTTGATAGCAACAGGCGGAACCGCCGATTTCTTAGCAAATAATGGAATATTGGCGCTAAAGGTAAGAAAGAATTCTGAAGGTTCAGGACCGATGGGGGAGAAGACAATCGTCGAACTTTTAAATAGTGGTGGCGTTGATCTAGTAATCAACACTCCCGTCGGGCGAGGAACGCGCGCTGATGGTTGGGCGATCAGAACGGCGGCGGTGCAAAGATCTATTCCTTGTATAACTACAACCGCTGGATTTAGCGCCGCAGTTGAAGGTATTAAAGCGTTGCAACGCGGAGATCTTTCGGTATCGCCAATTCAAGAGTGGTTAAAGAAGTAATGTCACAAATTCATCGCAACGCTTCGCACATAAACGCAACTATTTTGGCGAATAAAAGAGTCGGGCAGTACCACCAGATCGTCTTCGGTATTGGTGAACTGGTTAAGAATTGTCGTCCCGGAAATTTCGTGGCAATAAATGTTGGTGGTGACACATCAAAGATGATTCTGCGTCGTGCTTTTGCTATTTCGCGCGTTTCTGAAAGTACAAGTTTCGGCGGAACTATGGAGTTAATCGTCGCTCCACATGGTTCGGGTTCAAAGTGGCTCTGTTCACAGGTCGAGGGTTCAGAAGTCGATGCTGTTCTACCTCTAGGGACCGCATTTGGAATTCCCACTTCACCTGTCAACGCGCTTTTAGTTGGCGGTGGATATGGTTCGGCTCCGTTGTTTGGTCTCGCTGAGGTTCTTAAAGCGCGCGGGTGCAAAGTTGATATGTTGCTTGGCGCATCCACAAGCGCGAAAATTTATGCCCCGATGGAGGGAAAGCGCTCAGTAAATTCTTTGAAAATTTTTACTGAAGACGGAACGATGGGCGAACGCGGACGAGTAACTGAACCAATCAAAGTTTTGTTAGACGCTAAGGCAATTGACGTTATTTATTCATGTGGTCCGATGGGTATGTTGCGCGCCATCTCTGAACTAACCGCGAACACTGATGTAGTTCATCAATGTGCTGTTGAAGAAGCGATGGCGTGTGGCATCGGAATTTGCATGACTTGCGTATTGCCAGTTAAGGGTGATGATGGTCAAATATCTATGTTGCGCTCTTGTATTGATGGTCCTGTTATGGATGGATCAACTGTTCAATGGCATCTGGTTGGGCAAGTGCCCGAGGTTGCGCCATGAGCATCTTTGATTTCTCAACAACTTTGGGAAATGCCTTCTTTAATACTCCGATCTTTACCGCCAGCGGATGCGCTAGCTCCGGTAAAGAGTTAGCGCAGTTCTTTCCGCTGAAAGACATCGGCGCAGTGGTCACGAAGTCCGTCATGAACAAACCTCGTTATGGGCGCCCAACGCCACGGATGGCCGAGACTCCATCAGGAATGTTAAATTCGATCGGTCTGCAAGGGCCGGGAATTGAAGCCTTCCTTGCCAACGATATTCCTTGGTTAGTAGAGCAAAATTCAAGAATTATCATTTCTATCGCAGGTGAGACGATAGAAGAGTATGCAACGCTTGCTCGAAAGGTCCGATCAGTTTCGGGAATTAGCGCGATAGAAGTCAATATTTCCTGCCCCAATGTGGAAAATCGTGGCCTGGTCTTTGCTTGTGATCCGGATGCATCTCGAAGAGTTATAGATGGTGTTCGCAAAACGATTGGGGGAGAGTTACCGATTATTGCAAAACTTTCTCCTGATGTAACGAACTTACCTGAGATCGCAAAGGGTGTTGTTGAATCAGGGGCTGACGCACTTGCACTCATTAATACTGTTTTAGGAATGGTTATAAATTTAGAAACTATGCGACCACATCTAGGTGGCAAAACCGGTGGATTATCAGGGCCTGCCATAAGACCAGTGGCGGTGCGAGCGATTTACCACGTACATGCAGCGCTACCGGAAGTTCCGATTCTTGGGATGGGCGGGGTTTCATCAGGACGCGATGCCCTGGAATTAATTTTGGCTGGAGCATCTGGTGTCAGTATTGGTACTGCTAGTTTTGGCAATCCACATGCAGCCGTTGAGATTCAAAGTGAACTACGGGATCTCTTGATAGCAAAGGGTTTCTCATCTCTAAAGTCGGCAATTGGTTTTGCGCATCGAGAGGTCGGTCAATGAAGGCTCCAATAATTTTGGCCGTTGACACATCAGATTTTGATACCGCGCTTGCTTGGATCCACGCTACAAAAGATAGCGTCAGCGTTTATAAGTTGGGCCTTGAGTTTTATCTGAATTTTGGATCTGAAGGGGTAGCGAAAATAATTGATCAAACGGGTGTGCAGATATTTTTAGATTTAAAGCTGCATGATATTCCGCATACTGTGGCAGGTGCTGCAAAAGCAGTTGCTAAGTTGCAACCTAAGTTCCTTACAGTCCACGCCAGTGGCGGCGCGGCGATGGTTAAGGCAGCAGCCGATGCAGTACCTAACGTGGCAGTAACAGCAGTAACTATTCTTACTTCGATATCTGAAGGTGAACTCTTTGAAATCGGTTATGCCAGTCCAGCGCTGGAAAGTGCGGTCGCTCTAGCCAAACTGGCAGTGGGCGCTGGCGCTAAGGCAATCGTTTGTTCGCCACTTGAAACAGCTGCGATTCGAAGTGCTATTGGAGAAGAGACGATCATTATTACCCCTGGCGTGAGACCTCTCTCTGAAATGGGTAACGATGATCAGGTACGAACGATGACACCAGCAGATGCGATCGCAGCTGGGGCGAATTACGTGGTTATCGGAAGACCAATTACTAGGTCTTGGGCAGATGGTGCGGACGCGATGACCGCGAAGGCACGATCTATCGCCGATGAGATTCTTTCGGCAATTGCGTAGAGTTCTCCTGTGCCAATACCGCCAAAATTAACTCCAGAACAGCGCAAGAGCGCGTTGGCCAAATCAACAGCCGCACGCCAGGTGCGAGCAGCAACGAAGGCAAGAGTTAAAGCAGGTGAGTTAACGCTTTCCTCCATTTTTGAATTAGCGGCTATCGACGAAGCGATCGCCAAAATGCGCGTTGTAGAACTTCTCGAATCATTTGCCGGAGTCGGCAAAGTTCGAGCAATTGCCACTTTAGATCGCTTAGGCATCTCTCAAACTCGCCGCGTTCAAGGTCTCGGTACTGCCCAACGTGCAAAACTCTTGCGTGAATTTCCTGACCGAATCGCAGCAATGCAACGTGGAAAGTTACTGGTCCTTTCCGGCCCTGGGGGAGTAGGCAAGAGCACGGTTGCAAAAGCGCTGCGAGAAACGCAATCCTTTTGGGTCAGTGTCTCTGCAACTACGCGAACGGCGCGACATAATGAACATGATGGCGTTGACTATTTTTTTTATTCGGATGAAGAATTTGATAACGCAATTAAATCTGCGCTTTTCTTAGAATGGGCAGAGTTTGCTGGCTCTAGGTACGGCACACCGCGTAAACCAGTAGAAGATGCCTTGCGCGAAGGAAAAAATGTATTACTTGAAATTGAAATCGCGGGTGCTCGTCAGGTTAAAGAGAGAGCGCCAGAGGCGGTACTAGTGTTTTTGCAGCCACCGTCATGGGAAGAGTTGGTATCTCGACTGGAAGGGCGGGGTACGGATTCTGCGGAGCGGAGAGCCGCCAGATTGGCTCTCGCTCAAGACGAGTTAGCGCAATCTAGCTTTTTCGACTTAAACGTCATAAATGAGCGCGTAGAAGAGGTCGTAGAACGCCTGATAGGATTAACCACTCATCAACTTTGATTTAGCTTTAATTCGCACGTAAACAGGGGGACCAAATGGACGGCATTACTAATCCACCAATCGATGAACTTCTCGATAAGAGCGGCTCTAAGTACAGCCTTGTTCTCTATGCTGCAAAGCGTGCGCGTCAAATCAACGCCTACTACTCACAGCTTGGTGAAGGCCTTCTCGAATATGTAGGACCACTTGTTGAGACCCATGTTCACGAGAAGCCACTTTCTATAGCACTTCGTGAAATTAACGAAGGTTTGCTCACTATCGAAAACCTCGAACCAACCGCTTAAGTATTAACTTTCGTTAAAACAATGGCTCGTGTTCGGGAAGTAATTCTCGGGGTTGGTGGCGGAATCGCCGCTTATAAATCTTGCGAATTATTGCGACGTCTACAAGATCGCGGTTATGCAATCACCGTAGTTCCAACGCCATCTAGTTTGAATTTTGTAGGCGCTGCCACATGGGAGGCTCTATCAGGGCGTCCGGTCACCACACAGGTTTGGGAACGCGTTGATGAAGTAAGACATATTTCATTAGCTTCAGTGGCAGATGCTTTGATTATCGCTCCAGCAACTGCAGATCTAATTGCGCGTATCGCTTCGGGTCGCGCGGATGATCTGTTGACTAATTTGGTTCTGGCAGTTGATACCCCCGTATTAGTTGTCCCAGCGATGCATCCACAGATGTGGCTTGATCCGGCGACAAAAGTGAATGTTGAAATTCTGCGAAGCCGCGGTTTTGAGGTTATGGATCCAGAAGTTGGACGTTTAACCGGAAGTGATGTGGGCCCAGGTCGATTCCCCGAAACCATTTCGATAATTGATAACTTCGAAAAATTAATATCGGCAAAAAAAGATTTACTAGGAGTGCAGGTTTTAGTCACCGCTGGTGGTACTCGCGAGGCAATAGACCCAGTCAGATTTATTGGAAATAGATCAAGTGGACGACAAGGCGCAGCCGTTGCTCGCGCTGCTCGCGATCGCGGTGCGCAAGTGAAAATGATTTTGGCTAACTCGCAGTTATCAACGCAGGAATCTCAGGAATTAAATGGGATCGAAGTTATAGCTGTGGAAACGGCAACGCAGATGCATACAGCGCTTGCAAAAGAGTTTCCTACTTCAGACTTGTTAGTTATGAGCGCCGCGGTTGCAGATGCTAGGCCCTTGCAAATCTCTGAAGAGAAGATAAAGAAGGGTCAATTAAAGGATATTCAATTGGTCGAGAATCCCGACCTACTAAAGTCGATTGCCAATATGCGAGATAAGCAGATAATTATTGCCTTTGCCGCGGAAACCAATAACGATATTGGCGCCGCACGAGAGAAAATGAAGGCGAAGGGCGCTAATATTCTGTATCTAAACGATGTATCTGGTGGGGCGATCTTCGGATCGGACTCAACGGAGGGATTCATTCTTACGAGCAATGGTGCTCATATTCCAGTTTCACAGACCAGCAAAGACACGCTTGCCGAGCTACTACTCGACCAAGCACTTATCCAGTTAGGTTAATCAAATGTCAAAACGTCTCTTTACATCAGAATCAGTTACTGAAGGCCACCCAGATAAGATCGCAGATCAGATCTCGGATGCGATTTTGGATTCTCTTTTGTCACAGGATCCTTCAAGCCGCGTTGCTGTAGAAACTTTGATAACTACTGGTCAAGTACACGTTGCTGGTGAAGTGACAACTAATGGTTACGCCGATGTCATGGGAATTGTTCGAGATACCGTTATTGGAATCGGGTATGACTCGTCCGTTAAAGGCTTTGATGGAAACAGTTGCGGAGTATCAATTTCCATTGGGCAGCAATCTCAAGATATTGCGCAAGGCGTGGATGACGCCTATGAAAATCGCGTCGCATCATCGGCCGATCCACTTGATTTACAGGGTGCTGGCGACCAAGGGTTGATGTTCGGTTACGCCTGCGATGACACAAAGGAGTTAATGCCGCTACCAATTTGGTTGGCGCACGAATTAGCGCAGCAACTTTCTGCAGTCCGAAAGTCCGGAGCGCTACCTTATCTTCGCCCGGATGGTAAGACGCAGGTAACCATCGAATATGACGGTGATCGCGCAGTCGCTCTTGATACCGTTGTGATTTCTAGCCAGCATGCCGAAGAAGTAGATGTTGCAAAGAAATTAACACCAGAAATTATAGAATTTGTAATCAACCCAATTTTATCCAAGATTGATCTGCCCCGCAAAGATATGCGAACTCTGATAAATCCAACTGGTCGCTTCGTAATTGGTGGACCAATGGGCGATGCTGGTCTAACTGGTCGTAAAATTATTGTGGATTCCTACGGTGGCATGGCACGTCATGGCGGTGGCGCTTTCTCTGGAAAAGACCCATCAAAGGTAGATCGTTCAGCGGCATATGCAATGCGTTGGGTCGCCAAGAACGTTGTGGCAGCCGGGTTAGCGCGCCGTTGTGAAGTTCAAGTTGCTTATGCAATTGGCAAAGCCCAACCGGTTGGTGTCTTTGTAGAAACATTTGGAACCGAAACTGTTGCAGTACAGAAGATCCAGGATGCAGTTACAAATGTATTTGATCTGCGACCGGCCGCGATTATTCGCGATCTGAACCTGTTGCGCCCAATTTATTCACAGACCGCTGCATATGGACACTTCGGTCGCGAACTTCCTAATTTCACTTGGGAGTCAACTTCGCGCGTAGAAGCACTTCGCGCAGCCGTTAACTAGTTAGGGGAGTGCGCCGTGTCAACTGCGCGGCCACTTCGCTTAAAGACCGAAGAAGTCACAAGACCGGATAAAAAGGTTGCGCCATTTCTTCCGGTTGCAAGACTGTGGGTTGATAATTCACTCTCGCACCTAGATGGCACATATGATTATTTGGTTCCGGAACGCCTAGATAGCGCAGTGCATGCTGGTGTACGGGTCGGCGTTAATTTCGCGGGACGTGAAGTTGAAGCCTTAGTACTAGAACGGCTGGAAGCGACATCGATTGCTGGCCTTAAAATGATTTCATCTGTCTTATCCCCAGTAGTAGTTGCTCCACCGCAATTGATCTCGTTGATCAAGGCGGCTTCCCAAAGATGGTTGGCTCATCCATACGACATTGTTAGAAGTGCGATTCCACCACGAGTAGCCAGTGTGGATAAGTCCATTTCTTACGAAGAGCCTGAGTCGGACTTCACCGCTAGAAAAAACCAAGAAATCTCTTATATACATATACAACCGAGCGAGAACGCGATGGCAAAGATTGCCGAGTTTGCCAAGAGTAAACTCAAATTAGGTTCGGTTCTTTTGATAGTTCCGGAAGAACGGGAACTGGTTCGGTTGAGCGAGATTCTGGGACCGAACGCTTGCCTGCTATCTGCCTCGTTATCTAGGTCAGATCGCTATCGAAATTATCTGGCAGCTCTTGGCGAAAAGAATAGATTAGTGATCGGCACCCGTAGCGCTATTTTTGCTGCACCTAGCGATCTGAGGACGCTTATCGTCTTTCGTGAGATATCCGAATCACTATACGAGCCAAGAGTTCCGGGTTGGAACGTGCGAGATTTATCGTTACTTCGTAGCGCAAGTGAAGGGCTGGATCTGTATTTTGCGGGCTATTCGCCCTCAAGTGAAATCGCTAAATTAATTGATGAGAAGAAAATTAAGTTCGTCACCAAAAGAAATCGACTAAAAGTAATAAATCATCCATCTGTAAATGGTGAATTACTACCTGGACGTATCTTCACGACGATTCGAAACGCCCTCAAGAGCGGTCCTGTTCTTTTCTTGGTTCCGCGCAAAGGTTATGCCAGTTCACTAATGTGCAAAAAGTGTCGAAACATTGCTCTGTGTGAATGCGGGGGCAAGCTGTCAAGATCTGGGCTTCATGAGGCACCGAACTGTGTGCACTGCGGACTTAAAAGTATTTCGAGCAAATGCAGATGGTGTGGCGCAGATTCCATGGTTCTCTTAGGACGCGGGGCCGAACGTCACGCTGAAGAGATAGGAAGAGCATTTCCGGGCTATCCAGTTCTTTATTCAAACGCTCAGAAACCAATTGAATCGCATGACGGCAAACCTGCACTGGTCATTGCTACAACCGGAATGGTCCCGCGCGTATCAAATGGATATAGCGCCGTTATTTTGTTAGAGGGAGACTCGTTCTTCTCTTTTGCAGATATACGAGCCCAGGAACGAGCGCGCGAATCTTTTTTTGAAGCGTCATCACATATCTGCGCAAAGGGCGAGATCGTTACAGTTATCGATTCAGCGCACCCTATTACTGCAGCCCTTACACAATGGAGTCCAGCGACGATGGCATCACGAGAATTAAACGAACGCAGAGAAGTCGCTTTACCTCCTTACACTCGAGCGGTTCTTCTAGAGACCGAAAGTAAGGATGCAACTGGAATCATTGCAGGAATAAGAAAGGCGGTACTGGATCAGAGACTGCCCAGCTCGGTTTGCGCACTTGGACCGTCACAAAGTTCTGGTGATCTATCAAGGATTTTGCTGACATGCGAGATCACGCAAAGTGAGACCTTCTTAAATTTTCTTCATGAGTTTATTCGCCACCGCGCCGTAACCAAGAAAAGTAAAATCTTTCTACGAGTGGATCCTTACTCGCTTTCTTCTTAAGCATCGCTCTACGCTAGACTTGTCTCATGTCTATCCAACCAATTCGCCTCTTCGGAGATCCCGTCTTGGTTACACCTGCCGCACCGGTTGTAGATTTTGATAAAGAGCTACGCAACCTTGTCGCTGATCTGACAGATACCATGTTGGAAGCACCAGGTGTTGGGCTAGCCGCTCCACAAATAGGGGTCGGACTTCGTGTATTTGTCTGGGATATAGATGAGGCTTTGGGCCATTTGATCAACCCAACGCTGGATCTAAGCGCTGAGCTTCAAGATGGTGAGGAAGGTTGTCTTTCGTTTCCAGAGTTGAGTTACGAAACGCCACGTTCTTTTCGCGCCGTCGCAAAAGGTTTTAATATGTATGGCGAACCAATAACTGTTGAAGGAACGGAACTTCTAGCCAGATGTTTACAACATGAGAGCGATCATCTTGATGGAATTGTCTTTATTGATCGACTCTCAGCCGAAGATCGTAAATTAGCAATGAAAGAGATTCGCGAATCTGATTGGTTTTCTAGTGCCCAAGCAACAGGTTTGAATCCGAGCATCAAAGTTTCACCTCACAACCTTTTTGGCAAAGGTCTTTAGTGCGCATTTGCATAGCGGCAACGCCTAGCGTTGCAGTCCCAACCCTTGATGCTCTGTTGGCAAGTGAGCACCAGATCATCTCGGTCATAACAAGGCCGGATGCACCCGCGGGACGAGGTCGAACTCTAAAAGCTAGCGCGGTATCAGATTGGGCAAATTCCAAAGGCATCGAACTTCACAAACCAGAATCTGTAGAAGAGATTTCTCGTTTAGCTGCGCAATGTGACCTGGTGATAACAATTGGCTTTGGGGTGATCTTGCCAACTAAAGTTTTAGAAATTCCTAGGCATGGATTTATAAACCTGCATTTTTCTGCCCTTCCGCGTTGGCGAGGCGCTGCGCCAGTGCAGCGAGCTATTGAAGCGGGGGACACCACCACGGGAGTTACCGTCTTTAAACTAGATGCAGGAATGGACACGGGTCCGATTTATACAAAATTACCGTTCGACATTAGTTCAACAATGAATACGCCAGAACTTCTTGAAGATTTAGCCCTACTGGGAGTTAAGGCAGTACTTGATGCTCTTTCGTTAATCGAGAACGGCGCCAATCCTACGGTGCAAGAAAGTGAGGGGGCCACTCGAGCTAACAAGCTGACCAGTGAAGAAGCCGATATAGATTGGTTAGGAAATACTTCAACAATAGTGAATAAGATCCGCGCTTTTTACCCTAATCCGGGCGCCTGGAGCACTTTTCGCGATGTGAAGATAAAAATTGATTCGGCAAAAGTCAGCGATGTGAAATTAAAGCCCGCAGAAATAGCGCAACAAGGAAAGGCTATTCTAGTTGGAACCGGTGACGGCGCTATCGAACTAATTACTGTAAAGCCGGCTGGTAAGGGCGCTATGTCCGCTCAGGATTGGGCGAACGGCCAGCACCTAATTGCTAATGAAAAATTTGAGCACTTCAATGGTTGAGGCAAGACGCAATACCTTTAAATCACCGAAGCCAGATCGCGTTCGCTTATTGGTTTACGATATTTTGCAAGAGGTAAACCGTTCTGATGGATATTCAAATTTACTGCTACCTCAAGCCCTAGCTGACGCCGACTTTGAACAACGAGATAAAGGATTCGCAACCGAACTGCTCTATGGAACCCTAAGAATGCAGGGGCGTCATGACTACATCGCCGCGCAAGTTTCGGATCGTGCCTGGAGCGATGTAGATGCAGGAATCGTTGATGTAGTACGTCTTGGAGCGCATCAGCTCTTCGAAATGCGTGTTCCTTCACACGCTGCAGTTTCTACGACGGTGGAATTGGCTCGGAAGGTAATTGGTGAATCCAAGGCATCATTTGTAAATGCACTGCTGCGCAAGATGAGTGCACAGACTCTGGACCAGTGGCTCGAGCCAGTAAATCAGATTAAAGATCCAGTTACTCGTTTGGCGATTATGTATTCGCATCCAGAATGGATTGTTTCGGCTTACTACGATTTATTGCGAGATTTCGCCGAGGTTGAGAAACTTCTTTCTGCCAATAATTTACCTGCCAGCCCAACTTTAGTTTGGTGGCCGGGTCGTTCAACGCAAGAAGAATTTATTGCGTTAGGTGCAGTCTCAACTGCTTATTCACCTTATGGATTGAAATACGAAGGTACACCTGCCTCGTTGGAGGCAGTTCGTCACCGAAGAGCGGGAGTACAAGATGAAGGTTCACAACTTGTCGCATCAATATTCGCATCAGTCGTTGCGAAAGAAAAATCTTGGCTTGACCTATGCGCTGGTCCTGGTGGAAAAGCCGCGCTCCTAGCCTCACTTGCAAAAGAAAATAGTAAAGATTTCACAGCGAATGAAATTTCAAAGCCACGAGCAGAGTTAGTTAAGCAAGTGATTGGGACGGCTCGTCTTTGGGTGGGCGATGGACGCGATATCGCTTCACACAATGAGAAGTTTGGGGCGATTCTGGCAGATGTGCCGTGTACCGGACTTGGTGCTCTGCGGCGTCGACCAGAAGTTAGATGGCGCAGGCAAGTCAGTGATCTAAGAGCTCTCACGCAACTGCAGCGTGAACTTAGTGATGCCGCAATCTCAGTGTTGGAAAATGGAGGTTACTTCGGTTATGCAACCTGTTCGCCACATTTAGCTGAAACTAGTATTCAGGTTAAGGATATTTTGACCAGCCATCCAGAATTGGAACTCATTGATTTGACTCAATATTTGCCTGCAGGTTTACATGGAGCCATTCGCGATGGCGCACTCTCGCTCTGGACTCATCGTCACGAGACTGATGCCATGTATTTGGCGGTCTTCCGCAAGAAAGATCCAGCGAGCCTTTAGGCTAGGGACGTGGCGAATTTGCAAGAAATCAGAATTTCACCAAGCGTATTAAACGCCGATCGCGATAATTTGCAGCACGAAATTTCCATCATTGCAGAAGTATCGGACCTAATTCATCTAGATATTATGGACGACAAATTTGTTCCGAACTTCTCCTGGGATTTCACCTCAGCTGAAACAATCATCAAAGGCTGCCCGATACCAGTTGATGCACATTTGATGATCGAGGATGTTGATCGTTTAGCCCTTGATTATGCAGCAATTGGTACGGCAAGTGTCACGATTCATGTCGAAGCATCGAAATCACCTCGCGCAACCCTCAAGAGCATTCGCAGCGCAGGTTCTAGTGCTGGTTTAGCGTTGAAACCCGGGACCGATATAACTGATTATGAAGATTTAGTGGATGTCGTAGATATGTTTTTAATCATGACAGTGGAACCAGGATTCGGAGGCCAATCATTTATGGGGGATATGATGCAGAAAGTTCGAAATACTCGCAAAATAATTGGTGATCGACCTATCTGGTTGCAAGTTGACGGAGGAATCTCTCTCGATACGATCGCAATTGCTCGAGAAGCTGGGGCTGACACCTTCGTTGCGGGTTCCGCTGTTTTTAATTCGTCTGATCCGGCTGAAATGGTGAAAATTCTCCGTCAGCGCGCAGCCAGTATCTAGTAAAGTAGGGCTATGAAAACATTTGATCAACTTTTCGCCGAGCTGGCTAGCAAGATCGAAAGTGGCGATGTTGAGTCAGGTTCTGTAGCCGCGGTAAAAGGCGGAGTTCACAATATTGGTAAAAAAGTTCTTGAAGAGGCCGGTGAAGTGTGGCTAGCAGCCGAACATGAAGGTGATGAAGCGCTGGCGGAAGAAATCAGTCAACTGATTTACCATCTTCAAACTTTGATGCTGGCTCGGGGACTTACCCCGTCCGATATTTACCGTTACCTATAGAAACGAGCGATAGTGCTAAAAATTGCCGTCCCAAATAAAGGTTCTCTCGCCGATTCATCTATCGCGATTTTGAAAGAAGCGGGTTACCGCCAAAGAGTTGATTCTAGAGATCTTATTTTGGCCGATCCAGAAAATGGTGTGGAGTTCTACTACCTACGCCCGCGCGATATCGCGCTATATGTTGGTACCGGAGAACTTGAAGCCGGAATTACGGGTAGAGATTTACTAATCGATTCGGGGGCGAAGGCATCTGAAATTCTTCCCCTCGATTTTGGCGGCTCGACATTTCGCTTCGCTGGTCCAGCAGTCAAAGAGTGGCAGGTTAAAGATATTGCAGGGAAAAGAATCGCAACAGCTTACCCAGGCTTAGTTTCAAACTATCTGGAGAGAAATAAGTTAACGGCTGATGTTGTTCGTTTGGATGGGGCAGTAGAAAGCAGTGTCCGGTTAGGCGTTGCCGATTTTATAGCCGATGTTGTCAGTACTGGAAATACTTTGAAGCAAGCTGGTCTTGCGATATTCGGTGATCCGATTTTGAAGAGCGAAGCAATTCTGATCTCTCGTGAAGGTTCTAAATTGGCTTCCGAACTAGAGATATTATTGCGGCGCTTACAAGGCGTCGTGACCGCCCGTCAATACGTTTTACTTGACTATGACATTCCGAAAGCAAGCGTTGATAAAGCCTGCACCATAACTCCAGGTTTGGAATCTCCGACGATTTCGCCGCTGCAAAAACCGGACTGGGTAGCTGTTCGCGCAATGGTTTTGCGCAAAGACACGAATAGATTGATGGATGAACTGTGGGCCTTAGGAGCACGAGGAATATTGGTAACCGATATTCATGCTTGTCGTTTATAGCGCGTCAGATTCCTCAATCTCTTCGCGCGTGATTCCTAATAGATAAAGAACTGAATCCAAGTAAGGCGCCGATAGCGAACTGTCGGCAGCTGCCTTAACCGCTGGTTTAGCATTGAAGGCAATTCCCAACCCAGCAACTGAGATCATGTCGAGATCATTGGCGCCATCACCGATTGCAATGGTTTGCTCCAGCGCAATCGAGTGCTCTTGCGCGAATTCGCGTAACGCCTTTGCTTTGCCAGCGCGGTCAATTATTGGGCCAATTAAATTGCCAGTTAGTTTTCCATCGATAATTTCTAGGTTATTGGCCCGCATATGCTTAATGCCAAGATCAGCAACTATTGGAGCGATAACACTTTCGAATCCACCTGATACTAAAGCCACATGATGGCCGAGTTTGTGCATGGTGCGAACTAGTGTGCGAGCACCAGGAGTTAATGTTATCTCTTTCTGAACCTCGGTAATCACGCCCTCTGGCAATCCGGCCAATAATTTAACTCTTGCACGCAGGCTTGCTTCAAAATCTAACTCACCACGCATAGCAGATTCAGTGATTGCAGTGATTTCTGGACCTTTCCCCGCTTTCTTTCCCAGAAGTTCGATAACTTCCTCTTGGATCAGCGTTGAATCAACGTCCATGACAACTAACTTCTTGGCCCATCTCATTAACCCACCAGGAGAGACTGCGATGTCTACTGAGTTTTGATTGGCGATCTGCGCCAATTGGGTTCGCAAATCCTTCATCGCGACTCCGGATACGGTCAACTCGATGGCAGTTACTGGATAACTTGCGGTGCGGTGAATTCGTTCGATATTTCCACCATTGCTTGCTATGGCGCGCGCCACTGCGGTAATAGCGCCCGGATTAAGCTCGGGCGCCAGAACAACTACATGACACAAGGCGCGCTTTGCAGCAATGGTAAGAACTGAACTTTCTTCAAATGCGGAGGCAATATCAACGCCAAGTCGCACGGAACACTCTTCGAGATCTACCTCAATGGCTTTCGCATGAGCAGGATTGACGGCCAATAAAACGGTCAGGATTACTCGTTCGCGAATAACCACTTGCTCTATATCAAGAACGGTCACGGCGAAAGGAGACAGGGTTTCAAAAAGCCCTTCTGTGATACCCGGTTTATCAACGCCAGAGAGCAGGATGAGGCCAGTAAATTGCAGAGTTTTTCCATCAGTCATCATTAGATCGCCTAGATTATCGTGAATCACATCTAACTGAACCCTAATTAAGCCTGATTCGCGGTGATACGCGCTATCTTTTTCATCTATGGACAGCCAATCTCAGATGAGCATTCTTTCAATGCAAGGGGTGAGTGTCTCTCGCGGGGGTCGAGATATTTTAGGTCCTTTAGATTTTAAGATCCAGAACGGTGAACGTTGGGTGATTTTAGGACCCAACGGCGCAGGAAAATCGACCCTGCTAAATATTCTAGCGACTCGAATTTTTCCGACAAAAGGGGTCGTAAGAATTTTAGATAAAGAGATGGGGAAAGTAGATTTATCTGAATTGCGAACGCGCATAGGCATTTGCGCGAGCTTGCTAGCAGAAGATATTCCAGATGATGAGTTTGTTAGAGATGTTGTACTCACGGGGGCGTACGCAGTTATCGGTAGATGGAATGAAAGTTATGACTTATGGGATGAATCAAGAGCCGTCGCGTTATTGACAACTTTTGGAGTGCGTACGTTGGCTGATCGCAGATATTTCACTCTTAGTGATGGCGAGAGAAAGAGAGTACAGATTGCTCGTGCACTGATGGCTGATCCTGAACTATTGCTTCTTGATGAGCCTACCGCCGGTCTTGATTTAGGCGGTCGCGAAGATTTACTTCGAAGATTTGCCCAGTTTTCGCAAGACCCTTTAGCCCCGGCCAGCATTGTCGTCACGCATCACATTGAAGAGATCCCGGCCGGAACAACACACGCGTTGATTATTAAGGAAGGCCAGATTGCAGTGTCAGGACCAATCTTCGATGTAATCACGACAGAACACATGTCAGCAGTATTTGGAATAAATATAAACGTCACAACTGATGGCCAAAGGTTCTTCGCGCGAAGCTCATGACTAGTTTTCGCAATCAATTGCATCCTTCCTGGGCGCAGGAGATGCAGGATTTACTTCCTTTGCTAGATGAGATTGAAACGGTACTGGTTGATAGGAAATTTCTTCCCGCTCACGAAAGCGTTATGCGAGCCCTTTCTCTAGATTTGGATACGTGCAAGGTTCTAATAGTTGGCCAGGATCCATACCCGGGCGTCGATCATGCAATGGGGTTGTCCTTTTCGGTAACGAGCCAAGTTGAGAAAATTCCGGCAACTCTTCGAAATATCTTTAAAGAAATGGCATCGGATTTGCACGTTAGCCAACCAACAAGTGGTGACCTCACTTATTTACACGATCAGGGAGTCGTCCTTTTAAATCGCACACTCACATGCGATGTTGGAGTAAGCAATTCGCACACAAAATTAGGATGGAACCAAATCACAGATCGATGTGCTCAGGTTTTGGGCCAACGTGGTGTGGTTGCAATCCTTTGGGGAAAGAACGCAGCCGAACTAGCTCATTTCTTCCCTGGTGAAAGGGTGATTGCAGGTGCCCATCCAAGTCCGCTCTCGGCCTATCGCGGTTTCTTTGGAAGCAAACCTTTTAGCAGAGTAAATAGAATCTTAGAGCGCGATGGCAAGAAGGAGATAGTTTGGACAAAGAAAAACTCGGCCCCGCAGATTTAACCGCGAGGCCGAGTTTTGTAAGTTTTCTTTAACCTACCCAGATATTAATGGGTGAGGATAAGAAGTAGATCATGAACAATCCAGATACGAGAAGAAGAAGCGGGTGTACTTCTTTTCTGCGACCTTGGATGTAACGGATGACCACGTGAGTAACGAAGCCAGCACCGATACCTACAGAAATATTGTAAGTAAATGGCATCAAGATAATTGTTAAGAATGCAGGAATTGCAATCCCATAATCATCCCAATCAATAGCTTTGATCTGTGTCATCATCAAGAATCCGACAATAACAAGGGCTGGAGTCGCGGCCTCATAAGGAATGATCGCAACCAGGGGCGCAAGAAATGTTGTTAAAAGGAAACAGGCTCCCGTAACAACAGATGCTAAGCCAGTACGAGCGCCTTCTCCAACGCCAGCAGCCGATTCTATGTAGCTGGTATTTGATGAGATGCTTCCTGCTCCACCGGCAACTGCTGCAAGTGAGTCAACGAGAAGAATGCGATCGATATTGTCGACGTTTCCGTCTTTGTCCGTTAGGCCTGCTTCATGGCCAATTGCAGTAACTGTTCCGACTGTGTCAAAGAAATCTGACAGCAGGAGTGTGAACACCAGAAGAATTACTGTAATCAACGGAACGCGGTCAAGGGATCCGAAGAGATTAAATTGTCCAAATAGAGAGAAGTCAGGCGTTGCGACAATCTTCTCTGGCATTGCTGGAACGTTCAAATTCCAACCCTTTGGGTTAACTTCTCCTGTGGCTCCGTTAAAGAGTGGGCCAATCTTCAGAGAGGTTTCAATCGCTACCGCGGCGACAGTTGCGATAATGATTCCAATAAGGATGGCACCCTTAACTTTTTTAACAATTAAACCGATGGTTAGGAAGAGTCCCAGAGCAAAGACGACGATTGGCCAGCCAACTAGCGTTCCACTATCTCCAAGTGTTACGGGCACGGGACCAGTGCCGGTACGGCGCACGAATCCAGCGTCAACAAGTCCGATAAGAGCGATGAATAGCCCGATACCAACTGAGATTGCAATCTTTAACTGCGCAGGAACGGCCTTGAAAACCGCTGTTCTAAATCCAGTTAGGACGAGAATCGTGATAATTATTCCCTCTAGAACAATTAGCCCCATTGCATCGGCCCATGTCATTTTTGAAGCGATACCGACTGCAACAAAAGTATTTAGACCTAAACCAGTCGCAATTGCTAGCGGATATTTACCGATTACTCCCATAAGGATGGTTAGTACACCTGCCATCAGAGCGGTCATCGCCGCGACGAGAGCAAGATTTGGAGCGTCACCGCCACCAATGAATTTGCCATCAGCATCTTTTGAGAGACCAATGATTAGTGGATTTAGCGCCACGATGTAGGCCATGGTGAAGAATGTGACGATGCCGCCACGAACTTCCCTTGCTACTGTGGAGCCACGTTGCGATATTTTGAAATAGCTATCGAGCATGTCATGCCTTTCCTAATTTTGTTAACGGGGGTGGTTGCGACCCCGTGTGAAATGACGGCTCACAGACCGAGGGAATAGGTTTATCTAAACGGAGTAAGGGGCTACTTCGAGGTAAGACGCGCTACTACGCCGAAAGAAATCGCGACCGCTTGACCTATTAGAAGCGCAAAAAGAGCGGTACCTAAGCCTATTTTTCCGCCGAGAAGAGCGCCGACTATTAGAACCGTGACCTCGATGCCCATGCGCACTCGTCCTACTCGTATTCCAGTTCTTTGGTGAATTCCGGTCATTGCTCCATCGCGCGGCCCTGGACCTAAGCCGCAGGTGATGTAGAGAGATGATCCCGCACCGACAAGTGCGATCCCAAAAAGCGCGGAGGCGATGCCACCTAGAAGAGTTGTTTGTAGAGGTAAATGATCAACACCAAATTGGATCGAAGCAGAAATAATTGCAATGTTAGCAAGAGTTCCAAACCCTGGTCGCTCTTTTAATGGAATCCAGAGTAAGAGAACGGCAACGCCAGTAAAGAAAGTTGCCCAACCCAAAGTAAGTCCAGTTTTTAAACTTAAACCTTGCGCAAAAACGGTCCATGGTGCATTTCCAATATTGGATTGAACAACGAACGCGTCTCCGATACCGAAAATTGTTAGCCCGAAAAATAAAATCAAAACGCGACCAAATGAGAGATCCCAACGATGTTTAGCGCGCCAAGGTGTCTGCGGAACTGTTTTATGTGGCTTTAGGTGTTGAAGTATTTCTCTCAAGCCGGTTGGCAGACGCATTGTGGGAGTTTATAGCCATTTCGAGGGAAAACATCGTCTATTCTTCGATCTATGTTCGTTGGCTTTGGCACCTTAGTAAATATCGCAACCATAATTGGGGGAGCGGGGCTCGGAGTTTTAATTGGCTCGCGCATGCTTCTACGCACTCGCACTTTAATCACCGAAGTTCTTGGATTAATAACAATACTGGGAGCGGTAAGTGCTTTGGCCCCGATGTGGGGTTCTCGATATATCAACGCTTTGCCAAAGGGATGGACTTTATTGGCGATACTGGGTTCCTTACTGATTGGTGGGCTGATTGGATCGGCTCTGAATTTAGAGTTGAGGTTAGATTCCATCGGGGAAAGTTTACGAAAGAAATTTGGCGCCCACGAAGAAAGTACATTTGTTGAAGGATTTGTTTCGGCATCTTTGCTCTTTGCTATTGGGCCGCTGGCAATTTTGGGATCAATAAGTGATGGCATGTCGACAGGTGTTGACCAATTACTCTTGAAATCTAGCCTCGACTTTTTTGCAGCGATGGCCTTTGCCGCCAGTTTAGGTTGGGGTGTAGCTGCAGCAGCAATTCCAGTCGGAATTTATCAAGGCGCATGGACGCTCGTAGGATTGGGGCTTGGCAATATTTTGAGCGGATACCAAATTGATGCCATGACAATTACGGGTGGTCTGATGCTTATTTGTATCGGTCTTAGATTGCTAAAGATCAAAGACATTGCAGTGGGCAACTTGCTACCGGCGCTTTTTATTGCACCGCTTTTTGTCGCCTTACTGCACGCTTTTCAATGATCTTTAGAACGAAGTTGCATCAATAACAAAGCGGTATTTAACATCGCTTGCTACCGTGCGATCATAGGCTTGATTTATATAGTCGGCCTTGATCACTTCAACATCGCTAACGATGTTATGATTTCCGCAGAAATTGAGCATCTCTTGCATCTCGGCGATTCCACCAATCATTGAGCCCGAAAGAGATCTGCGGGCTGGCAGCAGAGACCCAACTTCAACTGCGTAAGGTTTTCCGGGAAGACCGATAACCACAAGGGTTCCATCCACATTTAGCATCTGTAAATAGTCATTGATATTCAGTTCCGCACTTACGGTATTAAGAATGAGATCAAAGTGTTTGATCAAGTTCTTATTAAAGTCAGGGCTTCTTGTTGATACAAAATGGTGCGCGCCCATTGCTTTTGCATCGCTTTCTTTAGAAGGTGAATGCGAGAAGACGGTTACTTCTGCGCCCATGGCTGCTGCGAACTTAACACCCATGTGTCCGAGACCGCCCAGACCCATTACCGCAACTTTTTTGCCGGGGCCGGCTTTCCAATGCTTGATTGGTGAATAAAGGGTGATGCCTGCACAGAGAAGTGGTGCAACTCCATCCAATGGTAAATTTTCAGGAATTGAAACCGCATAGTCTTCATTGATCACCATTATGTTGGAGTAACCACCCATCGCAGGAGTCTTTCCATCCCGCTCTAGTTGGTTATATGTTCCTGTCATTCCCTCGATGCAGTATTGCTGCAAGCCTTTTAGGCAAGAGGGGCACTTGCGACACGAGTCAATAAATACGCCGACTCCAATTCGATCTCCGACTTTAAATTTTGTTACAGCGCTACCAATTTGCGAAACGATTCCGGCGATTTCGTGTCCTGGAACCATAGGAAAGAGAGCGGGTCCCCACTCTTCGCGAACCTGGTGAATATCAGAATGGCAGATGCCTGAGTACTTAATATCTAGGCTGACATCGTGTGCGCCAAGCTCTCTGCGTTCAAACTCCCATGGAGTCATCTGTGCTTGGGCCTTCATGGCTGCATATCCGCGTACTTTCATTATTTATCTCCCTTAGTGCTTTCGTTTTCTTCGGTAAATGGAAGTGGTTGTGTGGATATGTGGCCGGCGCGCGAGGCCCGCGCAGTTACTTGGCGCATATGGTGGCGACGACAGAGAACTTCGTAGGCAATTTCGGAACCGGCCGCGACGTCGCCGACAACTACCTGTTCACCCTCTGTAACCATTACTCCGCCGAGTGTTCGCGCATTATGTGTTGCGCGAGATCCGCACCAACATAGCGCCTCGACCTGCAAAGTATTAACGCGATCGGCCAATTCAACTAAACGTGCAGAACCGGGAAAGAGTTTGGTTCGAAAGTCAGCGAGAATTCCGAAAGCGTAGACATCAATTCCCAGACCATCGACAATCTTTGCTAAACCTTCGATTTGTTCAGGCTGATAAAACTGTGCTTCATCGCAGATGATGTAATCGATTCGATCACCGAGAGATAAGCGTTCCACTACTAAACGATGGATATCTAAATCTGGATCAACTTCGATTGCTGCACTCTGCAAACCCAATCGAGATGAAATAACCCCACTGCCGGCACGATCTTTACTTGTGAAAATTAAACCTGTGCGTCCGCGGCTCTTGTGGTTGTGCGCGGTCTGAAGGGCAAGGGTTGACTTGCCGCTATCCATCGTTCCGCAGTAGTAAATCAGTTCAGCCACAGGCGGCATCCTGCCATCTAAAAGGTGAATTCGCCGTATTGCTCATCTGATAATCCCAAGATCGGTCAATACTCCACCAAGCTCGAGGGAAAGTGAGCGACTCATTGCTACCGAGATGTGCGATGCGTCTCGGTAGGCGACTATGCCATTTACAACAGCCGGACATTTGTTGGCGCACAACCAGGGTGTGGGATTTACTTCGATAAATCCACCGGAAATTTGCGGATCAGATTTCTCGGTGTCATCGCATTTAGCGCCACCCTCGGCTGCCAAGCAATTTGGTATATCCCGTTTTGGATGAGGGGTGTCTGAGATGTAAATCAGTTTTGATGAAGCACCCACCAGGTGCGCGTACGCCAATTTCTGACCTTCCGCCCACCAATTTTGACGAGATGGAAAACTATCTGGAACATCAAAGCGCTGAAAACCACTTAAGATGATTGCGGCGGGTTTGATTTGTTGCATCCGTTTAATACTATTTTCTCGCCACTCGAAACAATCTCGATTTTTAAAGGCTCCAATCTGCACCTTTTTAACCTCAGGGG
>Ga0209298_10000745_pt1 | contig 21781 bp, 20 predicted proteins | sample S_140806_EF_Meta_FD_187325 | JGI IMG/M metagenome (GOLD analysis project Ga0209298, IMG submission 187325) | Freshwater microbial communities from Lake Simoncouche, Canada to study carbon cycling - S_140806_EF_MetaG (SPAdes) (version 2) | ecosystem: Environmental > Aquatic > Freshwater > Lake ...
GTTCTATATCTATTAAAAATGGATTATATTCACTTGACTGTCCTATGTACACACCTATTGTTCTAGGGTCGCTGTCTCCAAAACAATTTTCAGCAATTAAGTCTATATTAAAATTTGTAGCCTCGTTTACGGTTCCAGATAGTATCCCATTTTCAAATGTAATCCCAGATGGAAAAACTACAGAGTTACATGTGCCATTATCTGAAGCCGATCCACTACCTCGTACAACAGTTGGAATTGATAGTGCACATAGCGTTATGTCAAGACCCTGTGACACTGTTATATTCTTTGAATTTCCATCACAGTCAGTATACTCAAACAATGTAGAATCAGTTCCACCTGTCAATATATACTGAAGACATGGAGTGTTAACTATCCACGATGTTGGAGCATTAGTTACACTTATTGGTATACTTACATTTTCATTTATATTAAAGTATATATCCTCTTGATATATAAATGGTACCGCAAAATCAGGGCAGTTACATGCAGATACAGATACTACTATCCCTGAATCACTTACCAGACAGTATGTCTTATTTACAGGCGTTGGAATAGTACAGATAGAAGTATCAATCATATGATATGCATCATTACCATCGAACACTGACAATCCATTAGACGTTGTGTATATAGTATCACCTGACACTGGAAGTAATCCTAAGCCATTATGATAGTATAGATCTAAAGGACACTGAGTGCACACATCAGCATCGGTACCGTCAGTTATGTCTATCCAAAAGCTATTTAAATATGTATTTATCTTGCTTACAATCCAAACTGAACTTGCAGAAACAGGGGATGACACTATAATTGTAGCATCGTCAAATCCAGTTCCAGTAGCAAACTTTTTAAATAATAGACTCCCAACACCATTATTTACTAGTCCATCATACGGTGCCTGAAGTGCTATATTTGATGGGTCTATACCATAAGCTATTAATGCATTGTAGTTTGCCAATGAATTTAACCCAACATACTGCGAGTCCGCAACAATAACGTCACCCCACATTATCTGAAATCTAGTAGGGTAATCTATTGCATTATAGTTTATACCTGTTATGCCAATATCACCTCCAAGTGGAAAAGATATCGACCTGTCTGATGTTTCACCTAAAAACGACACAGTCCCTGTACCAATATTGTCAGAATAGTCCCATAATAGGTATAAATATTCATAGTCATTTGGATTAACAAAGGTGAACGTACCCTCATATATTCCAGAGCTATAAATTACAGGTATTTCTATTCGGTCGGCTATTATTATGTCTGTGTCTGACTGACTATAAAGTTGATCTGATACCAAGTAGTATAGCTTATTGTTCAGTGTAGGTACTAAGTCAGTAAATGCTCCAGATGGATCTCCAGACTTTACCGTAACAACTGATCCGTTAGATGGCATAAAGTCAACCCCACCAACTCCAGTCAACGTATCAAATAATGCAATGCTAGCATTACTAAGTATAACATTATTTATGTCGTACTGAGAGCTGCCTGTGTATTCAAACGATTGATTTGTATTCATTTTATTAAGATGTTGGATTTGTTAGTACAATGTTTGTTATTGCAGTAAGAGTACCACTACCCTGTGTTAATATAAATTGCTTAAATCCGCCACAATAATCTACTTGGAATATAACGCTTCTTACTGCTCCAGTATTGTTTGGAGCTACGTTGCCCCATATAAACTGATCGTATCCTCCTGGAGGTAAAAAGTAAGTTACCCAATTTGTCCCAAATCCATTGTCAATTAATTGTATACCCCAAGTAGGCTGAGGTGTGGTAACAGCAAATAAAAATATAGGAGTACCACCTATTGCAGATCCAACTGATTTTTGAGTTGGAAACAATGACAACTCACAAGGTATTGATGATATTTGATTAGAAGAAATTACATACGCTCTATTGTATGGGTCATAACCTCCTATTTTTTGCTTATTCGTTGTGTCGATCATTAAGTCTCTAAAGTAGTCTGTCATCCCATTTGACGATATACTAGATATTTGATTTCCAGTTAAATTTAATACGACACCTCTCTTTTCGTCTGTAAAGTAAATATCACTTCCATTATAAGCGAAGCTCTCAGGGTTATTACTTATACCGTACTCCCCTGGATATGCTATCTGATTACCAAGTACTTCTGGTATAGATGCTACCTGTCCTCCGCCTAGAGCATCAACTAGTAAGTTCTTACCATATAATACAGATGTGACCTTGTCTTGGTGTAAAACCAATAGATCTGAGTCTCTAGCATGTAGCTTTCTTACAGGCCCGTACTGCTTGTCTAAATTCATGAAATTTGCAAGTGATAGGTTAAACTCATTTAGTCTATTTACAGATGAGTCACCCCTAAATATTCCACTATAGGTTAACGATGCAAATTGATTTTGCTCGGAGTAGTCCTCTATTATTGTTGTAACTCTTGGACTATAGCCCATGGTTGCATTCGCATAGTCATCCTTAATCCTATATGACTCTAGGCCATTCCCAAAACAAAAGGCATTGTAGTCACTGTTTACAGAGTCTGGATGATTTAATTGTATTGTTGCGCCAGTTGTTACAGATATTTGATCTTTCTCACCAATAGTGTATGCCACGCCTCCAGGAACTGTTGGGCCACCAGGGAACGGAAGGTTTATAACTATAGCGTATCTGCTAGGTACAGCGGTAATTGTGTAGAATGTTGTTGGTGTTATTCCAACTGAATTTACACATACCTTTTCTCCAACAGTAAAATAATGTGGTTGAGTTTTAGCTGTTTGTGTTAACCTAGTAAATCCTGTAGCATTTTGTTTTGTGTTATACTGCCACCTTGATATATGTTTGTGATTTATAATTGGATATGTCTTGGTTAGTTCATGAAATATATCTACATCATTCTCGGATGGAACAGTTTCGCACACAATAAAATTAGATGGGGGTGTTTGTGTTATTGTAAAATAGGTTTCAATTACGTTTTGCTTATTATTTCCATCTCTTTTCCCATATCCCTTCAAAAACATTTTTACATTAGTTCCATCCCATCTATTGTATGTAAAATTAGTTGCTTCTTGATTTCCAGCAGTTGAATTATATAGCTGAATATTTGCTATTGATGGGTATGGTGGGTATACTTGTGTCTGTGCAGCACCAGTTGTATTTCTAAACCATACACCACGACTACCAATATCAGATCCACTATTATCATATTCTTTAAATGATAAATACGCCCCTGACTCTATAAACCACTCCTCTATATTATTGTAGTTCTGTTGAGAGGCAGGAAATGTTTGTAACGTTGTATATGCATTTGTATTATATTTATCTCTTTTTATTGTAATTGATATTAATGCACCTGCATACACTGGTCCATTACAGTTGCAGTTAACTATTGCAAAACCACCTGTTTTTTTGTAGTGTGTTTCTAATAATCCTCCATTATTACCATTTGAACTATTAAAATAATTATTCCCGTTAAAAGATCTACAATTAACAATAAATTTATCTCCTAGAGATACAGATGTAGAAGTCCATTTAACTACAAATGCTAAGTTTGGTAAGTTAATAGCTGTACCAGTTTGCCCAGTAGGTAGGTTTATGTAGTGTAATGTATTTATAGTTATTGGAATATCTGCTGACCACCCTATAAGACCAGCAACATCAGAAGTATATCTGTACGTATTTCCAGGTCTTATCTGTATTATATATCTTAAATCTATGCCTCCATAAAAACGATTTGAAACTCCTATACCATTAGATCCAGCAATGGCTTGAATACCTGGATCTTGAAAGCTAGTAATTATTGCTCCTGCATTTGATGTACTACTACCATAAAATATAGGAGATGTTGTATATCTATCTTGCATGTTCATGTATCCACCAGTTCCAGCAGCATTAGAACTATTTACAAGTACAGGAACAGTATATCCTATAGCTAGTGGACTAGGATTTGGGTTATTAGTTCCTAGAGCTGTACCACCACAAGTTTGTGCCGTAGGAGCAATTAAAAATACGTCTCCTGAGTCAATTTTAATCTTAAAATATAAACCCTCGATAGCATTAGGTATAAACGCTGCCGCCTTTTGTTCTAGCTCTAGTATCTTAAACTGTTTATTTACGTGAGTAGCACCTCCAGTAGCTGTTTTAAATATCAAATACCCACCAACCTTAAATTTGTCTCTATCTGACTCGTTAATCAAAAAGTATCTAAATGATCCACTTGCATAAAACAACCTTGGAAATATATTGTAGTATGTCTGTTTAGCCTGTTTTATTACAAGTCTATAGTTTGTAGCCCAACAAGGAGGAGAATTTTTTATTTCAACAATTAAACTATTTGCTGTATCTGAATTTATTGGTGGAATGTATACAGCGTTGCTGCTACTGTTTGTAAAATTAGTTTCTGTAGACGTAAGTGCCGTTGTCATACGTCCATAGTCATCACCATATATAATCCCTACCTCGTAGTCCCTGTCACTTCTAAATGTTGGCTTTGGAGATGAAGTATTTACAACAGCAGATGATGCATAGTTAACAGTAAAATTCATGTTTATGCCAATGTCATTGCAGTCTGCAATGTTTCTAAATTGTAGGTAGTTACCATATAGCAACCTGTTCCCTATCATGTCTTGTGCCTGAGCCCTTAACGGTACATTATCAAACAGTCTTGTTATCTGATCTGTAGATATTGGGGCATATATCTTGTTATTTCTAAATGTAAAGTTAAACGTACTGTTACTTTGTATTGACATGTTTGCCTTATTCAAGCTCTCGATAATCATTACATTTAAGCTGCGTGTGTCTCTAACAAGCAGCTGTATCTCTGTTACAAATTGATTTCCTGTCTCGAATGTAATATCAGCCTTGTTCATGGTGTTAACCATTCCCTTATTGTCACCAGTTTCAAAGTCTATGTTAAGTTGGCCTGGAACAAATGCAACTGAAGAAAACGGAGATATTGAGCTGTACTCGTTGTCTATGTACTTATATCTGTATGCAAAATACAGAAACTTCTCTTCTAGATTATTTGTTGGGATTGAACTGTCGTTGCTCAATAGTATATATGGAGCGTTCATTGGAGGGTTAAGAATAACATTTATGTCTAATGGAATTCTTGGATCGTCTACACCATAAGACTTGCACCTTGTTATGTTGATTCTTCTAGGAGCATTATAGTTGTCAGTCCAAAATAAGTACGAATCACCGATCTCTCCCTCTAAGTAATTTACACCTGTTATTATTTGGCTTGGGTCAAAATTTAGATAGTTACCACCAGCTACAGTGCACTCGAGTACTCTTGACGTTGTTCCGCTTGATTGATTGTACTCTATTATAGCGTTTGATGTAGGACATGTAATAAACCAATATATAAGGTTCTTAGCCTCATACGAAACCGCACCTATGGTGGTGGTTACGCTCTCTTGTCCGACAAAGCTATTTACTGCCTGTGTAACAGGGTATACTTTTGTCGCACCCAATCCGTTCTGAAGTGCGCCTATATTAGATCCAGAAGATGTGTCTATGGTAACATTTAGCCCATGTCGATATTGTCCGTCAGGCAGTAGCCTCTCGTCAATATCTTTGTTCATCTTTCCAGCAAGGAATGTTCTTTGTAAGTCAGGCATAATTATTTAATCCATTTATCTTTACCTCTCAAGCTCATCAATAGCCTTGATGGGTGCATGTTACTTAGTCGTATTTTAGTATTTCTAAGAGTCGCTATCTTCTCTTTCTTAACTCTAGCAATGGCGTATTCTTGAACACCAATTTTATTATTAAGCACAGCCCACTTTAGGTAAGAATATAGATACTCTTCTGCTAATTTATTTATTGTAATTTTTGTCTCGTCACCATTCTCCATTCCGTCTGACACGTACTCAAGTATGATGAATGAATTCTCAACACCACTAGAAAAATCAATTATCCCTGATGATTTGTTGATTGAAAACTTAGGATTAATGTTAGAGTCTTCAGGATTCATTCCGTACCGCTGCCCTAGTCTATACCCAAAAAACCAGTCACCATTACAGCACCACCCCATAGATCCGTTATACGCACCTGGGCCAGTGTATAGCTCCTTATTTTGTCTTAGTATGTCTAGCTTTGAGTCAGCGATCACAACCTGACCGTTTGAATCAAACACAACCTCTAGGTCATTGTCTTGCAGGTAAGCCGTTGCCGACATTACCGTCCTATTCTCAACCAATGGGATAAGTAGTCCGTTACGAAGCATTGATATTCTAACATAGTTCACGTAGTCTGGAGGAAGTATCAACTTTAGATCGTCTCCCATCTCTATCTCTAGAACCTTAATGTTTCTAAGTGCGTCATAGTTTAACTCCTGCACAGCCCTTTTTGCATGAAACAATAGCGTGTATCTATCAACATTGTTTACTAGCTTGTCGTTGCCTACATACATAAGCATAAAGTTGTTAACAATATCAAATAGACTTACGTACTGATAAGACCCCCAGTTGGTATCCTGTGGGATAGTCCCATTATTTGTGTAGTACTGATAATTAGTTATATATGACATATCTTATTGTTTTTGTTGAGCGTCCTGTATCTCTTCTGATTTTGCTGCCGCTGCCACCTCTTGTTCTCTTATTGAAATACCTGCATACTGTAGTATCTTTACAACCAAATTAACAAAGTCGCTGTCTGGCAACTCAAAGTCAACAGATGTTGCTGAATCAAACAAAGCCTCACCATTTGCAGTAGATATAAATGACCAAAGGGGTATGTATGGATATCTTATGTACCTTATGAGTACGTTATTGGTAATAGATAAAGGATAAATCTTTATGTCCTCAGATAATAGCTGTGGATTCAAGACACTCGATGTTCCAGTTGACAATATATAAACTGGATAGTTCACCGTTGGAGCAGTCAAGTTTGATGCCAGTAGATTAAAAATCTTGCTGTGCTCAACCCTTTCTACTTCAGTAACGTTGTTGTACACTATCTTCTCTATGTAGTAATAGTCAGTAGGCGTATTAAACTTTGCAGGAGCTGCATCATATGTAAGTGGGGTATACACCGAAAACCTGTCAAGCATTTCTGATATCTTTTGTGGAATGTTTGAATACCCCTCGCCATTCAGTCTATTATTTTGCTTAACTATCTCATTTGTGTACGAGTACATGTACTGCTCAAATATTTCATTTTGAGCCATCCTAGCAAATGTATTAAATTCATCAGGAGTTATGTAACCTCTATTATCTTTGTTTACTATGTTTAGTACGGTACGTCTAACGTCATCTATCATTGGGATGCTTTTTACAAAGATAAATAAAAAAAGGCACTTAAACTAAGTGCCCTTTCATTTTTAAATTACTTGATATTAAGCTACGTCTATATCACTAACAGCTTGTGGTACTGTAACATCATAGACAACATTAGTCCAAGAAGTTTGCAAAGAAGCCACGATTGCGTTTTGAATAGCATTACGCATACTAAATGCAACTTGAGCTGCATGTGTAAGTGTAACTACTTTTCCACCTTGATAAGTTACTAGTGTTGTTACAGCTGTTGCTGAATCTAACGCTGCTTCAACCATAACTACATTAGTAGCAGAGATCAATACGTTACCTGAACTTGTAACGGGGATACTTAAAAATTTTTCCATTGTTTAAAAAGTTTAAATGGGTTAATAAAGTACAAATATACTAATTTTCTGAGAACTTATCGTCAAGGTATTTGTATAGATCTAATCCCTCGTCAGACTGTAGATAAGAAGACAGTACATACAATGGATCTTCTCCAAATGGAATTGTCATTAATTTTTTCTTATTGTCCTTAAGGTTATAAAAGATCTCTTTCTTATTGTTTCGATAAGATAGATATCCATCAGACATAGCTCTAGCGGCTGTATTGGTTACCCTTAGTGCTGGGTCATTAATAGCCTCCATAAAGTCTTGAGGGTATCGTTTTGCAAACATCATCACGTCTCTCTTTAATTCAGATGTCTTCATTGATTCTACATTTGATCCCATCAATAACCTAGCTACTGACTCAAGTGTAGAAACATCTAAGTCTCTTGCTGCTAACTGTGCATCAAGTTGGTCATACAACATCATCATATCTTTCTGAGCATCGTTTTCATTGTCAAACTCATAAAACTCACCCCCATTTCCTGGGTGATAATGTAAAAACTCTTGTAGAACAGGATTATTTTTTGGTACATTTAATACGCCATCCTCAAAAACAATAGGCTCCAAAATAACATTTGCGTCTTGTTCTTCTTGAAATGGTGAATTAGAATTTCTAGCATACCTAAGTGGATGATTAGAGTTTGTCTCTTCATTATAGTAAAGCAATCTTCTTCTAGGTGTGTCTTTTGATGCTATATAATAGCTTAGTGGAGATGCTTCTCCTTTTAATAGATAAATCCTATCCTTAGGATCTAATTTTACTCTTTTGATCTTTTCCATTTTATATAATTTAAATTAAAATTTAAAATAAAGAGGGAGACACCGTGCCCCCCTCTATATCAATTATTCTTATCCTTTGAAGATGAAGAAGTTATTTGCACCTAATGTACATAAAGCTCTTTCAGACAAGAAGTTAACCTCCATTGCATCTAAGTCACTTGTTTGTGCACCACCTGCTGAACCTGTGATCCAAGTCTTGTAACGTCTGTCTTCAGTCTCTGAAGCACGGTAACGAACGTGTAAGAATGGTCTACGAGCATTTTTACCTAACACTTGATCGTATACGCTCATTGTTCCAGCTGGAACTAATACACCATTGATTAGACCTCCAACTAAACCACCTCGAAGGGTAGCATCGTTTAAGTATTTCCAATCAGTCTTGTAGAACTCATACCCTCTTCGGAATCCAGAGAAACCTAAGTTAAGTGCCATCTCTTCTGAGTTGTCGAACAATCCGTAAGAAGTTCCACCAGCTCCGTAAGAGTTTTGAGCAGCTAACATATCATCAATATCAAAAGAGAACTGACGATTTAAGAACAATGCATTCTCAGCGATAGCTCCTTGCTTGTCAAGACGTTGTACGATTGTATCAAAGTCACCCAATGAAGATGGGGTACCACCAGACCAAACGTTACCACGAGTTTCAATAGCATTAAACATACCTTGTGTACCAGCAGATTGAGTTAATGTACTTCCAGCTGGGTAAGCAGAAGAGTTTAATTCCGTAGCAGCTCCAGAAGATGCAGCAGCAGGAACACCCTCAACCATAGCCATCTCTAAGTAATCTTCAAAACGAAGACGAGTCTCATGCTCTGACTTGATGTACCATAAGTATCCAGTAGCTCCATTTTCAGTAGTTACTTCAACCCATCCAACTTGTGCCATATCTGAACCAGACACAGTGTACTTGTCCTTAATTATAATTGGCTTATTGTCAAAGAACAGATCTTGAGCTTCGTTAGATCCAACCATACCTGAACTACCTTTTCTAAATTCAGAACCATAAACAAATACAGTTACTGTAGTAGCAGCGGTAAAAGTTGTAGCTACGTTGTTATAGTAAGCAACTGTAAATGTACTTCCAGAAACAGCTGTTATTAAAGCTTTTTGTGATTCAGATGCTATGCTTTCTGAAGAAAGAAAAACAGTTTGTCCTACACGGAAGTTACAAATAGCAGATGCAGCCAATGTAAATACTTGCTGACCAGCAGCAGGAGCTCCTAATACAGCAAAAGTTACACCTGTATATTTTGTATGTAAACGACCTTGTTCTGCCCACTTGATCATGTCAGAGTTAGAAGGAAGTTCTGCACCTACCATACGTAAGAAAGATGCAATTGATCTATTACCGTAACGTTCGAATTCTTGCTCGTATGTATCAGGAAGATACTGATTTAAGAAATCAAAGTTTGTAATATAGTTTGTAGGCAATGTTGCCTTCACTGAGCTAGGTGTAATCGCTACACCTGGACTCGTTTGTAATGTACCAGCCATTTTTTTTAGTTTTTAAATTGTTTAACGTTTTTTTATTACTAATCGGCTTCCACGTTCTTGATCTAAAGCTCTAACCTGCACTCCAGTACTAGGAGCGTTTTGAGGAGTTTGTCTAGTCATGTCAATATTCTTTGATTCCCTAGATACACCATCAATTGCTTCTGATTTGCCTTGCTCATAAAAGAACTTAGCAAATTTTTCTGGATTTGAGGCTACAGAAATAGCACGGTGAAAGGCTTCAGCATCTGCAAGGTATCCATCATTATTTAAGAACTTCGAAATGAAGCCACTTAAATCAATTTGTTCTTGCAATAAGGTTTTAGGTTCTGCTGGCTTATAAACTAACTTCTTGTTCTCAGAAATGTTAAACCCGAAACCTTCGAATTTATCTGAAAATAATTCATTTGTTTTGTCAGAGAAATACCTAGACCTCTTCTGTTGCTCTTCATCGTTAAGCGAGGAAGACTCTCTATTTTTCTTGTAAGCATCATAAGCATCTCTTTCTCCTTGTGGAACAAAGGACTCCCTTGACTCAAGTGGAACCTTGTACTGTTCTTTCAACTCGTTGAAATACTTCTTAGCTTTAGCAAGCTCTTTTTTCTTTGCTATTTGTTTTTTCTTGATATCTTTTTCATCATCATAATCTGAATCATATGAAAAATTACTTTCTATATCAAACTTAATATCTTCAGCGTCTAAATCTGCATTTTGACTCTTATAATATTCAAACAACAAAGAATTTGGTTCTTCAGCATCATAGTCTTTACTCAATTGAATAAAGTCTTGGATACTTCGTCCCGTTTCTTTTTTATACTTTAAAAAGGTAGACACATCTTCAGGTAACTCTTCGTTATCCCTACGTTGGTCTGCCAATTCATCTAACGATGTAATCTCTCGATTCCATCTTTTACCAAGATATGAAAGAACTCTATTATCGTCTAGATCTTCAGCAATATTTCCCTCTACTGCTGGTTGTAAATTTACAGTATCTATATTCTCAGATTCAGTTGCTCCATTTAATTTCTCATCATGCTGCTTTAGCAATTGATTTTCAATTTCCGCAACACTTTTTTCCTCGAACTCTACAGCCCTTACTTTAAATTCTCCTTCCATTTTATTTAATTTAATTTGTTACAAAGTTATAACTTTTTTTTATCTTTATTTTTATTTTTACTACCTATATTAATTGTATACTTGGCTCCTATATCAAAACTAAATGGGTTTAATGATTCCTTACTAATAGATCCAGATAAACTTAAGTTATTATTTTTAATAGGAATTGTATACTCACCACCAATATCTCCAAACTTATATCCTGGGGAAGCACCTACACGAGACTTTAAAGTAAAATTATTTTTCTGTAGTGTTAATCCAGCAGATGAAGAATAATCATTAGCATTGCTGTAGTGACCATATAAATCTGGAATAAGCTTTAATGGGGGAGCGGTAGTAGTTTTATTTGTTCGTTTTTTCATAATTATATAGTATTAAAAGATTCTAAGTCAAACCCATCGAGCGTATCCTCATTACTCTCAAAGTTTAAAGGCGGAAGATTATTTTTTCTTTGGTTAATTAGATCTGATTGTCTAGTTGCCTGTAAGTCAATCCTGTTGTCCTTTGCCTTTTCTTTTTCTTTCTCTCTGCTCATTAATTGACTTGACTCCATGCCCCTTAGTTGCATGTTATAGTCAAACTCTATAGCCATTAACTCTTTCTTTAGATTAGCCTCTGCTGTCAACTGCTGTATACCATACTCAGCCTCTGCCTGCTTGATCTGTATCTTAGACTGAGATTCCATTTGAAACAATTGAGCCTTTTGTTCAGCAGCTGCCTGTTGAGATTGCATATTGGTCTGCATTTGCATTTGATATTCCATCTGCTTATCCTGCTGCTGTTTCTCCATTCTTTTACGTCTCTTAACCTTTAGCAACTCATTTCCAAGCTTAATGTTCTTGATGTTTCGTATGTCAATTGCATCCTCTAAGTCAATCGTCTGTTGCTGTAAGGCTATCTGTATGTTTGCCTCTAGGTTTGCTCTTTGCTCTTCATCTGGAGATAGCTCTATAAATATTCCAAAATCATGTAGGTATAAATCTTTTATTTCGCTCAATATAGATACATTGGACTTTCCAATCTGCATAGCAAACTCTTCAGCAAAATCAGAGTACTCTAGTATGTCTGCAACCCTAATTGATACACATGTAGCTAAACGCTTAGTGATGTTAAGGCCAGCCTCTAGTATGTGTCTAGTGGCTACGTTAGAATTCATAGCTGCCAACTTTTGTACACCAACTAATGCATCTGGATGAGGTAACGTCCCATCTCTAGCCTCATTAATACCTGTCACATCTCTAATCATACTTAGATAGTGGTTATAGTTATTAACAAGTGCAGCCATTTTTGCTTGACCACTATTTGAGCTTAACTCTTGAATCGGAACTCTTGCGTTATTGAAGTCACCATCTTGTGTATAACTTCTACCAATAACACTACCCGTCTGGAAGTACAACTTAAGCGCATCCTCTGGATTGTATGCTGCACCAGTACCCAAGTCAACCTCATTGATGCCATCTGCATCAATAAATACCCCATCAGGAACAACTCTAGCCATTACCTGTTGAAGCTTAAGGTGAGTCAATTGTATCTGATCAGCAAATGGGATCATTCGTCTAACTAGAGACTCCTTCATGCCCTTATACATTCTAGGTGCATGCAATACATAGTTTGGTAGTGCCATCTGTGTTGCAGACTTAGGCCGAACCATATTACGCATTAACTCCCACTTTAATAAAATATTTGAACCAGCTACAAGTATACCATCATACCATACATCTCTAACTGCCTCAACCTTTTCGAACATCATACCATCCTCAACTGGAGGATTGAATGACTCATCCTTTCTTATTATCTTTTCACCACCATTTTCTAGTATCTTCTTCTTCCACACAAAGTGTTTAGATGTCTTGTAATTAAAGTACAACAACGTAACAACTTCATTTTGAAATGCATCATCTTGATAGCTTCTAATTATAGGGAAATAACTAGTCCAGGCCGAACCAGCATTTTTAATTTCCGTTAGTTGTTCGTCCGTTAAGTTTGGATTTATCTTTAATAATTCAGTGTAGTGGACCTGCTTGGCCTCACCAAAATAATAGCAATCAGAAAAGTCAGCCTTGTCTGTATAGCTATGTATTAAATTAGCTGGATCTACGTACTCAATATTTACCCCATCATTTGGTAGGAATGAGTGTTTAACACAGGCTATACCAATAGTAGTCAAGTCATAATCTACCAGCTTTCTTGTCTCTGAATAATCATTCATCTTAAAAAGCGTATCAATCGCAACCTCTTGTGCTATTTCTATGCTTGGCTTATATTTTAATTGCATATACAATGACAACTCCTCATCATTCTCTGGCAATTCTTTTGGGTCAACATTAAATGCATCAATACCAAACTCCTCCTTAGTAATATTTAAGAAGTCTTTTGCCACCATGTCAGCCTCGATCATGTCCTGAAATATGTTCTTCTTCTCAGCAGACATAACATCTTGAGACTCAGCCCTTACTTCAAACAGTCTGTCTGACATACCATTAACTACGATATCTACAAACTTGGGTATAATAGGTACTGGAGTCCAGTCAAGATTTAGCATAGACATGTCTCCATTTATAGATAGCTCGTCCTTATACTTTTGTACAGGCTGCTCACCCCTAGCGTATAGCCTAAGTCTATTGAACTCTCCACGCTGGTCGTAAAACCTACATGAATTGTTTCTTCTTTTAAACCATTCACCCTCTATGGCCTTGCCAACATTTAGTCCGTATTTTTCAGTGGCCTTCTCTTCCTCAGATGCCATTTGATTGGGAAACGGGTATTGATTGATTATAACTGGTGATTTATCCATTATTTTTTTATAATTTCGCTTCTTGTTCCACGATTATCGTATGTTACAAATTTAATACTTATTTTTGATTCTTTAGACTCTGGCACAAACATATATCTACGTGTAGCCATAATGGCCAAACCAGAGCTTATGGAAGCATCAAAATTAGTTCTATTATTAATGTCAAATCTTGCCCAATCCTCAAGGGTTCTGGTAAAGTACATAGAGCCCATATTGCTCGCATCTCTATACGTACCCTCCGTATCTAGTCCAACATACTCCTCAATATAAGACTCAATAGATGATGCGTGAGCCTGCTTTACATCTTCTGATGAGTTTGGTATGCCGCCTATCTCTAACTCTGTCTTAGATAGCTTATTAAGGTGTTTATCTGGCCTGTTCATTGAGTATCCCCTGTATCCCCTATTCTTAAAATGATACAGCAACCTCGCTTTATTGTTCTCTGCTAGTATGGGCATACCATAAAAGATGCACGCCATCAAAACATCCTCAAAGAATATCTCTGCTGTTTGTGGTCTAGCAACATACTCTAAAAAGAATTCGTTAGTTGGGCCATTGTTCATGTGGAACTTTGTCATACCGTGAAGCGCACCATTCGATCCACCTCCACCAACTACTCCAGATATGTCGTATGGATCACACCCAAACGCACCCATGCCCTCATTACCTGGATATTTCTTGCCATTTCTAGTTATCACATTGTTTCTTAGAGATACCTCTGGCACCCAAGATACATTGAACCTTCCCTTTGGGTCTGGGGTCCATACCACCTTTGAGTCCTTCTCGCCATTTAACCAGTGGAAGTACCCCCTAGTCAGGAATCTCTCTTTTATCAAAGAGTCATTATAGTCTATCTGTTGATATATCTTCGTCAAATTGAAGATAGACTGTCTGGACTCATCTCTAAAGGCATGAGACTCCGTTCTAGGAAATTGTCTATAAAACTCGTTTAGTGCGTCAGCGTCAGACTTTAATGATGACACCTCGTTATTCCAATATGTTATAACGCTATTTTGTATCTTGTTTCCGTCTATCCCTACTACTGCCTTAGATGGATCCTCTAGCACAGGCCATCCAAATTCATCTATGTACCCCTCATAGTTCCACTCCATAGGAATGAATAACGAGTATAGTCCGCTCTTTGTTTGTCCATTTGCAGATCTATTTCTTGGGTCACTGTCGCTATAAAGTTTCTTGAAGTTGTCACCACCCTTTGACAGTGCATTAGATGTTGACCCCATCATACACTTGCCTATAATCCTGCTACCCAATCGTAGACACGTCTTGGTTACTCGCCAGTTGTTTAATATATTCTCAGGCTTAAGCCACTTACCAGATTCGTCGTGAACAAGTAGCAACAACTTTTCACCGTCATAGCTATTGTCAGCTGTATTCTTCCAGTCAATAGTGGTATCAAGTCCATCTATGTCGTTATTCTTTTCCTCGTCAATATTTTTTCTTGTAATTTTGCTGGCTGGAACTCTAAATGATAGCTCTGTCTTTGGATTGTCCATACCATCCTGCACAGGCTTAAAGAAGAACGGATAGTTTCTAACTATTGGTACCACCTTGTCGGTAAACATCTTCTTGGCATCGTTACCAGTCTTTGAGAGTATGCCTATCCTAGAGTCACGAACAATCGTGCCAGTATTACATACCTCTCCAGATGACATAAATGAAAACCCAGATCGTCTGTTCTTTAGGTAGCATATACCAAACGCCCTATTGTCAGCCTTGCAAGCCTCCCAATATATATAAAATATCCTATTTGACTCACGAAAGTCTGGAAGACCAATATCTATCTTGGTCCACTGTAGGTACATGTAATGTGTACCCGTTACATATGTCTTCTTATTGTTATTCATAAACCAATAACCAGAGTCACGTCTGTCAAACTCTCTCTCTATGTAGTCTATGTACTGAGACTTAAATTTATTGTCTCTCCTGTTCCAGTCAAATATTGTCTTTATTCTTAATAAGTCCTTGTCGTACTCATGCGGAGACCATCTATTATTTGTGTTATCAACCTCTGCTGGTGCTGGTGGTAGTGCAATCTTTATACTATTTACTTCGTATATTTCACCTATGGTTCCATCCTTAGATATAACTATTACATCGTAGTCACTATTGTATCCATAGTTCCAAGTCTTAAACTTGTTCTTTGTAGATACCACACCCTTTGGAATGTAGTCTGTGATTACACTATATAGTCTATTTTCCATTCTTTATCTTGGCCCTTCCCTCGGCAAAACCCTGCATACTTATGTCCTTCACTGGAACGTCATTCTCTCTGTTTTCCTCCTCCTCTATCTTATACAACATAGACAGCGCATCCTCAAATGCAAGCCTCTTTGATGCAGCAGCATTCTTCAACTTATCAGCCGATAGATCGTCCTCAGCGTGAGTTATTATAGGAGACTTAAGCACCTTAATAAGCTCATCAATTGCCGCCTTGCCAGCCTCTAGTATCTCTATTTTTTTAGACATATGTTCTTATTAAACATTCTGTAAAGCATCTCTCCATCTATATTGAACTCGTACTCGCTCTCTGGTGTGAATGACACCACGTCACCAACATCTGCCGAAGTGAAGTCATCGTTCTTGTACACTATCTCTCCCCAAAGTTCTTCAAATCTACCTAAATTAGTAAACATCTTATCCTCAGAGTCTATCGGCTTTACAAATAAAAATGGTGGTGTGGCCTTCCAGTCTTCAGTGCCTCTCTTGTATAGGTACATCTGTTCAGGCTCAATAATGAAATAGTCATCAATAAGGTGGTGCCAGCTAGACTTCTGTCTGCCCTTCATGTCATGGTAAAACTTAAACACGTTATGGTGAACAACTACTAGGTCTCCTGGTAGTACAGGTCCGTCATAGTATATAGGAACAGACTCAACTATAGCGAATCTATTAGACACAGTATGATCATCTTGAGAAGAACTTATGATGAAGCTTATATCACCATACGTCCTTAAGTTATCATACCGTCTCCCATCAAATGGTTTGATGATGAAACAGTAGGGTGACTTCATTAAAAATCAATTTTAAATTCTATTGAAATTGGCATTGTGCTGGAGAACTGCTTCCACTTTATTATCTCTCCGTCCTTAATTATCCATATACATATAGACCCGTCTTTCTCTGACAGTATAGACTCAATTCTATACGTCCTATCTAAGACCTCCTGCCCAACCACGTAGTGCATGCACTTCATGTAGTCTGGACCTATAGATATTTTTCTAATTATATTCACCTGTTTGAAGATTAATCTTAATATCTGCACCGTACTTTGCAATCAGTTCATCCTGAAAAGATGAAAGATCATACGCAGATGTTTCTAGATTGGCGATAGTAGAGATTTTCTGACTCTTTAACCGAGAGAATGTTACCTCGATGTCAGCTATTTGAAATTTTAAGTCCTTGTAAGACTGATTTAAAGACCTAAGTTTATCTAACTCTTCGTCTGAGATTTTTTTATCTTCCATTTTATTTAATTTAATTTGTTACAAATATAGTAAAAATTCGTTACATAGATATATACCACGTAGTAGTAGCATTGTCGTACTGAAAACAAATAGGGGTATTTGCTGTTAGTGTAGCTGGTGCACCCAGTATAGCTGTTGCTCCAGGAGTGATCCACGTTGTAGCTGGACGTGTAACAGTAGACATAATAACGTACTTAGCACCGTTGATTGATGAGCTAGCCGTAGGCATTGTTATTGCAAAAGCAACTCCAACAGTAGCACCTGTAAAGTATGTGTTTGTGCTTGATATAGTAGCTACAGTTAATGTTAAAGTAGAGTTTATCAATGGAACTGAATTTAACGCTAAAAGACTTTGCACATTAAAATTTGCCGTGTCGCCATTTGCTGTACCAAAAACAGTGTCGTTTATACTTGGGGCAACTATGTTATAATTTTGTACTTTCATTTTCCTTGACCTTTATATTGTTTCTTATAGTTCTTAGATGACTTCATCTTAGATGTTTTTGTTTTAGCGTGAATCCCAGGTCTACTAATAAACCTTTTCACCATTGTCCTAACCTCTGATTGTTTCTTCATCTGTTTCTAACTGTAAAGTTAAGAAAAGTAAATGAATAAAATTTCCTATACAAGTCTATATCCAAAGATAAAAACCTAATAGGTCCCAATACTAATTTAAAATAAACTAGTCCAAAAGAAATTTTTGGCCAATGACTTATTATTTTCATAAGTTTTTAAGCATTTCGATCATCCTAGGACAAGGGTAAATATCACTCTTGTCGTGACGAACTGAGTTATGTGTAAATATACCATTCTCACTCTTTAGTGCACGCTTATCAATACCAAAAATAGAGTCGTTATACTCTTTCGATATACCATAAGTGTCGCACAAGTAAACCAGAAGCTGTCTTGTAGACTCAATCTGCTCGTCTGTATACTTTTGCCAATACATGTATCCTTTGTACTTCTTACTTAAAATAGTTACCTGTGTATAGTCTACCTTTCCACCTACATAGTTATAGTAGTAACCGTTTCTCTTAGTCAGTGGACCAAAATTACAGATCTCTATACCGATTGAAATTTTGTCTAAGCTTCTGTAATCTATACCATTTTCTGCGAACACTTCAGGCTTTAATCCAAGGTGGTATGCCCAATGCTTTGATGAGAATAGCTGCACTATTGCGCCCTTGTCACCAATAACAAATGCAGTAGCTACATGGCCCTCCTTCTGTTGGAAGTATTTTGCAACTGCAACTGCGTTCCCCCCACCAGCCGTGTGGTGCAAGTAGATTTGTTTTTTTTTGTGAATGTCTTGAAAGTACTGATCGTCAGATAGACGACTCTGAACTATCTTGCTTATATCTAACTCCATCTATATCGTTTTTAATTTCTTTAGATCTTTGTAGTAAATTCTTAAAAGCTGACCATATGTCGATGCCCTTCACAGCTTTATAATTCTCCGATATGGAGATGGCCTCGATACTGACAAGAACTAGCGATATAATTTTTGTGAGCATTAATGGTATAGAAAAGAATTTCATAATGATATCATTTAGGATCCAGTAGTCTATCAAGTAGAAACCAATTACAGCCACCTCATACAGCATTAGCTTAGAGATGATAGCTGAAAGTTTCCTGGACGTAATCGCTATCTTTAACTTCTTAGCCTTCCATATTCCTGTAAGCGTATCCACTATTATAGCAAAACCAATTAAAAATAAGATCCCAGATATGGGAAGGAAGAAGGCACCAACTACAGTTAATAATTGTACGATTGATTTCTGTATAGTTGTTAACAGTATAGCTAGCTGTATTCTCATTAGATAGGTATTAATGTTTTTTTAATAATTTTTATTACTATATACACTAATAATATAATGAATACAATCCCCCCAAGCACAGCTAAGAAATTTACCCACCATGGTATAAATTTTATTCTCTCTGGCTTAAGTGTCTTAGTTATAATCTTAGTTTTGATAATGTCATTGCCCTTTATAGTCTTATAAATAGTATGCACCTTAGCCTCAGAAGTATAAACATTATTCCTTAAGCTTGTCTCTAGCGTAACTATCTTTCCGTCCTTATCTCTTAGCTTATCTCCAAGCTTTGAAATAATATTACCTAATGAATCACAGTACAAAGTATCTTGTAAAAAAATAGTCTCTCCAGGTATAGTAATGGTCGTGTCTCTAACTTGAGTAACTATTGATGTGCTATCTTTCTGAACACACAAAGGACAGTACTTAGCAAGCCTCTTTTCAAGAGAACAAGAAGAAAATAATATAAGTAATATTGGTAAGTATTTCATAAATACAAAGATATGAAAAAAATAATCACATTTAATGCCATCTTAGTAGGTCATTAAGTTTAGTCTTGTTACTATTGCTAGTTCTGTAAGCGTAGAATTTTGTACTGCTGCAATAAGATAATAAGGACTAGCAAGTGTATATAATATACTAGAAACAGCACCTGACGATAGATCTGTAGCAATGGGGTTAGTGGGTAAGTAGCATAATAGAAAAGTTGTATCTATATAGAAATCTCTACCTACCCTTTGCATTTGCCCTGCACCTGTCATATTCTGAGCCTGGCCAATTTGAGTAGCACCAACCAAACTATTTGTAGTGTTAAAGTAAAACCTTATATTAGATGTGCCTGTACCTGATATCTTCCTAACTTGTGCTCTAAGCTGTAATACTTGAGTAGCTACTAATGTATTAGCAGGTATAAGGATAGATGCACTGATAGTATTAGAAGTAGTACCATTTACTAACACACCTGCGCTATTGCCTACGGTAGTATAAGGGCTAGATGATATAGCAATATCACCACTTCCTAATAATGAGGTAGAGTTAATTGTTTTAATGTTTGTGCCACTAACTAAAGCATCTTGTTTAGCATTCCAAGTTGATGCACTAGCTATCCTGCTATCAGCAAGGGTACCAGCCCATGTTATTGCATGATTAGTTCCAGATGATACCATAGTAACATTCGTGTCGTTACCAAATGTTTGAGCAGCTCCAGTTAAACTATTAAGTGCAGTAATGCCCGTACCTGCCATTATACCTGACTGCTGTGTAACTGTTAAAATAACTGATGCTGCTGATGGAGGAGGAGAACCTGCTGCATAAAATTGCATTTGTACGTTTGTATGGTTTGTTGTACTCCATACTAATTCATAGTACTCTCCTGCAACTACACTTAATACATAATTCCAACCTACTATTGTGTGATATGGATCTCCTGGATTTTTTCTAGCCTCCATTCCTACAACTCCTGAACTACCTACTACATCAGTACCATTTTTTCTTAACCATATAGTTACATCTTGTGGAGAATTGGCTAGGTTTTGAAATTGTGAAGAGAATTGAATGTTATATATACCTGTATTTGCGAATGTTATTCTTGTAGGATTTCCACTGCCATTATTAACAATTGATATACCACTAGGAGTAATATCAGTAACTCTATAAATCATTGCATATCCTGTATTACTAGCAGCAGCAGTTTGAGTTATATCATCTTGCCATGCTCCATAATATCCAAGTGGTGTAGGTGTTACAGTATTTGTTAATGTTCCGCCTGATAATGTGAGACCTGGACCAACAGTAATTTCTTCCATGATACCCGTACTTGCTGTGCTTCTACCAACAAGTTTATTGGTATTCATAGATGTACTGATGGTTCCTGTAGTTGTAATTGGGCCGCCTGATATTAATCCAGTTGTGCCTACTGACGTAACACCCCCACCTCCTCCTCCACCCGTAGTCTTAGGCTTACCGTTTACGTCATTTATCTCTAAATTGTCGTCACCATACATGTTGCCATTCGCATCGACTACCTGCATTATCGTATCATGTTTACATTTGGCATGTCCTCGCCAGTTATGATGTATGTAGTATTAGCTACGTTGCACTCTACGTATATATAGTCACCAGGATTTAATATGTACAGCATGCTGTCAGTAATCGTGTCTCCGAGAGTTAGACTCTTAACGTAAAGTAGCACATTTGCAGCTATAGAGCTGTCATACTTAGACACAGTTAAAATATAATTTGCATCAGAGTTATTAAACCTCATGTATGTAATTTCAGTAATGTTGTTTAACGGACACGTATGTATTATAGTGCCAGCTGGACTTATGTCTCCTTGATTACTGAATTTTCCAGTCATTACAATCCTCCATCATTAATATTCCATAAAAACACATTTGTAAGCCTTGCCCTGCCTAATATACTTGCAGGTGAATATTTTGCTGTGCCAAAATCAACAGGGCTTAACCCAAATATAACATCATATTGGCTCCATCCATTGTAGATAGCATCAAGGTTAGCAGTAGAGAAAGTGGCAGGTGTTTTACTAGCCATGAAATCTTGAAAATCATTGACAATAGATACATCCCAAGCTCCTATGTTTTGATTAAAATTAGTTGCACCATAAAACATAGCGTTCATATTTACAACTTCCTCGGTAACAAAAGCCAATGG
>Ga0209298_10000747_pt1 | contig 21747 bp, 17 predicted proteins | sample S_140806_EF_Meta_FD_187325 | JGI IMG/M metagenome (GOLD analysis project Ga0209298, IMG submission 187325) | Freshwater microbial communities from Lake Simoncouche, Canada to study carbon cycling - S_140806_EF_MetaG (SPAdes) (version 2) | ecosystem: Environmental > Aquatic > Freshwater > Lake ...
GGAGGTGCTCTCGGTGCCGCGGGGCTTCGGCGCCTGGGGCGACATGGTGCTGGTGCTCAACGATGGCAGCCGGCTCGAGATGCGCTCGGTGCCCCGCTTCCGGGAGCTGGAGGCGTTCATCGAAGAGCGGCGCCAGGCGCGCTCTTCAGCCCCCGCCGGCCGGCCCTCTCCAGGGTTCGGGGATACGTCCCGGGCCACCGCCTGATTCACCCCTGTGCTGGGGCACACTGGCCCCGGCACCGACCCACCCTTCCCCCAGTCCTCCTCCGCTGTGATCGGTTACATCTCCGACAACCTGCTGCTCCCGATCCTCGATTTCTTCTATGGATTGGTGCCGAGCTACGGCCTGGCGATCGTCGCCCTCACGGTGGTGATCCGGCTGGCACTCTTCCCCCTCAGTGCCGGATCGATTCGCAGTGCCCGCCGCATGCGCATCGCCCAGCCAGTGATGCAGCAGCGCCAGGCGGAGATCAAGAGCAAGTACGCCAACAACCCCACCAAGCAGCAGGAGGCGCTGGGCAAGCTGATGCAGGAGTTCGGCAGCCCCCTGGCGGGCTGTCTGCCCTTGGTGGTGCAGATGCCGATCCTGTTCGCGCTGTTCGCCACCCTGCGGGGCTCACCCTTCGCCGATGTGCCCTACACCTTCAACCTCAAGGTTCTGCCGGCCGATCAGATCGCGGCGGTGGAGCCCAAGCCCTTCAACACGCCCAGCCATTCGATCTTCGTGACCAGCACCAGCCATGTGCCGGTGATCGGCACCTTGGAGAAGGGCACGAAGCTGGGCGTAGGAGACGCCGAAACGGTGGCCCTCCACACCCGCGAAGGAGGTACCTTCGCCTCGGTGCTCTCCGGGGTGGAGAACGGCGAGGCCTTCCAGCCCCATTGGAACGTGACCAAGGGGGAAGGGGTGGTGAGCGTGGCCGAAGACGGCACGATCACCGCTCTCACCCCCGGTGATGCCACGGTGGAGGCCACGATCCCCGGCCTGGCGGCCCGCAGCGGTTTCCTGTTCATCAAGGCCCTCGGCCAGGTGGGCTTCATGACCGACGGGGCGGTGAACTGGGATATCGCTTTCCTGGTGGCGGCCTTCGGCGCCAGCCTGTTCATCTCCCAGATCCTCTCGGGGATGGGGATGCCAGCCAATCCGCAGCAGTCCACGGCCAACAAGATCACGCCGGTGATGATCACGGCGATGTTCTTGTTTTTCCCTCTTCCCGCCGGGGTGCTCCTCTACATGGTGGTGGCCAACATCTTCCAGGGCCTGCAGACCTGGATCCTCAGCCGCGAGGCCCTGCCGGACAACCTCCAGCAGATTCTCGACAAGCAGATCACCCAGCAGGCCACCGCCACGGCCGGCGGTGGGGGCGAACGGCTGCCCTTCGAGCCGAAGAGCCGCAAATGAGCCTCGCCGCCGGCGCCGGCTCCCAGCCACTGCTGCGCCCGGTGTCCTTGCCGGAGCTGCGGCTGCTGGCGGCGCCTCGCCACTGGGAGGTGAACCAGCCGATCGCAGAGCTCGAGAGCCTCACCCCCGTGCGGGGCCAGCTCACCGCCCACCACCACAGCGGTGTGCTGGAGGTGGAAGGGGCGGTGGAGACCATCGTGACCCTGCGATGCGACCGCTGCCTCAACCTCTTCAACCAAGCCCTGCGGGCCGAGGCCCACGAACTGCTGGAACTGGCCGCAGCCGGCGTCGGCCCCGGGCCAGGCGGCATCCTGCCCCACCACTCCCGTCCACTGGATCCCACCGAGCTCAGCCCGTCAGGGGATGACCTCGACGACCGGCTCGATCCGGAGGGCGACTTCGACCCTGAGCGCTGGCTGTTCGAGCAGCTCAGCCTGCGGCTCCCCCTGGTGAACCGCTGCGGTGCGGAGTGCCCTGGTCCGGCCACCTCGAGCAGCGAGGAGAGCAGCGGCGACATCCGCTGGGCGGCCCTGCGCAAGCTCAAGGAGAGCTGAACCAGCACCCATGGCAGTCCCCCTGGCCGACCAGCTGGATCTGCTGATCCGCTCCCGCACGCCGATCCTCTGGATCCGCAGCCTGGAGGAAGAACGGGTGGAGATGCTGCTGGAGCGGGCGGCAGAGCGGCTGGGGGGGCGGCGCCTCTTCCGCTGGGACTTCATCGGGGGCCTGCGCGGCGCCCCAGGCCGCGAGGGCGAAGCGAGCCGCAACCCGATGGCCGCCCTCGACCTGCTGGGCGCCGTGCCGGAGGAGCAAGGCGCGATCCTGCTCCTGAAGGATTTCCACCGCTACGGCGATGATGCGGGCATCTGCCGGCGGCTGCGCAACCTGGCCGCCGAGCTGCGGCAGCGCCCCCACACCCTGGTGATCACCGCACCGCAATGGCGCCTGCCGGCCGAACTGGAGGACAGCGTGGCCGTGATGGAACTGCCCCTTCCCGATGGCAGCGAGATCGCCCGGCTGCTGGCGAGCATCGCGGCGGCCAGCGGCGAACCGCTGGAGCCGGCGGTGCTGGCCGAGCTGGCCGGCGCCTGCCACGGCCTCAGTGAGCAGCGGGTGCGCCAGCTGGCGGCCCGGGCCCTGGCCCAGCGGGGCCGCCTGGGAGAGGCGGATCTGGCCGAGGTGCTGGAGGAGAAACGCCAGGCGATCGCCCGCAGCGAGCTGCTGGAGTACTGCCCCAGCGAGGCCAGCCCGGCCGATATCGGCGGTCTGGAGGCGCTCAAGGACTGGCTGGAACAGCGCCACCGGGCCTTCAGCGAGGAGGCGCGCCGCTACGGCCTGCCCCTGCCTCGGGGTGTGCTGCTGGTGGGGCCCCAGGGCACCGGCAAGAGCCTCACCGCCAAGGCCATCGCCCACAGCTGGGGCATGCCGCTGCTGAGGCTGGATGTGGGGCGGCTGTTCGCGGGGTTGGTGGGGGCCAGTGAGGCTCGCACCCGCGAAATGATCCAGCGGGCCGAAGCGATGGCCCCCTGCGTGCTCTGGATCGATGAGATCGACAAAGGCTTCGGCCTCGGGGTGGGGGGCGGCAGTGACGGCCGCAGCGATGGCGGCACCAGCCAGCGGGTGCTGGCCAGCGTGCTCACCTGGATGGCAGAGAAGAGCAGCGCCGTGTTCGTGGTGGCCACCGCCAACGCCGTGGAACGGCTGCCGGCCGAGCTACTGCGCAAGGGCCGCTTCGACGAGATCTTCCTGCTGGAGCTGCCCAGCCCGGCGGAACGGTGCGCCATCCTCGACCTGCAGCTGCGCCGCCGCCGACCAGCCCACAAGATCGGCCTGCAGGTGCTGGTGGACCGCACCGAGGGCTTCTCGGGAGCCGAACTGGAGCAAACGGTGATCGAGGCGATGCACCTGGCCTTCGCCGAGGGCCGCGAGCCCGGCGAGTCCGACCTCATCGCCGCCGCGAGCCAGGTGGTGCCCCTCTCCCGCACCGCCCGGGAGCAGCTGGAGGCCCTCCGCCAGTGGGCCTCCAGCGGCCGGGCCAGGCCCGCATCACCGCCGGCGCCGGCCTGAGCGGCGGCAGGATCAGCCACCACGATCAGGGGATTGGGCTGGCGCCCCCCCCCAGACGGGGGGTGGCTGCATAACCCGGCAGGCCCGTCTCAAGGTCAGCGTCCTCCGGGTCCCGGCCCCGCCGCTCGCCCCGCCGGTCGCGGCGCTGCGGGGCTGTTGTAACGGAACCATGAAGTTCCTGAACAACCGGTAACAACTCCGCCGACCGCCGTGTTCCGGGCCCGCCACCGCCGGTAGCTTCCCGCCAGATGCATCTGATCCGTGACTCCTTCCCCGAGCCCCCGCGGCGAAATCACCGGCCAAATCGCGGTGGCCTGCCTCGGCGCCGGCGTGGTCACGAGTCTGGCGGTGGCCCAGGGGCAGGATCCCTTCACCGCCCTCGGCATCACCCTCTTCTCCGCCGTGGCGGCAGTGCTGGTGGGCCAGGTTCTCTAAGGCTCCGGCGCGGGCGGCATTCCTCTGGGCGCCACCGGCCGGGAACCACCCCGGCACCCCCAGAGCCAACCCATGGCTGATGCCAACTCCAGCCTGTACAGCGACCAGCTTGCCAGCAGCCAGATCTTCGCCTAATCGGCCTCGCGTTCTAGGGGCCTTCCTCAGCGGCGTGGCGGCGGCGGCCTACCCCTTGCATCCCGGCGATCCCCACCTTGACCCGCACGCCCGGCCCCCATCCGGATCCCAACAGCGCCGAGGGCCTGCGCGGCCAGATGCCCGCCCTCGCCAACAAGGTGTATTTCAACTACGGCGGCCAGGGCCCCCTGCCCAACCCCTCCCTGGAAGCCATCCAGGCGAGCTGGCGCACCATCCAGGAGCTTGGACCCTTCGCCACCAGCGTGTGGCCCTACGTAGGGGGCACGGTGGCGAGCCTGCGGCGGCGTCTGGCCAGCTGGTGCGGCGTGCCTCCAGAACGGCTGACCTTCACCGAAAACGTTTCGAGCGGCTGCGTGCTTCCCCTCTGGGGCCTGCCTTGGTCGCCGGGTGACGAACTGCTGATCAGCGACGCCGAACACCCCGGCGTGGTGGCCGCCTGCCGGGAGCTGGCCCAGCGCCAGGGGCTGGCCCTGGCCAGCTTCACGGTGGCGGACGCCCGGGCGAACAGCGAGGCTGCCCAGACCAGCGTGCTCGAGGCCCTGGAGCGGAGCCTCACCCCCCGCACCCGCCTGGTGGTGCTCTCCCACCTGCTCTGGAACACCGGCCAGTTGATGCCGATCGCCGCGGTGGCGGACCGGCTAGCCCAGCATCCCAACCAGCCCTGGCTGCTGGTGGATGGGGCCCAATCCCTCGGCAGCCTGCCGGTGGCCGAAGCGGCCGCCGCCGCCGACATCTACGCCTGCACCGGACACAAATGGTGCTGCGGTCCCGAGGGCCTCGGGGTGGTGGCCCTCTCCGAGCGCCTGCTGGAGCAGGCCCGCCCCACCCTGATTGGCTGGCGCTCCCTGGCGGACGAATCCGCCGGCACGGCGAGCTTCCACCGCGATGGCCGCCGCTTCGAGGTGGCCACCTCCTGCACGCCCCTGTTCGCGGGCCTCTCCAGCTCCCTGGCCCTGCTGGAGGCCGAAGGCACCGAGCAGCAGCGACTGGACCTGATCCGCCAGCGCAGTGCCCAGCTCTGGGAAGGCCTTAGCCGGATCGCCAGCGTGCGGCCGCTGCTCAGCGAGCCCCCTCCCGCCGGCCTGGTGAGCTTCCGGGTGGAAGGGCAGGATCCCGCCACCCTGGTGCAACACCTCGGCGAACGGGGCATCTGGATTCGCAACCTGCCGGATCCGGCCTGCCTGCGGGCCTGCACCCACATCACCACCAGTCCCTCCGACCTGGAGGCCCTGCTCGAGGCCCTGCAGGACCTGGTGGCCGCATCAGATTCACCCTGAACAGGGGGGCCCTTCCGGGCCCATGCAGGTCGCAGGCGCCCCCCCGTAACCCTCATCAGCCCATAAAAAAGGGCCCTTGCGGGCCCTCTGCTTCATCTTGGCGGTTGCTTCGGTGTGGGTTTGACCGAGCTGGCAAGCGCGATCAGCCCAGCGAGAACCGCCGATCGCGATCAGCCCTCCACGTCGGAGTCGAACACGTTGCTGTGGACCCAGCCGGCCAGCAGGGCACCCACGATGGGAGCCAACCAGAACAGCCACAGCTGACCCACGGCCTCACCACCGACCCAGAGGGCGACACCGGTGCTGCGGGCGGGGTTCACCGAGGTGTTGGTGACGGGGATGCTGATCAGGTGGATCAGGGTGAGGGACAGACCGATCGGCACACCGGCGAAGCCCATGGGGGCCAGACGATGGGTGGTGCCCAGGATGATCAGCAGGAAGATGAAGGTGAGGACCAGCTCGGTGAGCAGAGCAGCCCAGAAGCCATAACCACCGGGGGAGTGGGCACCCCAGCCGTTGGTGGCGAGGGGATTGCTGCCACTGAGGGTGAAGCCTTCACGACCACCGGCGATGCCGTAGATCAGGCCACCGGCGGTGAGGGCTCCCAGCACCTGGGCCACCACGTAGGGAAACACCTTGGAACCGGGGAACTTGCCAGCCGACCAGAGCCCGAAGGTCACGGCGGGGTTGATGTGGCATCCGGAGATGTGACCGATCGCGTAGGCGGCGGTCAGCAGGGTGAGACCGAAGGCGAGGGCAACGCCAAGGAAGCCGAGGCCAAGCGGATTGGCGGCGGCGTTGTCATAGGGGAAGACGGCAGCCAGCACGGCACTGCCGCAGCCACCGAGCACGAGCCAGAAGGTACCGATGAATTCGGCAAGAAACTTTTTGGAAATGGGAACTCCGAGGGCCATGCAGTTGCAGGGAGACAGGACAAACCGGGCTCATCTTGACGAAGGAACCTGACCGCGGCAAGCAAATGTGACAAGTGAATGACAATCAGATCAGCCATCTAGACGCCGCCCAATCCTCCACGTGACTCAGAACACGTTGGCAAGTTCTTGCCGATGCCAAGGCTGGCTGCCCTGAAGCAATTGATAAGATTTTTAGCAACTTCTCCTTTTCAAGGCCAGCGCTCAAGCGCCTCAGGAACTCACCGCTGCTGAAGGGCTGGGACTAGCCACCTGCCCCACCTGCCCCATCAGCACACTGGGGCAAGCGTGCCAAAGCCGAGTCCCACCCAGCCATCATCTCAGACAGCAAGACAACGACAAACGAAGAGTGCTCAGAAAACTGTTGCCAAAAATCTCAATCCGAATAAGGTTCTCAGGATGGATGGCGTATTCCGCGAACCCCTTCGCTAGGGCCCGTTGCAATGACAGGCCCACCACCCATTGCCTCTAAGTTCCTTCTCCCACTCTTACCAAACCCGACCCACAGGAGTTGATTCAGGATGGTCCAGTTCTCCCGTTCCATGCAGCGTTTTTTCCTGGTCTCCGCTGCCTCCCTCGGCCTGCTGGCCGCCGCAGGCCCGGCCCTGGCCCTCACCACTGAGGAAGCCATCAAGACCGCCACCGCGGCCTGTCTCGACAGCGCCGGCAAGCAGGGCTGGCGCACCGACCTCGCCAAGGTGATCTCCAGCCGCTCGGTGGATGCCGACAAGGTTGAGGTGGTGTTTGACCTCACCAAGGACGGCACCAACACCGCCCGGCTCACCTGCCCCTACAGCCTGAGCAAGGGTGTGGCGACCACCTTTGGCGGCACTGACACCGCTGCAGCCGAAACCCCGGCGGCAACGACCACCGCACCGGCTGAAACCACCACCACCCAGGACACCGGCACCGCCGTGAACCCTGGCCGGGCCTGGTGGTTGCTGCTGCCCCTGGGCCTCGGTCTGCTCTCCTGGGCGGCCCTGCGTGGCAAGAATGAAGGTGTGGCCACCTACAGCGACACCAACCCCGGCACCACCTACAGCGGCAGCTACACGAACACCGGTAGCACGGTGACCACCGGCACCACCACCTCCCGCAACATCTTCGTGGAGGCCAATGCCCATGATGGTCAGCTGGAAGTGCGCGAGCATGGCGACATCAACTCCGCCGTTCTGCGCCGCGTGCGCAACGGCGAGAACGTGCAGCTCACCGGCCATCGCCGCAACGACTGGCTCGAAGTGGCCAACGGCGGCTGGGTGCGTGACATCGACGTGCGCTACGACCGCACCACCGTTCGCTTCAGCTGAGCCTGGGTCCGCTCTGCGGTTCCTTCAGCAGGATCGAAGCTCAGCCCCCCGTACTCGGGGGGCTTTTTCATGGGCGTGCCTCAGACCGCCACGGGCCGGGAGCGCAGCGCCCTCTCGGCCTCCTCCCGGTCATCGAAATGGATCTTGGTGGTGCCCAGGATTTGGTAATCCTCATGGCCCTTGCCGGCGATCAGCACCAGATCGCCAGGGACGGCCTCGGCGATGGCCATGGCAATGGCCCGGGCCCGGTCGATCTCCACGGCCAGGGTGGTTCCCGAGGGGATGCCGGCCACCACATCCGCCAGGATCCGTTCGGGATCCTCGGTGCGGGGGTTGTCCGAGGTCACCACCACAGCATCGGCGAGCCGGGCTGCGATCGCACCCATCAGCGGCCGCTTGCTGCGGTCGCGGTCGCCGCCGCAGCCGAACACGCAAATCAGCCTGCCGCCGGTGAAGGGCCGGCAGGCCGCCAGGGCGTTCTCCAGGCCATCGGGGGTGTGGGCATAGTCCACGAGCACGGCCGGGGCCGGGCTGCCTCCCGCGAAGCTCACTCGCTCCATCCGGCCCGGCACCCCGCGGAAGCTGGCCTGGGCCTCCAGCAGCTGGGCCAGGGGAATCCCCTGCTGCTGCAGCACCCCCACCGCCTCAAGCAGATTCATCAGGTTGAAGCGACCCACCAGGGGTGAGTGGAAGGGGCCCCGGCCCAGCGGTGTCACCAGAGTGCCCCGGATTCCGCCAGCCCCCATCTCCAGATCCTCCACCCTGAGCTCCACGTCGGTGCGCTCCAGGGAGGCCCGCCAGCAGCGCACACCACGCTCCACCAGCTCGTTGGCCAGGCGTTGGCCCCAGGGATCATCCACGTTCACCACCGCGTCGCCGGCGAGGAAGGGTTCGGAGAACAGGCGGGCCTTGGCCTCGAAGTAGGCCTCCATGGAGGGGTGGTAATCGAGGTGGTCCTGGGTGAGGTTGGTGAACACCGCCCCGGCGAAGCGACAGCCCGCCACCCGCTGCTGATCCAGGGAGTGGGAGCTCACCTCCATCGCGGCGATGCGGGCGCCGGCCTTGGCCGCCGCGGCGAGCTGCGGCTGGAGCACGTCGGCGAAGGCCGTGGTGTGTTGAGCGGTCACGCTGTGACCGGGCCAGCGGTTCACGAGGGTGCCGAAGAGGGCCGTGGGATGGCCGGTGCTGGCGGCCAGATGTTCGATCAGGTGGGTGGTGGTGGTCTTGCCGTTGGTGCCGGTCACCCCGATCAGGGCCAGGCGGCGGCTGGGCTGCTGCCACAAGGCCGCCGCCAGTTCGCCGGCCCAGTGGGCCACCGGATCAGCCACCACGAGCACCGGATCGGCAGGGCCAGGGGGATCGGCGGCGGCGGCCTGCTCACCGATCACGGCGGCGGCGGCTCCGGCGGCGAGCACCTGCCGCCAGAAACTTCCCCCATCCACGCGGCTGCCGGGCAGACCCACGAAGAGCGTGCCGTCGCCGAACCGGCGGGAATCACAGCTGATCGCGGTGATCTTTCTGTTCTCCAAGCCCTCCGGAATCGCCAGACCCACCTGGTGCAGCAGCGAATGGAGAAACTGGGTCATGGGGGCCGCTCGCCGCACATCAATAGCCCATCTAAGGCCCGTCACCCACAGGAATCCCGCCCGGGGCTGACGCTCCGGCAACCGCCCCGTGGGCAGCCAGCCAGGCCTGCAGCCGCTCCCCCCCGAGCCGGGGCGGCACCGGCGGCAGATCCACCCAGGCGCGGGCCGGCGGAGCCCCAGCCGGAGCAGCCCCGGCCGCAGCGGCGGATCCGCCCGCCCGGGCCAGCACCGGCACCCGCAGGCCGTAGCGGGCCTGCAGGGCCGGATCCCCATCCACATCCACGAGCTCCAGGGGCGGCGGCGGATTCAGAGCCCGGAGCCGCTCCTCCAGGCCTTCGCAGAGGCAGCAGCCGGCACGGGTGTAGAGGCGCAGCGGCGGGGAGGGGAGCATCGGGCCGGCGGGGAGGGGGGCAGCGGAACAACAGGGGCGAGGTCGGCCGTGGACGGGATCGACGCCTCAATCGGGCACCGGATCGCAGCCGCAGGGGGTGAAGGGGTGGCAGCGGGCCAGGCGCCTCAGGGTGAGCCAGCCCCCTCGCCAAGGACCATGGCGGCCGATCGCCTCAGCGCCGTAGGCACTACAGCTGGGGATGAAGCGGCAACGCGGCCCAAGCAGGGGTGAGATCCAGCGCTGGTAGGCCCCGATCAAGGCCAGGAGCAGGGCGGCAAGAGCACGGTTCACGTTCGCCAGTTGGCGCTCCATGGCAAGGGGCAGGGCTGAACAGATCCAGCATGGCCCCGGCCCGGCCTGAGCCAGCCCTCCGGACCGCCGATCCAGGCCAGCGGGATCCAACAGGGGCTTTGTTTTAAGATCGCCGATTGGCGCCCCAAGCCAGAGGAGTGGAACGGGATTCTCCCCGGCCACACCGTTGCGACAGCGCGCCCGAGCCGATCGCTGGCTCGATCCCGTCCCCCCGAACCGAACCCTTCATGTCCCGATACCGCGGCCCTCGCCTGAGGATCACGCGGCGCTTGGGAGACCTCCCCGGTCTCACCCGTAAGTCCGCCAAGCGGGCTTATCCCCCCGGTCAGCACGGCCAGGCCCGTCGCAAGCGCTCCGAATACGCGATCCGTCTCGAAGAGAAACAGAAGCTCCGCTTCAACTACGGCATTTCCGAACGTCAGCTGGTGCGCTACGTGAAGAAAGCCCGTGCCCAGGAGGGTTCCACCGGAACCAACCTGCTCAAGCTGCTCGAGAACCGTCTCGACAACGTCTGCTTCCGCCTCGGCTTCGGCCCCACCGTGCCCGGCGCCCGCCAGCTGGTGAACCATGGCCACGTGACCGTGAACGGCCGCGTGGTGGACATCGCCAGCTTCCAGTGCAAGGCCGGTGATGTGGTGGCCATCCGCGAGCGCAAGGCCTCCAAGCAACTCGCCGAAGCCAACATGGCCTTCCCCGGTCTGGCCAACATCCCGCCCCACCTGGAGTTCGATAAGGCGAAGATGACCGCCAAGGTCACCGGCCGGATCGAGCGCGAATGGGTGGCGCTCGAGATCAACGAACTGCTGGTGGTGGAGTTTTACAGCCGCAAGGTTTGATCCCAGCGGGCGGTGTGGCTTCTGCCGCCGCCTTCCACCCCTCCCCAAGCCTCCGCCTCGGCGGGGGCTTTTTTATGGCTGCGGTGTGGCCCGCCACCTGGCCTGGTTAAGCTCATGCCATCGATTTCAGATCGCCGCGCTGCTGATGCGGAAGCGAGTTCGACCCCGCTGGATTCCATGGGATGGGCATCCTTGGCGGCTGGGCTGCTGGTTGTTCTGATCACCTTTTTCACTTCTTACAGCCATGTCGATCTCATCGGATTCCTCCACTTCAAGTTTGATCAGCAAATCGGAATTCCTCTCCTCCTTGCCGCCATGGCGGCGCTTGTTGGCGACGTTAAACTGGCATCCAACCATCGATGCGCGGATCAGAGCACTCGAGAGCGAGAGGCGAGAGCAAGAGAGCGAGAGGCGTACGAAGCTGATCGAGAACGATATCGAGCAGCTAATGAAAGAAAACAAACGGCTCGCCGCTATCGAATCCAGGCTCGATGCCTTATTGCTCAGTGCCGATTCCTCCTCGCCGGCACCCCCCGCAACCGACTCCAATTAAATGAAGCCCTGGCGCTGTTGATGGAGGAGCTTCGGCCAGCGGAGGGATGATTGACCACGTCGTTAAAAGAGTACCTAAAGACCTCGACCAACTGGCGCTGGTCAGAGATGGCGAGAGCGCCCGTGAAGGGCTGCTGCAGCCGAGCTGCTAGACCCGAGAAAACACGCACCACGCTCGGCAAGAACACACGTACTATAGATGGCTGTCGTCCGCCGCCTGGCTTCGCTAAATTGATGCCTTCGATTTCAGATCCCCGCGCTGCTGATGCGGAAGAGAGCTCGGCCCCGCTGGATCCAACGGGATGGGCGTCGCTGGCGGCAGGCCTGCTGGTTGCTCTGATCACCTTTTTCACCTCTTACAGCCATGTCAATCTCTTCGGATTCCTCCAATTCAAGGTTGATCAGCAAATCGGAATTCCTCTCCTCCTTACCGCCATGGCGGCGCTTGTTGGCGAAGTTAAATTGGCATCCAACAATCGACGCGCGGATCAGAGTGCTCGAGAGCGAGAGGCGAGAGAACGTGCTCAAGAAGCGGGAGCAAGAGAGCGAGAAGCGAGAGCAGCTGATCGAGAACGATATCGAGCGGCTGCAGAAAGAGAACAAACGGCTCGCAGATATCGAATCCAGGCTAGATGCCTTGTTGCTCAGTGCCGATTCCTCCTCGCCAGCACCCCCCGCAACCGACTCCAATTGAATGAATCCCTGGCGCTGTTGATCGAGGAGCTCCGGCCGGCGGAGGGTGGATAGACGCTGTGAATTGAATAGGGAAATCCCCCCGGTTAACAAGCGTCTTCAGATGACCAGTGACCGCACAAGGCGTCACCGAGCAGCCAGGGAATGGGCCAGGTAGAAGCCTGACTTGATGGCGATGGCTTTGTGATTAGGCAGCAAACGTCTTCCAGAACGAAGCTGATTAGGCGAAAACTGGGCTAGGTTCGGGAAGCTATCTGCGACGGCCTATCACCCCTGGCCGGATTGCTCTCACCCCTGACAAGCCATGCAGTGCAACCGATCTGCAGACCAAATGCGGGAGGCTGCCAGCGTGATATGCCGAATCAGACTCCGTAGGATGGGGTAATATGCGGTCCGCTCATAAACTAGTGGGCAGACTGGACGGACAGCATAAATTGCAAGGATTGACCAGAGGCTGATGCCGGCAATCGGAACGAGACGACACCATCCGCCACCAACAACCAACTCATGAGCAACGAGAGACCAAGAGAACACATGAATTCCCCTAGCAAACAAGACCCTCGCATGCGTGTGTGGGATCGGCTGCAAACAACGACTCCCCCAGTGTTTGTCCAATCAATTCGCATCGTTCAGTCCGATGTATTTGCTCAACAAGAGATTAGCCTCTCCCCAGCGACAATCATCCTCGGTTCCCACGGAGCTGGAAAGACAGTCCTTCTACGACTGTTGGAGGCAGTATTTGGCGACAAGGGCTATTACGCTGATCCTCCCTTCGTTGGTGGAAGCGTAGAAGACAACGACGGATTTGAACCTGTAGTTGGAATCGTAGAGGTTAATGTGAGCGTGGGCGATTCCCGTATTGTCCAAACCGTTGATCTTTCACTAAAAGCAGAAGAACGCTATCATATTTGGAGTGGCAAGATTCCTGAATCCTACAGCGCGATGCTTGTGAGCTCTGCTAGGTTCGCGAGCGGGTGGCGATTTTACTTTCAAGAACTTGCTATTGCAGTAATGGATAAACCCGAAGGAGGTGAGCGTGTTTACAAAGCCGCAGAACTATCGGCTCTGCGCAATATCTTGGGAAGAAGCTATGAGAGTGCCGCCGTAAAAACTGTGTTGCTTGATCACTTATTTCACCCTTACGTAGTAGTGAAGATAAACGGTAAGACTCTCAACACAACACAACTCAGCCTTGGAGAATTCTGGGTGCACCAAGTATTCTGGGAACAGGACCGACTCTCGCCAGGGTGCCTTCTCTTGCTTGACGAACCAGAGTCATTTTTATCTGCACTTGGCCAGCGTCCTTTTATTGATGAAGTGGCTCGGCGATGCCTTGCTAGGAAACTGCAACTGGTCGTTGCCTCCCATTCACCCGCTGTATTGTCGCGGTTTCGCCTTCAGGATATTAGGATGTGCGTAAAGGACGCGGAAGGGAAGATTCTGGTCGTTCGACCTGAAAATTTGGCCCAAGTTCGCCGTAGTGTCGGGATAGAGGTTCAAACGAAAACGTTAGTGTTGGTAGAGGATCCTTTCGCTGCGAATTTGCTCCAGACTATTTTTGCCCAATTGAACGTGCCGATGGGTTCAATTGAAGTGATTGCAGTGGGTGGCGAAAGTGAAGTTGTCGCAGGTGCTCGGTTGCTTATCGGCGGCCAGAGAATTCATTGTTTTGGTGTCTTGGACGCCGATCAGAAGAACCAACTTGGAGGAGCTAAGAACCTCAGGGCTTTGCCTGGGCATCAGGTTCCGGAATCTGAACTTCTCACCGTAGCTTTGTCTAAAACGAGTGATGTTGCCTTGGCGTTGGGACGTTCTCCAGAAGCCTTACAAGTTGCTTTGCACAATTGTCGATATTTGGATCATCAATATCAGCTCCAAGAGTTTTCGCAAAATCTGGAATTTAGCCAAGAGCACGTGATCAACATATTGGCGAGTGTTTGGCTGAGAAGTCCCGATATTCGTGAGGAAGCGCTTAGACTAGTCTCCGATTTATTGGAAGAATAGGCAGCACTTTTTTTGAGACGTAAGATGCAATTACGGTGAACACTTGAGATGTGCTGAAGTAAACCGTGCCGCCATCGCTACACAGCCCAATAAGCCGATGATGCAGACCGCGCACGAGCCACTCACCAATGACTGACCAGCGCACTCGCTGCGGCACATCGGCAGGCCGTTCACTCCCCGCCCCAACCTTTTCCCCTTGACCTTCCCTTCTCAAACCCCCTCCTGGCGCGGACGTTTTCCCCCTTTCGGCAAACGTACACGTTCAGAGGCGTTCACTTCCCCGCATCACTAAACAGCAACGGCCCCGGCCAGCGCAGCATCGCCTGATCGGCCATGATCAAAGTGCCCGCTCGCCCCATGACGGTGGCTGCCACCGCCATGGCCCCATCCAGGGCGATCTCCTTCAGACCCGCGCGCAGCCAATCCACTCGCCAGCTCTCAGGTGATTGACGCAGCTCAATCCTTGCCCCCAGGCTGTGCGGATGCGCTCACGGCTGCTGGGCCCGAGAGCTGGATCCTCACGATCCAGCCAAAGGAGCACATGATTGCCGAAGATGATCACTCCAGGGCCGCCCAGGCGCTGTCGATCGGCGCGAGCAGATCGCCGTGGATCACCACGCCCGGATGGAGTCCGAAGGGGCTGGCGCGACTGGCCGGCGCTCAAGCATGGAGCTCCGCCACGGGCTGACCGTTCTTGGTGATCACCAGCATCTCGCCGGTGGCGGCCACCTGATCCATCACCCTCAGCCCCCTCACCCCCCGATCAGGGTTTCCAGGGCCGCAGTCACATCGGCCTGGCGCATCAGGGCCTCGCCCACCAGCACCGCATCGGCGCCGGCGCTCACCACCCGGTCGAGGTCGTCGCGGTTGAACAGGCCCGATTCGCTCACCAGCAGCGCGCCGCGCTCGCGCACCCGCTCGCCGAAGCGCTCCATCAGCTGCTCGGTGGTGGCCAGGTCCACCGTGAAGCTGGCCAGATCGCGGTTGTTGATGCCGATCAGATTCACCCCCTCCAGGGCCAGCACCCGCTCCAACTCGGCGGCATCGTGCACCTCCACCAGCACCGCCAAGCCAAGGGCCCGGGACACCTTGAGCAGGTAGGCCAGGTCCTGGTCGGTGAGGATCGCGGCGATCAGCAGGGCGGCATCGGCCCCGGCGGCCCGAGCCTGGTACAGCTGATAGGGGCTGAGGATGAAGTCCTTGCAGAGCAGCGGCAGCTCCACGGCGCCACGCACCGCCACCAGCACGTCGAAGCCGCCCTGGAAAAACTGCTTATCGGTGAGCACCGAGAGGCAGCTGGCGCCGCCCGCCGCATAGCCCCGGGCGATCGCCACCGGATCGAAGTCCTCGCGGATCACCCCCTTGCTGGGGCTCGCCTTCTTCACCTCGGCGATCACGGCCGGCTTGCGGCAGCTGGCCCGCAGGGCCGCCACGAAATCGCGGGTGGGCGGGAGCTTCGCCACCTGGCTCTTGAGCTGCGCGAGGCTCAGCCGGTCCCGGGCGGTGGCCACCTCCCGGTCCTTCTCCCACACGATCTCCTCGAGGATGTGGCGCGGCTTCTCCTCGGAATGGGGGGTGCCGAATTCGAGGTGGGCCACCCGCACCGAAGGGTTGGGGGGCCGGCGGCGGATCTCCATGGGGTCTCGGTGGCGGACAGCTACAGCTTGGAAGCGGAAGGAAACGAAGGGCGGGATGCTGCCTCAGCTGGCGACAGCCAGGGCCGCCTGCTTGTAGGCCACCTCCACCACCTCGCTGAGGGTGGGGTGGGTGTGCACCTCCTGGGCTAGCTGCACCACCCCCTGGCGGCGGGCCACGGCGTTGGCGATCTCCTGGATCAGATCGGCCGCATGCAAGCCATAGATGTGGGCGCCGAGCACCTCACCGCTGGCCTTATTGAATAGCAGCTTCATCAGCCCATCGCTTTCCAGCTCGGCCAGGGCCTTGGAGTTGGCCTTGAAGTAGCTGCGCACCACCCCCAGCTCGAAGCCCTGCTCCGCCGCCAGCGCCTTGGCATCGGCCTCGCTCAGGCCCACCGAGCTGATCTCGGGGTGGGTGAAGGTGGCGGCCGGAATCGAGCGGTAATCGATGCGGCGGGGGTGGCCCAAGATGTTTTCCACCGCCACGGTTCCCTGGGCGGCGGCGGTGTGGGCGAGCATCATCTTGCCGGTCACATCGCCCACGGCCCACAGATGGGGAATCGGGGCGGCGCCAGGTTCGCTGGAGGCGAGCACCTGCAGGGTGTCGTCCACCGGGATGAAGCCGCGGCTGGTCTCCACGCCCACTGAAGCCAGATTCAGGTCCTTGCTCACCGGCACCCGGCCGGTGGCCACCAGCACCGCATCCACCTCCAGCGTTTCCACCGGCTCGCGGGTCTTCATGTCCACCAGTTCGATCTGCACCGGGCAGCCGGGTTGGATCGATTTCGCCAGCACGCCGGCGCGGGCATCGATGTCGCGGCTATCGATCAGGTTGCGGGCCGCGATCTTGGCGATGTCGGGATCGAAGGTGGGCATCACCCGATCCAGGGCCTCAATCATCGTGACCTCACAGCCCAGGGCCGTGTAGACATCGGCGAATTCCAGGCCGATATAGCCGCTGCCCACGATCGCGATCCAGCGCGGCAGCCACTCCAGGTCCACCGCCTCATCGCTGGTGAACACGGTGCGGCCATCGGTTTCAATCCCTGGCGGCACGAAAGGATCGGAGCCCGTGGCGATGATCACGTCACGGGCGCTGTAGGGACGCTCCACCCCGCCGCCGCTTTCGCGCACCACCACCCTCTGGGGCCCATCGAGGCGGCCCTTGCCCCGCAGGATCGTGGCGCCGGAGCGCTCCACGGTCTTGGTGAGGTTGGTGCGGATCGTTTCCACCAATTGGCGGGCGTGGTCGGCGATCTTCTGGCGCTCGAAGCGCACCGGCGCCGCGTGGATGCCGAAACCGGCCAGGTGCTCGGCGTCGGCCAGTTCCCGCACCCGGCCGCTGGCGGCCAGCAGGGCCTTGGAGGGAACACAGCCCCGATTCACGCAGGTGCCGCCCATGTCGCGAGCTTCCACGATCGCCACCTTCAGGCCATGGTCCGCAGCGTGCTTGGCGGCATCGAAGCCGCCGTAGCCGGCCCCGATCACGATCACGTCGAAATCGAAGGAGTCGGCCGCCGGGGCGGTCGATCCGAAGGGGGCGGAGCTGGCTGCGGTCACCGAACGGGCTACAGGGATTGAGGGAATTCTCCCTTGCCACGGCCCCGCGCCGAATCGCCATAGGCACCGAATCGAGCCTTCGGGGAGAACGAGCCTTCGGGGTAGAAGCCGTGGCGCGGATGCGGCCGGATCAGGCCCCGATTCAGCTCCCGGCCGCTCCTCCCCCCGCGGCCTGGCGCCAGCGCTCCAGCAGCAGCGGCGCCGCGGCCACCGCCACATTGAGGGATTCCACCGCCGGACTGTGGGGAATGGTCACCACAGCGTCCCCCGGCTCCAGCAGCCGAGGGTCCACCCCCGCCCCCTCGTTGCCCAGCAGAAGCACGGTGGGCCGGGTCCAGTCGTGCCGCCAGTAGGGCGGTGGATCGGGCCAGGCCGGCGAAGGCAGCACGGCCGCCACCAGCTGCAGACCGCTGCGGCGGGCCCGATCGAGATGGCCGGCCAGCTCGGCGGCCTCCAGGCGCACCAGAGGCAGGGCCAGCACCGCCCCGCTGGAGGAGCGCAGCACCTTGGGCTGATGCGGATCGGCCCCCTCCCCCAGCCACACCTCCTCCACCCCGGCGGCCAGGGCCGTGCGCAGCAGCGTGCCCAGGTTGCCCGGATCCTGAAGACGGTCGAGGGCCAGCACGAAGCAAGCCGGACGGGCAGGCCGGGGCTCCGGTGTGGGCAACACCGCCAGCACGCCATCGGGGGATCGGGTGGTGGCGGCGGCCTCCAGCACCTCGGCCGCCATCGAGCGCAGGGGGGTGGCCGGCGGCAGGGCGGCCAGCAGCTGGGGGTGGCGGGCGATCCAGGCGGGGGTCGCCACGAGGAGGTCGGGCTCGAGGCCCAGGCGCAGCATCTCCTCGATCAGGTGGGTGCCCTCCAGCAGAAGCTGGCGGCTCAGCCGCCGCCCACGGGCGTCATGGAGGGAACGCAGCCGGCCCACGAGGGGATTGCGCCGGCTGGTGATCAGCTCCGCAGCCCCGGTCGCAGGCACCCCAGGATCACCTGAGAACGCCCCGACCTCAGAAGGGCCGGTTGCTGCGCACATGCATTTGTTTTTGGATCACCAGCTCCTGGCCGTTGAGATCCAGACCGCTCACGGCGGCCACCTCACCACGCAGCCCTTCGGCAGCAAGATTTTCGATCAGTTTGCGGATCACGATGTCCTCCACCGTGACCTGATCGAAACCATCGGGCGTGAGGCTTTCCAAAAACTTGCCCACCTTGGAGGCAAGCACTTCGGAAGAGTTAGTGATCTTGAGAACGATCATGAAGGGGTCGATGCGGATGGGGAGACTTGAACTCCCACGACATTGCTGCCACTAGTACCTGAAACTAGCGCGTCTACCAATTCCGCCACATCCGCGGGCGCATGTCCCTGCGTCAATCGCAGCGACCAATCGATTGTAGGTCATCGCCTCCAAGCCAGCCCCCCGGGCCGCTGCCAGTCGCTCGCCGGAGCAATCCCACAGCCATGAAGCAGCATCGAGACAGTTCGGGCGGCGGCCCCGTAGACGACCTGCATAAAAGTTGTCAATATGCGCTCGCGTTTCATGACAGGCCCGGCGCCATGACCCTCTCCGCGGCACCGGCCCTCCAACTCCTCCACTCCCGCCTTGAGGTTTCCGGTGGCCTCAAGCTCTCCGGAGAGTTGCGCGTCAGTGGCGCCAAGAATTCGGCCCTGGTGCTGATGGCCGCGTGCCTGCTCAGCCGCGACACCCTGCGGCTCCGCAACGTGCCCCCCCTCACCGACATCACCGCCATGGGGGAGATCCTGGCGGCCCTCGGTGTGCGGGTCACCCGCCAGGGCGACTGCATCGACCTCGACGGCGAGCACATCACCCAGGCCGCCCCTCCCTATGAACTGGTGAACAGCCTGCGGGCCAGCTTCTTCTGCATCGGCCCCCTCCTGGCCCGGATGGGCACCGCCCAGGTGCCCCTGCCCGGGGGCTGTCAGATCGGCAGCCGCCCCGTGGTGGAGCACGTGAAGGGGCTCAAGGCCCTCGGCGCCCAGGTCACCATCGAACATGGGGTGGTCACCGCCTCGGTGCCGGGCCGCAGCAAGCGGCTCAGCGGTGGCCACATCCATCTCGACTGCCCAAGCGTCGGCGCCACCGAGACGCTGATGATGGCCGCCGCCCTGGCCGACGGCGAAACGGTGATCGACAACGCCGCCCTCGAGCCCGAGGTGATCGATCTGGCCCGCCTGCTCAATGCCATGGGCGGCCGGGTGCGCGGGGCCGGCACCCCCACGATCGTGATCAATGGGGTGCCCACCCTCCATGGGGCCGACTACGCGGTGATTCCCGACCGGATCGAGGCCGGCACCTTCCTGCTCGCCGCGGCGATCACCCGCTCCACCCTCACGGTGGGTCCCGTGATTCCCGAGCACCTCGGTGCGGTGCTCACCAAGCTGGAGGAGGCGGGTTGCCGCCTAGTGCAGGACGGTACGAACCTGCGGATCAGCGCCGAGGCGATCCAGGCGTTGGATCTGCGCACCATGCCCTTCCCCGGCTTCCCCACCGACCTCCAGGCCCCCTTCATGAGCCTGCTGGCCACCGCCAACGGCACCAGCGTGGTGGTGGAGACCATCTTCGAGAACCGTCTCCAGCACGTGGCCGAACTGCAGCGCATGGGCGCCTCGATCCGCCTGCAGGGCAACACCGCCTGCATCGAGGGCGTGGCACGCCTGAGCGGCGCCCCGGTGCGCGGCACCGACCTGCGGGCCTCGGCCGCCATGGTGCTGGCCGGCCTCGCCGCCGATGGCGTCACCACCGTGCGGGGGCTTGAGTTCCTCGATCGCGGCTACGCCAACCTCGAGGGCAAGCTCAACGCCGTTGGGGCCCGCATCCGCCGGCTCAACGATCCGGCCTGAGGGTTGGAGCCTAGAGTCTGAATTGCGGGAGCGTGCCGGAATTGGTAGACGGACTCGACTCAAAATCGAGCGCCTTCGGGCATGTGGGTTCGAGTCCCACCGCTCCCATCCCTTCGGCGGTGATGGACACCTACAGCCGCTTTCCCCTCACCCTGGTGCGGGGCAAGGGCCTGTGGGTGTGGGACAACGAGGGGCGCCGCTACCTCGACTGCGTGGCCGGCATTGCCGTGTGCACCCTCGGCCACAGCGATCCGGTGCTGCGGCGCAACCTCTGCCACCAGCTGGGCACCCTGCAGCATGTGTCCAACCTGTACCGCATCCCGGAGCAGGAGGCCCTGGCCCGGGCGATCTGCGAGCGCAGCTGCGCCGACAGGGTGTTCTTCTGCAATTCCGGCGCCGAAGCCAACGAGGCCGCCATCAAGCTGGCCCGCAAGCACGGGCACGTGGTGCGCGGCATCGAGCGCCCCCTGATCCTCACCGCCGAAGCCAGCTTCCACGGCCGCACCCTCGCGGCCGTGAGCGCCACCGGCCAGCCCAAGTACCACCAGGGTTTCGAGCCGATGGTGGAGGGCTTCCGCTACTTCCCCTACAACGACACCGCCGCCTTCGAGGCCCTGCTGGCCGAGTGTGAAGCCGATGGCCCCCGGGTGGCGGCGGTGCTGCTCGAACCCCTCCAGGGGGAAGGCGGCGTGAATCCCGGCGATCCGGCCTTCTTCCAGCGGCTGCGCCAGCTCTGCGATGAACGCTCCATCTTGCTGATCCTCGATGAGGTGCAGGTGGGGGTGGGCCGCAGCGGCCGCTGGTGGGGCCACGAGCGGCTCGGCATCGAGCCCGACGCCTTCACCCTGGCCAAGGGCCTCGGCGGCGGCATCCCGATCGGAGCCCTGGCGGTGAAAGCCTCCGCCGACCTCCTCAGGGCCGGCGAACATGCCAGCACCTTCGGGGGTAATCCCTTTGCCTGCCGGGCCGGACTCACGGTGATCCAGGAGATCGAGCGGCGCGAGCTGCTCACCCACGTGGAGGCCATGGCCACCCGGTTGCGGGAGCAGCTCGAGGCGCTGGTGGCACGGCATCCCACCCTGCTCGAGCGCCAACGGGGCTGGGGCCTGCTGCAGGGCCTGGTGCTGCGCGAGGAAGCTCCCTCCGCCCCCGATCTCGTGAAGGCGGCCATGGCCGAGGGACTGCTGCTGGTGCCGGCCGGGCCGCGGGTGGTGCGCTTCGTGCCGCCCCTGGTGATCCGGCCGCGCCACATCCGCAAGGCGATCAAGCGGCTCGAGCGGGCGCTGCTCACCCTGGCGTGAACGCCACTGGCCCCGCGCCCGAGCGCCCCGAACCGATGGCGGCTGAATCGATGACCACCGGATCCCCTGAGCCGGTGGATCTCGATGACCTCCTGGAGCCCTTCGCCAGCCGCGGCATGGACCTGGGCCTGAAGCGGCTCGAGGGGGCCCTCGCCGCCGGCGGACACCCGGAGCGGCGGTTCCGCGCTGTGCAGGTGGCCGGCACCAACGGCAAGGGTTCGATCGCCACCTTCCTCCACGCGATCCTGCGGGCGGCGGGCCTGCGCTGCGGCATCTACCGCTCCCCCCACCTGGTGAGCTGGTGCGAGCGGATCCAGCTCGATGACCGCTGGATCGCACCGGCCACCCTCCGCGCCGACCTGGCCCGCTGGCGGCCGATCGCCGCGGCCCACCAGCTCACCCCCTTCGAATGGCTCACCGCCGCGGCCTTCGATCGTTTCGC
>Ga0209298_10000752_pt1 | contig 21718 bp, 15 predicted proteins | sample S_140806_EF_Meta_FD_187325 | JGI IMG/M metagenome (GOLD analysis project Ga0209298, IMG submission 187325) | Freshwater microbial communities from Lake Simoncouche, Canada to study carbon cycling - S_140806_EF_MetaG (SPAdes) (version 2) | ecosystem: Environmental > Aquatic > Freshwater > Lake ...
CGACTACAAAGCAGCCCCTCAGTCCTTGGAGCCTGACAGGCCCGAGCGTCGTCACCAGCCGCAGCAGCGCCAGCAGCCGCAGCGTCGTCATCAGGAGCAAAACCGCCGTCCTGAGCGTTCCCGCTCTTCCGAGGCAGGACCGCAACGTTCCGGTGGTGAGGCGCCTAAGCCCGGTCAGGCCAAACCGAAGCCCCGGAGCTTCTGGAACAAGCTCACCGGGCGCTGAGCCATCATTCGCTGCTGACAGGTGTGCCCGTTTCTTCGCCAGGAGGGCGGCAGGCCTGCACGACGAGTTCACTCAGCCAGGGATCAGGATGCTCCACCGCCTCCGGCGGAATGGTAAACTTCGTCGTATTTGCGCTTCTCGAAACGAGCTTCAGACCAAAGGGGTAGTCTTTGAAGAGCTTCGAGCAGAGCGCGGCGATGTGGAGCCCTTCACGCTGCGCACGCGCCGCGATTGACGCCATCGCTGGAGGCTCAAACTCAAGGTCAAAGCCGTGCTGATTGAAAAACTCATCGGCCCAGAGCATGAGATCATGCGCATGCGCCTCATCGAGCTGGCTTTCCATTGGCGTGGCCTGCCCGCGGAGGCGCTCCAGCGTGGCGGCGGGATGCCGCACCAGCTCGGCATCAATGCTCAACTCTGGAAGGCCGAGGCTGGGCATCTCGAACTTGAAATCACGCAGCACTTTTTCCCAGGCTGTCACGAGGCCGCGTGCCCCCGTCTTTTCCTCCGCCGCTCGCGAGGCGATCTCGCGCAGCGCCTCATCATGGAAGACGGACTTGATGCCGTAGGCGGCAAATTCACGATCATACTGGCGGATGAGGCTGCCTTCGCTCGTTTTCATGATGGCGAAAAGGTCATCCGCGCTCAGCGGATCACACACCACCCGCACAGGCAGGCGGCCGATGAATTCCGACTCGAAGCCGTAATCAATAAAATCCTTCGTCACCGCATCGCGGAAGAGATGCTCGGCAGGTGTGCGCTCAGGATCGCCCGCCGAGACAAAGCCGATGGCCTTCCGGTTCGTGCGCTTCTCAATGATCTTCTCCAAGCCAGAGAAAGCACCGCTCACGATGAACAGGATGTTGCGCGTGTTGATCACCTCGCGGCCGGTGCGTCCCTTGCGGGTATCAAACATCATCTGCATCTGGCTGCGGATGTCGTTTTGGGAATAGAGCGACACCTCCGTCTCCTCCATCAACTTGAGCAGCGCCGTCTGCACGCCGCGCCCGCTCACATCGCGTCCGAGACGCTCCGTGCCGCTGCTCAGCTTATCGATCTCATCAATGTAAATGATGCCGTGCTCCGCGAGGTCGATATCTCCATCCGCCTTGGAGACAAGGTCACGCACCATGTCATCCACATCCGCACCCACATAGCCGGTCTCGCTAAATTTCGTGGCATCTGCTTTCACAAACGGCACGCCGATCAGATCCGCGATGCGTTTGACGAGGTAAGTCTTCCCCACGCCCGTGGGACCGATGATGATGACGTTTTGCTTCGAAAATTCGAGCGGCGTGGAGTCCGGGTGCTGCTCGCGATCCTCCCTCAGCATGCGGGCATGGTGGTAATGATCACACACTGCCGTAGCCAGCACCTTCTTTGCCTCGTCCTGGCGGATCACAAAGCGGTCGAGGTGAGCTTTGATATCCGCCGGTTTGAAATTGAAGGAAAAACCGATGCTGGTGTCCTTCTCTGGCTCACCGTCACCCTCTTTGGATTCCGTCTCACCCTTGCCGCGTGGCAAGGGGCCATCAATACGGGTGAAAAGCACCTGACCTCCGAGCGTGTTCTTGATGAAGTCTTCGAGCTTCTGGCTGATTTCCTCTGCGGAAGCGGGCTTTTTGGGCTTTTCCTCGTCGGGAGTATCCGGTGCAGGTGGGGGCGTTTCGGAGGTGGGATCGCTCATGGGAGTGCCACCACGCCTAAGCCAGCACCGCAGGTCTGCAAGATGTGGTTTCAACCTCGGCTCACTCGCTGGTGGTGAGTTTTTCGGGCGCGGTGATGAGAGGCTGGAGCATGCCGGCAAAATCACGGGTATCCTCCAGGGCGGTGAATTCGGCGAACATGCCTTCCGGTCCTTCCAGTTCGCTTGGCGGGATGGGCATGAAGACGGAGACCATGGCCCAGCGGTGGTTCAGATTGCGGAAAATGGCGTCGAGGTAGGTGTCGGCCACATGCTTGTAGTGCGAGGCGCAGGTGGTGTTATCCGAGCCGACATACCAGTAGATGTTCACACCGCGCTGGCGGAGGCGGTGGCCAGTTTCATCCATGCGATCGATGGCGAGGCGGAGGTAGGTGGCCGCGAAAGAGGTGCCATCCGGCTTGTTGATCGTGACGGGCACGCTTTCGACGATGCTCCACCCTTGACTAGGTAGGCATACCTCCGGGCGATGCAGGGAGCGCTTCAAATGCCCGCTGAGGACGACGGAAGCGGTGACGAGGCGGTTTTTCTGATTCAGGTAGCTGCAGCGTTCGAGCTTCACGCCCTCATCGAGGCCCGTTTTTTCCTCCGCTGTGACGCCGACCATGCGCCCCTGATAATCGCCCACGGAGAGTGGTAGGTCGAGCGTCACGCCAGCGCGTGAAACGAGGTAACGGATGTCCGTGCCAGCACAGATGCCGAGCGTCACGGCCAGCAGCACAAACACAGCGGCGAGCTGCGCCAACGTGCGACGGGGGAGGGGAATGGCCACCCAGGCGCTGCCACCTGCACGCGGGCTTTGATGACGGGCGAGGTTCTTTTTCATCTCGCGGCCTTCCAGTACATAGCAGATGGCAAACATGCCTGCCAACGCCACGCCGAAGACGGCGAAGCCTGCCATCGTGTGGAAGAAGGACATCTCTTGATGCTCGCCGATGCGCTTCCCGATGGCGAAATCCGAGCCAAACCACATGCTGCCAAAGGCCAGCATCAGCAGTCGTGCCACATTCCCCGCCACCGCCAGCGGTACGGCGCAGATGAAGAGGATGAGGCGCGAGCGGGGGCTCTTCAGCGCCAGATAGCCGAGGAGAGCAGAGATCATCATCAGCACGAAGAGCGAATTGATACCGCTGCACTTCGCATCCACATCGAGGCTAAAGGCCGCGCCTGTCTCAGTGCCACGGGCCGTATCCGGCGCGGATTGCAGGGCGCTGCCTTCATTGATGGAGGGCACGCCGAGCAGGCTGAGCATCTTGGCCGTCATCGCGGCGGTGCGTGGACGCAGCGGCGAGGCCACGGAGTCCTCCAGCGGCTGCATTGGCCAGGTGAAGAACATGAACAGCCAGGGGAAAAACAGTGCCCGCATCCACTCACGGCCTCCGAGGAGCAGAATGAAGCCCGCGAGCACGAGTTGGATCGAGAGGAAGGCTGGGTAGCCCGTGTTCGCTTTGAAACCGACCCAGTAAAGAAATAGCCCGAGTGCGAGGGGGAGCACGCCCAGCCAGTGTCCACGCCAGGGAAGGCCCCGCAGGCTAGAGCGGCGCATCCAGACCAGCCCGCCCGTGATCACTGGCACGAACAGGCAGAACATCCAGTCCGCATACTTCGTGACCCACAGATACCAGCCGTGAAGTACGCTCATCCGATAGCCGAATTCCCACTCCTGATAGGGCCACGCCACAAAGAGCAGAATGAAGCCGATGCCCATCACGCCCAGGGCAGCCTTCCAGAGGAGGCTGGAGTCTGGCTGGGGCGTGGCGGCAGGCGCGGGGCTGGACGAATCGGCTGGCATGTGTCAGGGGGGGGGCAAGCATGCTTGCCCGGAACCCCGATCCTGGCAAGATTCATCCGCCAACCATTTCTTCACACACTCGCATGGCCAGCCCCTCCAAATCCAAGCCATCCAAAGACTCTTCGTCTTCCTCCAAATCACCTTCCACGGATGTCATCGATGTGGTGCGGGATGATCAGCATCAGGGAAAGAAAAACGCCGCCGCCAGCCCCGCTGTCAATGCGCGTCGTCTGGATACCGCGCCGCGTTTTTTCATCGCTTCGCTCGTGATCACGCTCATCACCGCTGCTGTGTTTTGGCAGATGAGTGGCAAAAGACTCGATGAGCGCCTCGGTAATCTGACCGCGGCTCCGGCAGCGGCTCCCGCGTCTCCGAAAGACGACGCTGGAAAGTCCTCGCAGATCGAGGAGCAACTCGCAGCCATGCAAAAACAACTCGATGCCTGGCGGCGGGATCAATTGAGCACGCAGAAAGAGCTCCGCGAGACCATCGAGCGTGTCGCTGCTGCTCGCACGAATGCCGCTGCGGCTGTCAGTCTGCTGGATGGTCAGAGGCAGCCGGGCGTCGAGCGCATGGCGGAGATGATTTCGACTATCACGCCGACTCAGGCAGAGTTCATCCAGCTCAAAGAACGCAACCGTATCACCGCTTACGCCGATGAAGCCATCGCCACTGGCAGCCGCAAGCCGCTCGAAACTCTCGTCGAATACATCCGTGGTTCCGGCTCGGAACATCTGCGGGATGCTGCGCAGGCCGAGTACCTCCGCGTGGTGCGCATGATCCAGTTTTATCAGCGGGAAGACCCAGGCTTTCGCCTTCCGGTCACGGACCTCTTCAAAGGAGAGAACCTCCAATACGAGGCTGATTTGAAGCCCACGCATCTCTTCAAACTCCTCGCCGATGCGAAGCAGCCTTGGGAGGTCCGCGTGCGTGCCGCCATCCTGCTCAAAAGCAGCGATTCACCCGAAACGAATGCCAAACTCATCATCGCCATCAAAGAGGACGATTCCCTGGAAGTGGCCAAGCATGCGCAGATCGCCCTCGAACAGCGCATCCAGCGCCGCTTTCGCCTTCTCGACATCCCCGCCATTGATGCCTGGTCTGCCGAGCAGGCCAAAGGCACGGCAAAGTGAGTCTTCAGCGCACTGCTCGCACATGATCGGCGCTCGCCAGCGTCTGCACAGCTCCATCGGCGGTTTCCAGCAGCAGATGGCCTTCTTCATCCAGATCGAGCACGCGGCCAAAGACTTCTCCTTGAGGCGTTTGAGCACGGATCTGACGATGGATGAGCCAGCTCCGTTCGCGGACCTCTGCGATGGCTTCGTTGTAGCCATCTTCCAAACGCTGAAACTCCGCGTGAAGGCATCCCAGCAGCCGGCGAGCCAGCGCATTGCGGTCGATCTCCCGTAAAACCGGCGAAGCCAATTTTTGCAGCAACGAAGTGGCGCTGAGCTCCGGTGGGAAGTCGAGCGTGTTCACATTCAAACCGATGCCGAGCACCAAAACCATGCCGTCACGGCCTGAGACGGTCTCCGCCAATAGTCCGCTCGTCTTGAGGCCATCGAGATAGATGTCATTCGGCCATTTGATGCGTGGCGTAAGTGGCAGCTCAGCCTCGATAGCCTTGCAGATGCTCAACGCGGCCAGCGTGGTGATTCGCGGCCATTTAGCCAACGAGGCCTCCGGCTTCAAAAGCATCGAAAACATCAGGTCTTTGCCCTGCGGGGCGATCCAGCGATTCTCACGCCGCCCTCGCCCGGCCGTTTGAGATTCGGCAAAGACCACCGTGCCGATGGGCGCATTCGTGGCATTCTGCTTCAGCCAGTCACTGGTGGAGCCGATTTCATCGAGCACCGTCACCTTCCAAGGCAGCGCATCATCATTCAAAGCCTTGGTGGACAGCGGGGTCATGCGCGTTTGGAGTTTGGATCACTCGCCTCACCGTGCTGGTGGAGTTCATCGTGATCCCCCTGGCATTCGAGGTGGGTGGTAATGAGCACCGCATGTTCCACACTGCTTTGCACGGCATGCTCGATCTCCGTGGCGATGCGGTGAGCATCGCGAAGCATGATTCCATCATCGAAAAGCAGATGCACCTCGACGTAATGCATCTCACCCGCATCGCGATGACGCAGGGCGTGGAAGCGCAGACCGTGCTTTTTGGTCTCACGGCGTAGCGCGGCATCGAGGGCGGCATCCAAAGTTGGATCGGCGGTGTCCATGAGGCCTCCGATGCTCTGCCGCATGAGGCCGTAGCCCGTCCAGATGATGTTCCCAGCCATGGCGATGCCGCAGACGGAGTCCCAGCCATGCCAGCCCGTGAGTGCCACGAGCCCGAGGCCAAAGATGACGCCGAGGCTCGTCCACACATCCGTGAGCACATGCTTCCCATTCGATTCGAGGATGAGTGATCCGGCCTTTTTCCCTGTGCGGATCAAATGCCATCCAAGCGCTGCGTTGATGAGGATCGTAAGCGTGGTGAGGATGAGGCCTTGATCGAGATTTGTCGGCGGCAGGTGCTTGATCCAGCAATCCACCGCTTCGTAGATGATGAAAAGCGCCGCGAGGATGATCAGGCCGCCCTCAATGCCTGCGGAGAAAAAGGCGATCTTGCTGTGGCCGTAGGGATGATCGTCATCCGCCGGTTTTTGCAGCAGCCCGAGGCTAAAAGACGCGAACATGACTGCCGCCACATGCACCACGGACTCCGCCGCATCTCCGAGGATCGACGCCGACCCCGTAAGCACATACGCGCCCACCTTGAGCACGACCATGAGAAACCCCACGGCGAGCGAGAGGCGCATGGCGCGGGTGGAAGAAGCATCGTGAAGCATCTTCAGGCGCTAGCATCGCTTGGTGGCAGTGTCGAATGCTGTGCTGGCGTTCTTGAGCGCATGGAGCTACAGAAACTGCCCTGTGACGCTTTGTGCATTCCTGGCCACCTCGGCTGGTCGGCCCTCCGCGAGCAGGTAACCGCCTTCAGGCCCACCGGTGGGGCCGAGGTCGATGACCCAGTCGGCGTTGCGGATGACATCGAGGTGGTGCTCGATGACGATGAGGGTGTTTCCAGCCTCTCGGAGGCGGAGGAGGACGTTGAGCAAAGTCTGGATATCGGCGCTGTGGAGGCCGGTGGTGGGCTCGTCGAGAAGGTAAAGCGTTTTGCCGGTACTGCGTTTGGCGAGTTCGGTGGCGAGTTTGACTCGCTGGGCTTCGCCGCCGGAGAGCGCGGCACCGCTTTGGCCGAGTTTGATGTAGCCGAGGCCGCATTCTTCGAGCGCGGCGAGCTTTGGCGCGATTTGGCGATCATTCGCGAAGAAGCGATGCGCCTCGCTCACGGTCATGTCGAGCACATCAGCGATGGATTTGCCTTTGAAGGTGATCTCCAGAGTCTCCTGGCCGTAGCGGCGACCTCCGCAGGCTTCGCAGGTCACATGCACGTCGGCGAGGAAGTGCATGTCGATCTTGATCTGCCCATCGCCCTGGCATTTCTCGCAACGACCGCCGGGCGTATTGAAGGAGAAGCGCCCGGCATCAAAGCCGCGCTGCCTTGCCAGCGGCAGCTTCGCAAACAGCTCGCGGATCGGCGTGAAGAGCCCGGAGTAGGTGGCGGGATTGCTGCGCGGACTACGACCGATGGGCGATTGGTCGATGACGATGACTTTGTCGATCCAATCGAGTCCCGTGATGCGCTCATGTGCCGCGGGAGCTTCCTTCGCGTTGTAAAAATGCCGCTGCAACGCCCGCATGAGGATGTCATCGACGAGCGTCGATTTCCCGCTGCCGCTGGGACCGGTGACACACGTTAAAAGCCCGAGCGGAAAGCGGACGGTGAGGTTTTTGAGGTTGTGGGCCGTCGCGCCATGAATTGTGAGATGTGAGAGGTTAGAGGTGAGAAGTGTTAGCTCTGACTTCTGACCTCTGACTTCTAACTTCTGACCCGCCTCGATCCGCCGCTTCCCGCTCAAAAACTGCCCCGTCAGCGATTCCTCATTGGCGATGACCTCCGCCACGCTGCCTTGAGCGATCAAGTGACCGCCATGCACGCCTGCGGCAGGGCCGAGTTCGATGAGGTGATCGGCGGCTCGCATCATGGATTCGTCGTGCTCGACGACGAGGACGCTGTTCCCGAGGTCTCGCAGACGATGCAGCGTGCGGATGAGGCGCTCGTTGTCCGTCGGGTGCAGGCCGATGCTGGGCTCGTCGAGCACATAAAGCACGCCCGAGAGCCCTGCGCCGATCTGTGTTGCCAATCGAATGCGCTGCGTCTCCCCACCGGAAAGCGTGCCGCTTTGTCGATTCAACGCCAGATAGCCCAAACCGACCTGCTCAAGAAATTCGAGTCTCTTGAGAATCTCACGCTGCAATTCACCGACGTAGGCTTGCTGCTGCGCGGTCACGTCCAAGTCCCGCATCCAGTTCAAAGCCGCCGCGATGTCGAGTGAGGTGAATTCGTGAATGTTCAGGCCGGTTCTTGGTTCTTTGTTCTTCGTGCTTGGTTCGCTCTCCAACGATGAACCAGGAACCAGGAACGAAGAACTCAGATACACCGCCAAGCTCTCCTTTCGCAGCCTCTTGCCCTCACACGCCGCGCACGGATGCGGTGCCATGAGCCGCGTGAGGTTGGCCTTCAACATCTCGCTTTCGGCATTGCGATGCAGGCGGGCGATTTCGGCCAGGAGACCTTCGAAGGGCTTGGCGAGACTCTTCTTGTTCGGTGTCTTCTGCCAGCCGGTGTCGATGGCGATCTCGCCCGTGCCATGGAAGAGGGAATCTTTGAAGCCAGCGGGCAGGGAAGAGAAGGCGGTCTTTTCGTCGATCTGGTAATGCTTCGCGAGAGCCTCGATGCCGCGGTTGAAGATGATTTTGAGCTTCGGAATCTTCGCCCACCACGATTTGATCGCTCCCTCGGCGAGCGATTTCGATTCATCCGGCACGATCAAGGCCGAATCAGGCCGCAAAATGCTACCCACGCCCTCGCAGGCCGGGCAGGCCCCGAGGTGGGTGTTGAAGGAGAAATGCTGCGGCGTGAGTTTTTCGAGCGAGTAGCCGGTTTTCGGGTTCGTGTAGGCGGTGGTGAAGGAATGAAGCGTGTCATTGCCATCGGTGGTGGCGATGAATTGAACTTCCCGCTCATTCCAGTGCAGCGCTGCTTCAATCGCCTCCATCAGACGAGGGCGAGCATCTGGGCGGACGACGAGGCGGTCGATGACGATGTCGAGCTGGTGCTTTTCGCTTTTCGAAAGCGGCGGGTCGGTGTCGAGTTCGATGATTTGACCATCCAGACGCACGCGGATGAAGCCCTGGCGGCGAAGTTTTTCGAAGAAAGGCTTTAGCGTGTCCGCCTTTGCAGCCGGTTGGGGCGAGAGGACGATCAGGCGTGTGCCTTCGCCGAGGGCGAGAATCTTTTCGCCGATCTCGGCAGGCGTGCTGCGGAGGAGTTTCTCACCGGTTTTCGGATCGTGCGGCTGCCCGGCCACGGCGTAGAGCACGCGGAGGTAATCATAGATCTCAGTGACGGTGGCGATGGTGCTGCGCGGGTTTGGCGTGGCATTGATCTGCTCGATGGCCACGGCGGGGGAGAGCCCTTCGATGAAATCGACATCCGGCTTCTCCATCTGGTCGAGAAACTGCCGCGCATAGGCCGAGAGGCTCTGCACATAGCGGCGCTGGCCCTCCGCGTAGAGCGTATCAAAGGCGAGCGAGGATTTTCCACTGCCGCTGACGCCGGTGAGCACGACCAATTGATGCCGTGGGATGTCCACGTCGATATTTTTGAGGTTGTGCTGACGTGCGCCCCGCACGCGGATGAAGTCCATGCGGCCATTGTTCACGGTGGTGGCTTCAAACTTCAAGCCCTGAGAGGTGCCAAGGGCAAAGAGTCACGGAAAGGCGGGCGAATGCCGTGAAGAGACTCTCTGCCCTTCGCCCTACGCTTTACGGGGTGCTGCCTACCCCAAGAAAAAGCCGCACTTTGCCGTTTCACACGCCGGAAGCATGCGCAGGGTTGAAATCACCCGCTGCTCTCCTACAATCCGCCCGCCATGAAAGCCCTCTTCGTCCTCATCCTTGCCGCCGCCATCGGTTATGTAGCCTATGAATGGGGGTGGCCATTCATCAACGAGGGGATGAAATTCACCAAGCATGTGCCCAAGGAGGAACCGAAGAAGGAAGTGCTCGTCGTGGAGGCACCCAAGCCGAAACCGCAGCCCAAACCGGAGCCGAAGCCTGAACCCGTGCCGGAGATGAAACCCGAGCCGAAGCCTGAGCCAGCGCCCGAGATGCCCAAGGTGGCCATGCCCGCCGAGCCAGCTCCTGACCCCACCGGCTTTGTGCCGCCCGTTTTCCCACCCGTGGATCAGCTCACGCAAAACTGGGCGGTCATCCCGGCGAGCTTCTTTACCCAGCCAAAGCAGGTCACGATCAAGAAGGACCTCGATATCACGATGAAGATTGGCGCGGGTTCCTCAAAGGCCTCCTTTAAAACCGGCGGCAAGGTCTTTGTCATGGGCCAGAACGGTAGAAACCTCATCATCGGCTCCGCTCCCGGCTCTCCGATGCGCGGCGAGGTGGCCATGGACGACACCGACTTCCAAGACGTCTTCACCGCCGCTTACGAGCAGATCAAGGTCGTGCGCATCGAGCAAGCCCGCAAAGCCCATGAATACCAGCTCGCTGCTGCGGACCGTGCCAAGAACGCTCCGGCTGCTGGCGGCAAGGGGGCGGCTGGCGGTGGTGCCAATGCCAAACCTGAAAAAGACAAAGACGGCACTTATCCCATTCTAATCGCCAGCATGAAGGCCGGTGAGGTCACCGAAGTGAAGCCGGATAACATCAAATCCTGGGGCGATGTGAATCAGGAAAAGATCGACGGTAACGACTACTGGACCATCAACGTGAAATACGAGACCCAGACCATGTTCGGCAAGTTCGAGACCGAGGCTCAGGCCCGCATCAAGAACGGCAAGGTGGACAAGTGGGTCTATACCGGCTCCGGCGAAGTGGTGCCCTGATTCCACCTCCAAGCGGAATTTTGCCAAGGCAAAGCCTGAATCCCCATCGTGTGTGGCGTATATACCGCACGCATGATTCGTTCCGCTGCCATTCTCATCGCTCTCGCCACCTTCGCCACCGCAGCGGAGCCGCTGAGTTTCAATCGCGACATCCGCCCGATCCTCTCGGAGAACTGCTTCGCGTGCCACGGCTTCGATTCAAAGAAGCGCGAGGCCGAACTGCGGCTCGATACGCCGGAAGGTGCCTACACGGCCAAGGACGGCGCGTTTCCGATCAAGCCGGGCGATCTGGCGAAAAGCGAGGTCTGGCAGCGCATCATCACGAGCGATGAAGACGACCTCATGCCGCCGCCGAAGTCGCACAAGAAGCTCACGCAGAAGCAGAAGGACACGCTGAAGCTCTGGATCGAGCAAGGTGCCTCGTATCAGAAGCACTGGGCGTTTGAAAAACCTGTCGAGAAGGCTGGGGCGAGCATCGACAGCCTGCTCGCCGAACGCCAAACGAAGGACAAACTCACCTTCGCTGAGGGAGCCGAGCGCGAGACGCTGATCCGCCGCGTGTCCTTCACGCTCACCGGGCTGCCGCCGACGCTGGCGGAGGTGGATACCTTTCTCAAAGGCCAGTCCTACGAGGCCATGGTGGACCAGTACATGAAGTCGCCGCGCTTCGGCGAGGAGATGGCGCGGCATTGGCTGGATGTGGCGCGGTATGCAGACACGCACGGCCTTCATCTCGACAACGAACGCAGCACTTGGGCCTATCGCGACTGGGTGGTGAAGGCCTTCAACGAGAACCTGCCGTTTGATCAATTCACCGTCTGGCAGATCGCGGGCGATCAGCTTCCGAATGCCACGCCGGATCAATTCACCGCCACCGGTTTCTCCCGCTGCAATGTGACGACGAGTGAAGGCGGCGCGATTGATGAGGAGTATCGCCACCTTTATGCGGTGGATCGTGCAGCCACGCTCACCACCGCTTGGCTCGGCCTCACGGGCGGTTGTGCACAGTGCCATGATCACAAATACGATCCTTTGACCACGGCGGAGTTTTACTCGCTCTACGCCTTCTTTTACAGCGGGGCTGATCCGGCGATGGACAAGAACATCTCGTCCACGGAGCCCTTTTTACGCCTCCCGACGCCTGAGCAGCAAAAATCGCTCGATGCGGCCATCGCCGCCGAAAATGCCGCGCTGAAGGCTCTCGATGATTCGGCGCAAAAAGCCGCTTATGTCGAGAAAAAGACCGCTGAGGCTCAAACCATCACGCAGGTGCTTTTCGACGATGTTTTCGCTCCCGGCATGGAAACGAAGAACACCACGCGAAACGCCAGCGTGTGGGTAAACAAGCCCGCTTATGGCGCAAAGTCTGGCCAGCGAGTGCTGCGCATCGCGAATGGGCAGTTCAGCGAGGAAAACCTCACGCCGCAGCTCACGCCGGTGGTCCTCGCGGAGTCGTCACGCATCAGCGTGTGGGCACGCATTGATCCGCTGAGCCCACCACGCGTGCTTTGTCTCAATATCAATGGCCGCCGCCTCATGTGGGGCGATGCAGAGGCCTTTGAAGGGCTCACTTACTTCCAGGAAAATGCCATCACCGTGGGCGAACTGCCAAAGCCTGGCGTGTGGACCCAGCTCAGTGTCGATCCATCGGCCGTGCTCGGCTTCAAGCCCGGCACTCGCCTCAATACGATAAGCCTCCAGCAAGTCGGCGGTGTCGTGATGTGGGATCGCCTCGAAGTGAGCGGCAAGACCACCACGGACAAGCATGCGCTGACCTCCTTCACGACTTGGTGGAAGCAGGTCAGCGGCTCGAAGAAGAATCCGTCCGATGTGCCCGCCGCCGAGCTGAAGACGCTCATGACCGCGCCGGACAAAGTTACCGATGCCAAGCAGCGCGAGGCCTTGCGGCGCTTTTATATCGCCCGCGTCGCCCAGCCGATCAGCGATGAGATCGCGCCGCGCCGCAGCGCCTGGGAAGCCGCGAAAACCATCCACGCCGCCGCAGACTCGGCTATTCCAGGCACCTTCGTCTTCCGTGATGCCGAAACACCGCGCGAGACCTTCATCGCCATGCGCGGAGCCTACAACAAACTCGGCGACAAGGTCGAGCCCACCACGCCCGCCGCCTTTCATCCGCTGAAAAAAGCCGGAGCGCGCGCCACGCGGCTCGATCTCGCGAAGTGGCTTGTGGCTCCCGAAAACCCAATGACGGCCCGCGTGACGGTGAACCGCTTCTGGCAGCAGGTTTTCGGCATCGGTTTGGTCAAAACCAGCCACGACTTTGGCTCCCAGGGCGAGCCACCGAGCCATCCTGAGCTGCTCGATGATCTGGCGGTGCGTTTTCAGAAGAACGGCTGGAATGTGAAGGCGCTGATCAAAGAGCTGCTCATGACAAAGGCCTTCAAACAGGCCTCGCCCGTCGAATCAAGCCTCCTCAGCCTCGATCCTGACAATCGACTGCTCGCTCGCGGACCGCGCATCCGTCTCGATGCCGAGCAGATCCGCGACAACGCGCTCTTCGTCAGCGGCCTCATCAATTTGGAGATGGGCGGTCGCGGCGTGCGCACCTACCAGCCGCCGAACATCTGGGAACCCGTCGGCTACGGCGACAGCAACACCCGCTACTACCTGCAAGACCACGGCTGCGCGCTCTACCGCCGCAGCCTCTACAGCTTCCTCAAGCGCACCGCCCCGCCGCCCTTCATGAGCAATTTTGATGCGCCCAACCGCGAGCAAAGCTGCACTCGCCGCGAACGCAGCAACACCCCCATGCAGGCCCTCCAGCTCATGAACGACGTCCAGCACTTCGAAGCTGCTCGTGCGCTCGCCGAACGCGTGATCGCTGAAGGAGGCCCAGATGACTCCGTGAAGCTTAATTGGCTCTTCCGCACCGTTTTGAGCCGCAAACCGGACGCGAAGGAGACGACGATGCTCAATGCCGCTTTGACGAAACAGCGCGAGTTGTATCAAAAAGACCCCCAAGCCGCCGAGGAGGCGATTTTGGTCGGTGAATCGACTCCGAAGAAGAGCGCCGCACCTGCTGAAACCGCCGCGTGGACCTTGATCGCCAATTTGGTGCTCAACTTGGATGAAACGGTGAGCCGCAACTAACATGATCGGTGATTCTCCATTCTATTGCATCGCATGGCGCGGCAGCGTCGTGGAGTGCGGTGGCAAGCCTTGGCGCGACACCGCTGTCGCGTGCCTTACGGTGTACTTCGGCCTCAGGGCATTCTTCCCGCGCTCGATAGCGGTGTCGCCGATGCAAGGTGCCCTTGCATCTCTGCCACCGCACTCCACGACGCTGCCGCGACAAATCACATGCCTCAAAATCGGCCAACTTTGATCCTGAAACACTTTCCCATGAACCCCTTCTTTGAATCCAACCTCCTCCAAACTCGCCGTCAGTTTTTCGGGCACAGTGGCCTGCGCCTTGGCGGGCTCGGTTTGACGTATGCGATGGGTAGTGATGCCTTTGCGGCTTCCAAAACGCAGGTGCATGAGCCGCTACCGGGGCTGCCACATTTCGCGGCGAAGGCGAAGGCCGTCATTTACCTGCACATGAATGGCGGGCCGTCGCAGCTCGATACGTGGGACTACAAACCGGGTCTTCAGCAGTGGTATGACAAGGATTTGCCGCCAAGCGTGCAGGGCGGCCAGCGGTTGACGGGCATGACGAGCAAGCAGGCGCGGTTTCCGGTGGCTCCGAGCTTGTTTAAGTTCGTGCAGCATGGGCAGTGCGGGCGCTGGGTGAGCGAATTGCTGCCGCACACGGCGAAGCACGTCGATGACATCGCTTTGATCAAGACGGTGCACACGAACGCGATCAATCACGACCCGGCCTGCACCTTTGTGATGACCGGACGTGAGGTGCCGGGCTTTGCGAGCCTCGGTTCATGGCTGAGCTATGGTCTCGGCAGCGTCAGCAATGATCTACCGGCCTTTGTCGTGCTCACGCCGAACTGGAGCGCGAAGGCGATGGCTCAGGCGCTCTTCACCCGCATGTGGAGCAGCGGCTTTTTGCCGAGCAAATTCAGCGGCGTGGCGCTGCGTGCCGTGGGCGATCCCGTGCTCTACATGCAGAACCCGGAAGGCGTCTCGCCCGCGAACCGCCGCGCGATGCTCGACACGCTGTCGCAGATGAACGCGCACAGCTTTGAGAAGTTCGGCGATCCCGAAATCCAGACGCGCATCTCTCAGTATGAAATGGCTTTTCGCATGCAAACGAGCGTGCCGGAACTGGTCGATCTGAAACAGGAAAGCCAGGCCACTCTCGACATGTATGGACCGGAGGTGCTCAAACCGGGCAGCTTTGCCGCCAGCGCCATCCTGGCGCGTCGGCTCATCGAGCGCGGCACACGCGTGGTGCAGGTGCTGCATCGCGGCTGGGACCAGCATGGCAATTTGCCCGCCGACATCCGCCTGCAATGCCGCGACACCGACCAGCCCATCGGTGCCCTTTTGACCGATCTCAAACAGCGTGGCCTGCTCGACAGCACGCTCGTCATCTGGGGCGGCGAATTTGGTCGCACGGTCTATTCGCAGGGCGGTCTCTCGCAGACGAATTATGGTCGCGATCACCATCCGCGAAACTTCTGCATGTGGATGGCCGGCGGCGGCATCAAAGGTGGCACGACCTACGGCGAGAGCGATGACTTCAGCTACAACATCGCCACCGACCCCGCGCACCTCAACGACATCAACGCCACGACCCTCCACCAATGCGGCATCGACCACGAGCGCCTCAGCTACAAGTTCCAAGGCCTCGATGCGCGGCTGACCGGCGTGGAGAGGCAGAAACCGATTAAGGAGATCATTGGGTAAGCTTCCAAACTGCCTCTTGGCAACTCTGGAGCCTCCGCTTACAATCCGACCATGTTCAACGAGCACGACGACACCGGCGACAAGCTGGAGCACGCTTACTTCTGCTACCTGGCAGATAAGTTCGAGCGTGATCCGGCTCTTCTGAGCAAGGCGCTGGCAAATGTTCAGCGGTGGCTTTCGTTGGATTCCCATGGAGCGAAGCATCTTCACTGGTGGCGGACGTTGATCGACGATGCTTTAAGCGCCTCTTCGGGACTCGCCAGGCTATGCTCCGTCTTGAGGGCGGACGATGAGGAGACCCGTTTTTTAAAAGGTTTTGCTCCGTTTCCCGGCATTCTAAGCCGTGAGGAAAGCGAACGATTCGTATGCGCTTCTCGTCACTGAAACATCTCGCCGACAATGTCTCGGCGTTGGCCCCGGATGCCAGGGTGATTGTGTTTGGCTCCTCCTCGGCGCTCTGCTCTCACCCGGAGCTTCCTGATGTGACCGACAGCTATCAGCACACTCTCGACGCGGACTTCATCATTGATCCTTGGGATGAGGCACTCGGACGCATGCTCAGCGAGACTTTGGGCAGGGACAGTGAGTTTTTTGTGCAGTTCAAATACTACGCCGACATCGTCCGCCCCGCCGCCTTTGACTGCTTCCCGCCGGACTTTCGGGACAGGCTGGTGCCGTTGGAGGGGTGCCCTCGGGTGTTTGCGCTGGATCCGCATGACATGGCGGTGGCGAAGTTGTTTGCGGGTAGACCGAAGGATGTGCGGTTGCTGGCTTTCCTGCTCGGCACGAAGCGGCTGGATGAGCAGAAGGTGCGCAAGTTGCTCTGGGACACGCCGATGGAGGAGAAGTGGATCGTGCGAACGAACCAAGTGCTTGATCAGGCGGTGGCGGAGGCCAAGCTCATCGCGTGAGCTTAGCGTGCTTGTAAGGCAGCGAGGCCAGATTGCTGCTGCAGGGGCCGGGGGTATCCACCCAGAGCATGCGGGCGGCGATCTTGTCGTAGGCGCGGCGATGGGCCACGGCGGCTTTGACGACCGCGACGCTCATGTTTTCGATATCGATGCCCTGGCTGTGCCACTGGCCGAGGTCAAAGGGCGGCGTCTTGATGCTGGTGATGAGAATGGTGAGGCCTGCGTGCTTCACGACGGCGCAGCGGCCCATATCAAAAGCATCGCCGCACATGCTGGCGAGGTGGCTGTTCTTGTCTTCGAGTTCAAAACGACCGTCGTTGAGACTCAGCAGCTCGACATCGAGTTCGACAGGACCTTCATCGAGTCGCGAACCTTTGCCGCCGAGACAAATCTGCCTTTCGCCTGCTTCCAAGGCCCGCACGGCCTCCGCATCGGCGAGGCAGATGGCGGCGTTTTCGATGCGGTGACGCAGAAGAGCACGCAACAAGCCGGTACCATCGCCGGGGGCACCGCCGCCGATGTTATCAGAAGGCTCGACGAGCACGGTGAGGCCATGGGGAAGGGGAGAAAGCTGCGCTAGCACCTTATCCGCCGGTGGATCGGTGACGAGGCCTAGGAGCTTTAGACTGCATGCTTTTTGCTCCAGCACATTCAGCCAGTTGAGGACGCGCCGCATGTCCTCACACGTCGTCGAGATGGCGAGGCTCACACCGCAGTGCGGCGTATCGGCGAAAGAAAAGCCGGCGAGGATGCTAACGTCCCAGATGTCCCGCTCGGTGCGCTCTAGATCGCGGGCGAGGGCTTCGAGGGATTTCATGGGATCGGAGGCCGTGCCCGTGCCGGTGGGCGGCCAGATGAGACCGGTCCTGCGCAGGCTCACGCGGGGCCTCTCACCCGTGGTGAGCGAGCGTTGCAGCAGCTTCGCGGCGCGGACGGCCGCCTCGCGGGCATCGGTGTGCGGATTCTCGCGGTAGGCCACGAGGCCGTTGAAGCAGCACGCCGTGAATTCACTCAGGTTCGCATGCAGATCGAGGACACCAAAAACGAGCGGCATGGTTTTCAAAGCAGTGCGTAGGCGCATGAAAATCTCATGCTCCACGCTCGGATGGCTTTGCGAGGCCATGGCACCATGCAGAACGAGGAAGACAGCGTCAAAATCTCCAGCGAGAGCGAGCGGCCCGAAGTCCTGCCAGAAAGCCTCCACGACCTCATCCGCGACGGTGGCCGATGGCTGCGCCCGGTAGTCGGCGGACGGCACCACGTCCCAGCCTGAGCTTTCGGCATACTCCAGCACGCCGCCGAGGGGCGAGGCATCACCGAGGCAGGTCAGCATATCCTCGCCACGGCGGATTTGGAAATCCGCCATAGGCGTGACGCCATCGAGAAAGGTGTGTGTCTCGTGGAAAAGCCCGGCGATGAGGATGCGTGGCATGGCAGGAGATTAACGCACGATGACCTTCGTTCCTGGCCGGATAAGTGAAGGCAGACGAATGGCATCCCAGTTTGCCAATCGCACGCAGCCTGCGCTGCGGGTGCGACCGATGGTGCGTGGGAGCGCGGTGCCGTGCAGGCCGATGCCGCTTTTGCTGAGGCCACACCAGATGATGCCGATGGGGCTATTTGGACCGGGGGGGAGCTGAAAAGCCTCTTCGCCACGCACGCCTTCTTCGAGGAATTGCTTGTCGTAGCGAAAGCTGGGCGTCGTCATCATGCTCTGCACCTTCCAAGTGCCCACCGGGATGAATTGAGGCTTTCCCGGCGTGATGGGAAAGGCGGCCACCATCATCTCATCGGAGGTGTACACGGCGGCCATGCGCTCCGTGGTATCGACGACGATGGTGTGGGAGCTGAGCGTTTTGTCCTCTTTAAAGGCCTGCATGGGCTTTACCTCCTCGACGCGGAAGGAGCGCACGTTTGGCACCACGATCACATCGCCCGCCTTCATGGCGTCGATGTTTTTGCCGGGGTTCATCTTCGCCAGGAAAGTCTCGTCTGTATGAAAACGCTCTGCCACCAGCTCGGAGAGGCTGCGGTAGGCCATGTAAGGGAACTCAGCTTGCTTCGCGGGATCTTCAGGAAGGTCCTTGTTGATGAACTTCAAGAGGTCAGCCCGTACTTTGAAGGCGGCGAAAATCACCGGCACCTCCTTCTCCGCAGCGCTTTGCACGGGTGTCCAGTCATAGAGGTCGCGATGGCCATGAGCGTAGTTGTAGTTCACCACGGCTTTGTAGGTGAACTCGCCGAGTGCGCCATCGAGCTTGCCGGGGCCAAAGAGATTTTTATCGAGGAAAATCTGGATGCGCAGGATGGTGTCGCGGTCCTTTGGGACGGAGGGATCGTCCTTGGCGGGGCCGGTATCCTGTCCCGAAGCGGTGCTCAGGAGATTCAAGGACAGCAAAAGGCAGAGGACGTGAAAACGCATGGCTGAGAGGAAAGGTTGGAAGCTCAAAAATCAACTAGCGATTGTGTGCGAAGCGCTTGCGCCGCATAGTTGGCTTTGCTCCTAAGTTCTGCCCCATGTCCGCTCTTCCCCTCCCTGAACTCTCTCCCATTCCACTGCGCTCCTACTTTGTGAGGGGGCGGAATGCGCTTCTCGTGCGCGGCTCGTTCCAGCCGATGTACCTGGATTATTACCTCCATCTCATGCAGCACAGCATCCAGCAGAATGAAAAGCTCGATGACATGCTCAAGGACACGCTCGCGGCGCTGGCGCTGCATCTTTGTTCCCGGCCGCATGATGAGACGGTGGCCTGGACGATTCACATGAAGGAACCCCTGCGGGCCAATCTCTTTGTCACCGGCAGCACAAATCCAGGCCGTGTGACTGGCCGTGTCTTCACCGAGGATGTGAAGAAGGAGGGCGAGGCGCTTTTCATCGCCCAGATCAATCGTCTCAATCAGCCCACGCGTCAGAGCATGATCGAGTTTCATGGCTCGGATGTGCTCAAGGGCGTGGAGGACTTTTACACCATTAGCGAGCAGCGTCTCACGCGTTTCTTCCGCCTGCCGGATGAGGAGTATGTGCAAATCTCGGCGGAGCCGGATTGCGATGAGATCTGGCTCAGTGAGATCCAGCTCGAAAACGTGCTCGAAATCGACCAAAACGAAACGCTCAGTCTGCTGGAGACGCGGGGCTATCAGTTTGAGTGCGGTTGCAGCATGGACCGCCTGCTTCCCATCATCAATCGGCTGCCGAAAGAGGATCTCGATCACATCTTCGAGGATGGAAATGCTCAGGTCACCTGCCCGCGCTGCGCCGCCGTGTTTCGTGCCACGAAGGCGCAGTTCGACGCGTGGCGTCTCGCCAACGCTGAGTGAGTTTATCCGTCATGCGCCTCGCTCTCATCCGTCGCCAATTCTCCGCTACCGGAGGTGCCGAGCTGTATTTGCAGCGACTGCTGAAGGCTCTCGTGGCCGCTGGGCATGAGGTGCATCTCTTTGCGGAGAGCTGGCAAGGGCAGGCGGAGGGCGTGCAGTTTCATGCTGTCCAGGCTGGAGGTCGCCGAGCGGATCGTGCATGGCATTTTGCCGAGGCGGTGAAGCGCCTGCTGGAGGCGGAGAGCTTTGATAGCGTGCTCAGTTTGGAGCGAACGCTAAAACAAGATGTGTATCGAGCCGGCGATGGCCTGCATCGAGTGTGGCTGGAGCGTCGGAGGCAGTTCGCCCCGTGGTGGAAGCGGCCCCTCATCGGGCGCGGGGCCTTTCATCGCCGGATGATGGAGCTGGAGGCTCATACCTTTGATCCCGCCAATACGCAGCGCCTCATCGTGAACTCCGAAATGGTGCGCCGTGAGATCGCCCGGCACTTTCCGGCCTTTCCGCAGGATCGCATCCATCTCGTGCGCAATGGCGTGGAGGTGGCTCGCTTTCAAAACGCGGATCGGAAGGCGGCGAGAGCACGCTTTGGCCTCAGCGAGGAAGATTTCGTGCTCGTCTTCGTCGGCTCCGGCTGGGAGCGAAAAGGCCTCCCCTGGCTGCTGCGCTACATGGCGAGCCAAACGCATGACTCCCGGCTCAAGCTGCTCGTCACCACGCGGGATCGCATTCGCGGCCATGTGCCGCCGAATGTCATCCTCACCGGGCCGCTGGCGGATGTGGAGAATGCCTATGCGGCGGGCGATCTCCTCACCTTCCTGCCCATTTACGAACCCTGCTCCAATGTGGTGAGCGAGGCGCTCGCCTCCGGCCTGCCAGCCATCACCACGGCGATGAATGGTGCCGCCGAATGGATTGCCCCCGGAGCGAATGGTCATGTGCTCGATGACCCGCGTGACATGGCCACGCTGGGCATGTTCATCAATCATTGGCGCACGCATCAGGGCCGCCCCGTGCCCACCGCCGAGCCACTCGATCTCGAAACGAATGTGCGAAACACGATCCGCGTGCTGGAGCTGGCGTCATGATCTCGGAAGCCCATGCTGCTGCGGCCTCGCGCCTTTGTTTGGCCTGTGGGATGTGCTGTGATGGCACGATGTTTCAGATCGTCCGCATGCAGCCGGAGGACTCACCCGCCAAACTCGCTGAGCTAGGCCTGCGAATGCGGCATCGTGGTGGGGAAGACTGGATGGAGCAGCCCTGTGCGGCATTGAAGCGGTTGTGTTGCACGGTTTATGAAAGCCGACCGGTGCGCTGTCGGAAGTTTCACTGCCAGCAGCTCACACGATTGAATGCAGGCGAGATCAGCGAGGGCGATGCGCTGGCGATGATCGCGAGCACTCGATGCCAGGTGGCTCGCGTCCGCGAGCTGCTCGCGCAAAGCGGTTATCGTGAGGATGGAGTGCCTTTGCAGGAGCAGTTTGACCGCATCACCTCCACGCCGGTGAAGGCGGAGCTGGAGCCCGAGCTGGCGGTGACACGTCAGCAGCTCGAGCAGGCCATGCGGGAACTGCGGCTGAGGCTCGCCCGCGAGTTTTTGCCGCCACCGGGAGCGAAGAGAGAATAGTTGAGGCGCAGGCCGCCATCCTGTGCCAGCTTGTCGGATGGAAAACCGACTATTGAAGCTGCTCGGCGACCCGGCTTACACGCCCTCGAACGTCCCGCAGCTCGTCAAGGCCCTGCATTTACGCTCCGGCCAGCAACAAGAACTGCAAAGCGTGCTCAGAGACCTCGTCACGAAGGGCCTCATCCTGCGCACCAAAGGAAACCGCTACATCCAGGCCGCTGAGGCGGACCTCGTGCCCGGCGTCATTTCGATCAACCGAGCCGGAAAAGGCTTCGTTCAGCCCGATGAGCCCGGTCTGGGCGAAATCACCG
>Ga0209298_10000757_pt1 | contig 21647 bp, 19 predicted proteins | sample S_140806_EF_Meta_FD_187325 | JGI IMG/M metagenome (GOLD analysis project Ga0209298, IMG submission 187325) | Freshwater microbial communities from Lake Simoncouche, Canada to study carbon cycling - S_140806_EF_MetaG (SPAdes) (version 2) | ecosystem: Environmental > Aquatic > Freshwater > Lake ...
AGGATATAAACATTAGGATATAAACATTAGGATATAAACATTAGGATATAAACATTAGGATATAAACATTAGGATATAAACATTAGGATATAAACATTTTTATTTAAGCAGAAGTAGCAACATCAGCGGTAGAAGTAGCAATATCAGCGGTAGAAGTGGCGATATCAGCGATAGCTGGAGCTTTCTTTAAGCTATAGTAAATAGCGGCAACTGCGAATACTACAGTAATAATGGCGACTATTAAATTAAATAAGAGGAAACTTTTATTGGAACCTTTAGATTTACCATATTCTTCATTCTCATTATAACATTGAGTACCAATTGCACTTGCGGAAAGAGAAAGGAGCCCTCCTACTAAAAGTCCGATACCAGCGAAGAGAAGTTTATTATCAGTGACAGCCATTATTTGTATATTTTTAATATATACTGGGAAAAAAAATATATAAAAAGTTATTTAAATATTTTTAATATTTTAAATAACTTGAATTTTAGTTATAATTGTATTTATAAGGTTGTAACGGTAACTTTGTAAGATTTATCATTGTAAGTAATGAAAGATGAAAATGTTTTAACTCCACTATACAAATTAAGAATGTTAAACATTGTTTCTACAGTATTTTTTAGTAATTCTTGGAATTCAATGTTTTGTTCTACTGGTGCAGAAGAAAATACGGTTGGATCGTATTCATTATTAAAAATGAATTCATATTCAAATGATTGTGACATAATACGTTTATTATTAATATATATATATAAAAAAAAAATAGATAAATCGGATAAAAAAAATATTTACTATAATTAGAGAACTACGTGTGCGTTCAAAATAAAAATGATTGAACCTGAATTATTAAAAATATTATTTAATAATTTACCTATAGGTCTTTCTTTTTTTGATGCTAATAAAAGGTGTATATGTGCAAATCAATGTACAATAAAAATGTTATATAAAAATTATAATGATAATGAAATATATGAAATATATGATAATTTATATAATGATTATTTATCTATAATACATAACGAAGATAAAGAAGAAGAAGTTAAAAACTTTTTAAAAATTCAAAGTGATGGTAAAGAAGTAACAAGTAATATAAGATTATATATACATGATAAAGCAGAGTACAGATGGTTTTCAAGTAAAAAGACAGTGTTTAAAAATCATATGTATTTATTAATGTTGGAAGATATTCATGATAATAGAACGATGGAAATTCAATTACGTCAAGAAACTATTAAGGCGGAAGAGGCGTGTGATCATAAATCAATATTTTTAGCAAATATGAGTCATGAAATACGAACGCCATTAAATGGTATAATAGGTATGTTGACTTTATTAGAAGATACAGAATTAAATGATAATCAAAATGATTATTTATCGATGATTAAAGAATGTTCATTTAATCTAATGACAATCATAAATGATATTTTGGATTTTTCCAAGTTAGAAGCCGGTAGAATAACGCTAGATATTAAACCAATGAGTATACAAGAATGTGTAGAATCAACAAATGATATTATAATAACTAAAATATGTGAAAAATCATTAGAATATCTATATAATATAGATCCATTAATAAACTATATAAAAGGTGATACTCATAGAATAAAACAAGTTTTGTTAAATTTGTTAACTAATGGAATAAAATTTACAGAATCTGGTACAGTTATATTGAATATAAATTATATATCTGAAAATGAATATAATAAATTATTTGAGTTATATGGCACAATTAATAAATATAAAATTAAAAAAGATATGATGTTTTTACGGTTTGATATAGAAGATACTGGTTGTGGTATAGATGACATTGATAAAGAAAAATTATTCAAATCATTTAGTCAAATTGATAATAAAATTACATATAAAATATATCAAGGTACAGGTCTTGGATTAGCAATAAGTAAAGAATTAATAGAATTGATGAATGGTTGTATATGGTTAGATTGGAGTGAAATTGGAAAAGGTTCTCGATTTTCATTTATTTTAAAAGTAGAATCATATAATGAAGTTAATGAAATATTAGAAAATAATAACGATAGTATTTTAAAAGATAAAAATGTATTAATTGTAGATGATAATCTATATAATAGAATAAGTTTAACAGGTATGATTAAAAAATGGGGTATGCGTCCATATGCATTTAGTAATAGTGAAGAAGCATTGTATTTTACAAAAATAATGCAATTTGATATAGGATTAATAGATTATTGTATGCCAAAAATTGATGGTCCTACATTTGCTTCAAAATTAAGAGAACAAAAGGAATATAATAATAAAAAAATGCCTCTAGTAGCTTTAAGTAGTTTAGGTGAAAAGATATCAAAAACATCTAAACATTTTAAATCATATTTAGTTAAACCTTTTAAAGAATCTCATTTGAAAAAAACTTGTATACAATTATTAGAAACTAATTCTTTTAATGTTATTAAAAATGAAACTCAAACTAAAATTATAGAAAATAATAGTTATCAAAATATAGATAATTATATACGTCAAAATAATTTGGATAAATTAAAAGATGATATACGCATCTTATTAGCAGAAGATGTATACATTAATCAACGTGTTATTACTAGTTTTTTAAATAAAATGGGTTTTAATAATATACAAATTGTTGAAAATGGACAACAATGTTTTGATTTAATTAAAGAACAAGATTTTGATATTATATTATTAGATATTAGGATGCCTATAATGAATGGAGAAAAAGCTTTAAAATTAATTAAAAATTATTATAATATTGAAACGTCTAAAAAAATACCATATATTATTGCCATTACTGCTTATTGTTTATCTGATGATAAAGAAAAATATATTAGTCTAGGATTTGATGATTATATTCCTAAACCCGTAAGTTATATGGACTTGAATAAATGCATAGATAACTTTATAAAGATACTTTTACGCGATTAAATTATATAAAAGATCTATTTTTGTCTTAAAATCTTGCTCGTGTATATTAGAATCATTATTTATAATTAAATCAAAACTGTCATCCGATGTATTATCTAAATCACATTCTGAAATATGATTTTTAAATTGATTGTATATATCCATATTTCCATTACTTTCTTTTAATATTCTATCATGATGTCTTTCTGGAGCAACTAATTTAATTATAATAGAATTTTTACCTTTTAAATAATTAAATTCATTTTGAAATCTTAAATCACAAGTAATAATATAATCAACACCTCTGTTTTTTAAAACTTTTATCCAATTATTGTAATATTTTATCCAAATATCTTGTCCACGAATATTTCTACCTAATTCAGTACCTTCTAATTGTAATAATTTACGTGTTTCTTGTGTTTTAATTTCATATAAATCTTCATATGATATATCATATTTTGTCATGACATTTATTTTTATTTGATCTGCAAAAGATAATTGAACAACTGTACATTTTAAAACATCCTTGATATAAGGAATAATATAATTTGATGCTATATAATCTTTACCTGATCCAGCTTTACCACAAATAGAAATGATTTTCATTTTAAAATACAAATTATATTTAATATAAATTTTATTAAAAATTCAGTTTATATTAAATAATTTCTTCATCTTCTAAAATTTCTTTAATAGATAATAATTCAAATTTTATTCTATAAACATCCATCTCATATCCATCTAATGCATGATGTTCTATTACTTTTAACTGTTTCATAATATGATGCAATAATACATTAACTGCATTTATTTTTTTGGAATAACAATTGTATTTTTGTAATAAATTTTCATATCTATATTTAGAAACTGTATCTAACATTAATTGCTCATATCTTTCTTTCATCTCATTCATACTTTGAATAATAATATTTTCTGAATATTCCCTTTGTAATTCTTTATAATTATTTTCAATCTCCTCCTTTTCTTTTTTTAATGCTATAATTTGTAATTGAAGCTCCTTTTCCATTTGTTTTAAATTTCAATATAAAATAAAATCTCTTTTCATTCCCATTCTAATTTATTTGTTTTATATTCTCTTGATTCATATAATTTTTTAAACATCTTTATTAAAGATGAATAATGCGGCTTTTCATCAAAATCTAAACTACGTACATATTTTAAATATACAAAAAATTCCTTGGGCATTCCAGAACATATCTCTTCTTCTGATAAAGCTTCCTTTTTTTCTCCTATTAATTTATATCGCTCCCTTTTATCTTTATGTTTAATATTTTGCCAAGGTAATACACCCTTATACAAATATACTAAAATATAACCTATCGCTTCTAAATCATCTTTACGAGATTGTTCATAAAATTTATGCGCTGATATACTTGCATAACGCGCAGTCCCACAAAATTTAGAATGTATATTAAAAGTATTATGCTCTCCATTTTTTTTTATATATTTTTTCGCCATCCCTAAATCTATACAAAACAACTTACTTTTATCCTCATAACCCGTTACAAAATTATCTGGTTTTAAATCTCTGTGTATATAACCACACGAATGAATGTATTTCATTATTTTAATCATTGATATTCCTAAATTAATGATTGTTTTCATACCAAATTTTTTATGTTTTGATAATAATGATTCTAAACTTGATCCTAAAAGATCTAATACAATAATTTTTTTACCCTTATGTGAAATCACTTTAACTTGACTTATACCTTGTTCTCTATTTGAAATCTGTTTATAAATTTTACCCTCATCTAATATAGATTTTTGACCATCTTTTATTTCATTCTTTATAGGGATTTTTAATGCTACCATTTCATTTGTTTTATTATTTTTAGCTTCAAATACATTACCAAAAGATCCCGATGATATATATTTTATAATTGTGTATTCATTTATATTTGTACCCAATAAAGATTTTATATCTTCCATTCTTATTACAAAACTAATATTAATAAATTATAAAATGACCACAATAAAAATATTATTATTATATGAATTACCAAAAATTTTAAATCCTAATATATAGTATAATAAACTTATGACAAGATCAATGAAGAAACATTCAATGAAGAAACATTCAATGAAGAAACATTCAATGAAGAAACATTCAATGAAGAAACGTTCAATGAAGAAACGTTCAGTTAAAAAGCAATCCGTCAAGAGACGTTCATCCAAGAGACGTTCAGGTAAAAAGCAATCCGTCAAGAGACGTTCATCAATGAAGAGATCTGCCAAGAGACGTTCATCAAAGAAGAGATCTGCCAAGAAGAGATCTGCCAAGAAGAGATCTGCCAAGAAGAGATCTGCCAAGAAGTCTGCCAAGAGACGTTCATCAAAGAAGAGATCTGCCAAGAAGTCTGCCAAGAAGTCTGCCAAGAGACGTTCATCAAAGAAGAGATCTGCCAAGAAGTCTGCCAAGAAGTCTGCCAAGAAGTCTGCCAAGAAGTCTGCCAAGAGACGTTCATCAAAGAAGCGATCTGCCAAGAGACGTTCATCAAAGAAGTCTGCCAAGAAGTCTGTCAAGAGACGTTCATCAAAGAAGCGATCTGGTAAGAAGAGATCTGCCAAGAAGTCTGTCAAGAGACGTTCTGGTAAAAAGCGATCCGTCAAGAGACGTTCATCCAAGAAACGTTCTGGTAAAAAGCGATCCGTCAAGAGACGTTCTGCCAAGAGACGTTCATCAAAGAAGCGATCTGTCAAGAGACGTTCATCTAAGAAACGTTCTGGTAAAAAGCGATCTGTCAAGAGACGTTCATCAAAGAAACGATCTGGTAAGAAGTCTGCTAAGAGACGTTCTCAAAAAGGAGGATTGAATGTAGGTTCTGCTCTAAGTTTATTTAAAAAAGCAGCTCCTGCTGTTAAATCATTTGCAAAAAATCCTAACGTAAGAAAATATGCTAAACAAGCTGGTAAACAAGCTTTAGAATCTTATATGGAAGAATAATAAAATATTATTTAGTAATATGTTATATTATAATATGCAATATAACAATATTAAAATCAAAAAATACGTAATAAAATTAAATTATTTAACAAATAAAAAATATTTATATATAGTATAAAAATACTAATGGTTAAAAGGAGTTCTGTCAAGAGATCTGCTAAGAGATCTGCTAAGAGATCTGCTAAGAGATCTGCTAAGAGATCTGCTAAGAGATCTGCCAAGAGATCTGCTAAGAGATCTGCTAAGAGATCTGCTAAGAGATCTGCTAAGAGATCTGCTAAGAGATCTGCCAAGAGATCTGCCAAGAAGCGTTCTGTCAAGAAGCGTTCATCCAAGAAGCGTTCTGCCAAGAGATCTGCCAAGAGATCTGCCAAGAGATCTGCCAAGCGTTCTGACAAGAGATCTGCCAAGCGTTCTGTCAAGAAGCGTTCTGTTAAGAAGCGTTCATCCAAGAAGCGTTCTGCCAAGAGATCTGCCAAGCGTTCTGTTAAGAGACGTTCTGCCAAGAGACGTTCATCCAAGAAGCGTTCTGTCAAGAGATCTGCCAAGCGTTCTGTTAAGAGATCTGCCAAGCGTTCTGTCAAGAAGCGTTCTGCCAAGAGACGTTCATCCAAGAAGCGTTCTGTCAAGAGATCTGCCAAGCGTTCTGTTAAGAGACGTTCTGTCAAGAAGCGTTCTGCCAAGAGACGTTCTGTCAAGAGATCTGCCAAGCGTTCTGTTAAGAGACGTTCTGTCAAGAAGCGTTCTGCCAAGAGACGTTCATCCAAGAAGCATTCTGTCAAGAAGTCTATGAAAGGAGGATCTTTAAAGAGTATGAAACAGAGTGTGAAAAATAAATGGAGTGCTCTTAAGAAAAAATTATCTCATAGTGGTTCTCTCACTCCTGAAGAAATTCAACGTAAAACAACTCAAAATTTTTTTAAGGAACATAATATAACTGGTAAACAATTATACGGAGGTCAAAAGGGTGGATTTCTTCCATTAGCTGCATTAGGTGCTGGTGCATATGCTTTGTCTAGAAGACAACAATAATAAACGCGTAAAATAATTAATAATTTATTAAATGTATATACAAAATGAAAATTATATATTTAATAAACTTGATTAATTTAGGGTTTGGTATATGTCAAGCGCATATGTTTATGAGTAATCCGCCATCAAGAAAAAATAAATATAGTCCATATTATTTATCTAATGGATTGGTTGATTATAATATTATGTCTCCGTTAAATGTAGCTCCATATATATTTCCTTGCAAAGGATTTACAGAAGGTCCTTCTACAGCCACTATAAATAGTAATAGTGTATCAGTGACATTAGAAGGTACTGCTATTCATGGTGGAGGGCATTGTCAATTTGGGATATCATATAATGATAAAGATTTTTTGGTATTAAAAACTGTTTTGTATACGTGTTTATTAGATTCTTTAACTTATACATTTGATTTACCTTCAGGGACTCCAAATGGACGAGTAACTGTATTTTGGACATGGATTAATAAAATAGGTAATAGAGAGTATTATATGGAATGTGCAGACGTTAATATTAATAATGAAATCAATGAATTTGGCAATGTATTAAAAGGAAAGGAACTATTAGTGGTTAATTTACCCGGATACCCGACTGTTCCAGAATGGGGATCAAGTACAGATCCGTCTATAACAGGGGAAAAATTATTATCTGAAAGAAAAGATTTTTCTATAGTTGCATCTCCTAAAACAATTGTTACTGCAAGTGAAAGTACAACTGAAAGTACAACTAAAAGTACAACTGAGAGTACAACTGAAAGTACAACTAAAAGTACAACTAAAAGTACAACTGAGAGTACAACTGAAAGTACAACTAAAAGTACAACTACTACAACTGAAAGTACAACTACTACAACTGAAAGTACAATTAGTACAACTGGTGGGTGTAAAAATGGAGAAATGAGATGTTTAAATAGTGGGTTTGAAACGTGTGTTAATAGTATATGGGTTTATAGAGAATGTGGAGTTGGGACTTATTGTAGACAATTTTTAAGAACTTATATTATATGTGATTTTATAAAAGATTAATATTAATTTCTATAGGTAAAATATGTTCGGGGTAAGAATTATTATAGGAATCTAAAATACTTTCGATATGTTGATTTATAATAGGATTTAATATTTTGCTTGTAGGATATTCTATATGATTTAAATTTTTGTAATTTAAACTATGTTGTAAACCATTAATATAAATAGATGATAATTCGTTTATATTATATATACCACCTAATTTATTAAATTTTACAAATTCCAATATATCTTGGTCATCTTTATTAGATGAAACTAGTATTTGTTGTGGATTCCAATTTAAATCAGTAAATGCTTTAACAAAATTTTTAGGTGTAATAATGTAAGTGATATGTGATATAGGAAGTATAATTTTGTTATCAGTTTGTAAAACGAATTCCCAATTAAAATTGTATGGAGGGGATAAGGAAGATAAAATAGATATAATGTTATAAACTATATGTGAATTTGTATTAAAAATATTATTAAAAATAATACCATCGAATCCACAATCTAATAATATATTTAAAATTTTTTTACTTCCAAGTTTTTGAATATCTTGTACATTAATAGATAAAAGTGTTTTTATATATCTGTTATTTAATTTTAATTTGAACAGATTTTGAATAAATGTAACATCTTGTAATTTTATACCATCCTTTGTTATAATATCATAAGGTACTGAAATATGTGTACATTTAGACAAAAGTGGATTAGTAAAAATATTTGAAGAATTTATACAAGAAATTAAATATCGAATAGGTTGCATTTATTATTATATACATTAAATTAATTTAAAATTAACTAAACTTATGTATATTAAAATAAGTTATGTTGGTAACGACTCTATTATTTTTAAATTTATATATAACACAATCTTTTTCACATGTATTACCAGAGTTACAATTACCTGAGATAAGTTATTGTTTTTTTAATGAAAAAAATACATCTTTTACTTGTAATATTAATAGAAATACGGTATGTTATAATAGTACAATGATAAAAATGAATTTTGAGCATGATACTTGTCCATTAAATAAAGTATTGCATTGCAGTTCGTTATCTTGTCCTAAAAAAAAATATACAAAAACAATTACATTACCACCTGTTACAGAAACGTGCACGGAAACAATTATTGACGAAACTACTATAACAGAAACAAAAACAGTTTTGCTTCCTTGTACATCAAATTGTCTTGGTACGACTGACATTAATACAGTAACAATGACATTGACTAGTGGTGTAACAACTGTTACAGAAACATCTGATATTTTAGTATTTACCACCGTGACATCATGTACTACAACTCGTAATAGAGATATATTATTTCCAACTGAAATTATAACGGAAACTATAACGGAAACGAGAGTTACAGATATTTGCGAAGATGTTACTACATTAACTGTAACAGAGCCTTGTGTAGAAACTACTACTACTACTGGTACGAGGAATATTACTATATTGACACCTACAGAAACACCTACAGAGCCTTGTGTAGAAACTACTACGACTACTGGTACGAGGAATATTACTATTACTGAGCCACCAGAAACAGCTACAGAAACACCTACAGAAACACCTACAGAGCCTTGTGTAGAAACTACGACTACTGGTACGAGGAATATTACTATTACTATTACTGAGCCACCAGAAACAGCTACAGAAACACCTACAGAAACACCTACAGAGCCTTGTGTAGAAACTACGACTACTGGTACGAGGAATATTACTATTACTATTACTGAGCCACCAGAAACACCTACAGAAACACCTACAGAAACACCTACAGAGCCTTGTGTAGAAACTACGACTACTGGTACGAGGAATATTACTATTACTATTACTGAGCCACCAGAAACACCTACAGAAACACCTACGGAAACACCTACAGAGCCTTGTGTAGATACTACTACGACTATGAATACGACAACAACGAGTGTAGATACGACAACAACGACTATGAATACGACAACAACGACTATGAATACGACAACAACGAGTGTAGAAACTACTACGACTATGAATACGACAACAACGACTATGAATACGACAACAACGAGTGTAGATACGACAACAACATCACTTTTAACTTTAGTGTAAAATAATTATTAAAAAATTTTTTTATTATAGTATAGTATAATAAAAAAGATGCAATACGTAAAACAATTTGATACTGCTGCCAATGATTTAATCGTAAGAGTATATAAACGTCCAGCTATAGTGAGTGCTGTTGTGCATATGTTAATTATTTTATATGCTACTAAATTAGCACCTGAATTACCTAGATCAGTTTTAAATATTGTTAATAATCCATATTTTAAATTATTTATTTTTTCATTAATTTTATGGACAGCGAAGGTAAGTCCAAGTACATCTGTCTTAGTTGCACTTGCTTTTATGATTACGATGAATTATGCTAATAGTAAACCGTTATGGGAATTTTTAGATAATGTTGGAGGGTATGATCCTTCAGATTATCTTTCTGCACCTATTATGGCACCTACAAAAGATGCAGCTGTAACTCAGGCGCTTGATAGTGTAAACAAGCAAAAAAATGCACCACTAGTGGTTGATAATGTAGTTCAGATGAATCAAACTGTATATGTTACACCCAAGGTAGTTCAGACTGAACAAGGGCCAGCTATAGTAAATCCTAATGTAGTTGTTACACCTGCAATTGTATCGGATAAGACTGGTCAACAATATGTTATTCAGCCTGATATGACATTAATTCAACATTCATTTGTTCCAGAAAAGTCTGGTTCAGCATCAGCTTCAAACTTAACTAAAATGACGGCTGATGTACAGGATATAAAGGAAGTAACTCAAGCGGATATTCCCGTTGATTCTACTGGTTGTTATCCACCAAGACAATTTGATGCTTCCAAGGTAAGCGGAGTATCTGTTGATGATTATCCATATAGCAAATTTTAAAATCAAAATATATATAATTTATTAAAACAATATATATTTTTTAGGAAGATATTTTTTGTATATAGCGAATATCTTTTTTATATTTTTTAGAATTCTTAGGCGATGTATTTTTTGTTAATAATTTTATGGCATTTAGTTTTTTAATAGTAGATGACGAACCGTATTTTTTAATAGCTTTTTTAAGTGCTACATGTCTTTTTTTTAGAGAATCGTGGACGGAATATCCATATTTTTTTAAATCTTCTTTTTTTAATGGAGGTAAATATACTTTAGGTTTTTTTTCTTTTGCTCTTAAACTTTTACTTTTAACACAAGTGGCATTGACTTTAGTATTTTCTTTTCTTGTAAAAGATTTTCTTGAAATACTTCCTTTTGGGCATATAACAACTGGTTTATTATTAACTAAAACTTTTACAGGACTTTTTCTTGTTTTAACCTTGGTACGTTTTTTAGATCGTGATCGTGTACGTTTTTTAGAATGTGATTTTGTTCTTTTCTTAGATCGTGATCGTGTACGTTTTTTAGAATGTGATTTTGTACGTTTTTTAGAATGTGATTTTGTACGTTTTCGGTTTAGATATTTTGAGCGATATTTTTTCTTAATAGAACTTTTTTTTGACATTGTTGTTATATATATAATAAAGAAAAAATATATACAAAATGTGTATTTTATATAAAGTGTACATTTTATTCATCTATGATGCAATTTAGATATATGTTATTTTCTTGTTGTTGTGTGTTGTCTTGTTGTTGTGTGTTGTCTTGTTCGTCTATATTTTTATTTTTTGTTTTATTATTTTTAGATTTAAGGCAGGATGTATTTATATTTTCAATGGGGAAATCATCAAGGTTAATAGATTGTTCTTTGGTGGAGATTTTATTAAAGTGTTGTTTATAAAATATTTTACGTTGATTGGCTTGATTTTTGTAAACAGAAAAGTTATCATAAATATCGATGATCATTGGATGAATATCTGTATGATCTTTTCTAAAAATGCGTCCTACGATTTGTTCCATTTTTCCACTTTCATTTTTAGTTGTATTTTTTAAATGTCCAATAAATTTTTTAGGTGTGATGAGTAATAATGTATTTAATTCTTTAACGGATACACCTTCACTAAATGCGCTATAAGTTGCAAGTATGATATCACATGTTTTACTTTTTTCAAGATCTGAAATTTTCATTTGTCCTACGAACATGCCTACAGTAAATGAAATAGATGGATCTAAATCAAATAAATGTTTAATGGTAGTTAAATGATTACGTCTATCGCTAAGAACAAGTATTTTTCGTCCTTCTTTAATGAGATTTTTTAATAATTCTACTATAAGTTTATTTCGTTTAGGCATTTGTACAAGATCACTTAACATGGATGTATATTGGATTTGTTTTTGTCCATTTGTTTTATTAACAGTTGCAATTTCTTTATATTCATTTGAATCTATTTTAATAATATTCAAGATTGGTAATAATCCTGCACGTTCCGTTTTAGATTTAAATACTACATCTCCTAAATACCATTTAAAAATATATTCACAGCCATCGCTTCTATTTGGTGTGGCAGTTAATCCGATGGTATATTGGCAACATAATTTACTTAAAGCTTGAGAAAAAACTCTACTGCAAATATTATGAGCTTCATCAACAACGCATATTTTAATATCTTGGAAAAGTAAATCTGGGTAATCTATTCGAGCAAGACTTTGTAACATTGCAATAATAATATCTGCATCTTCTACATTAATATTTTTTTGTCCTTGGATAATACCGACTGTTGCTTGTGGTAAAAAATTTTTAATTTCTGATTCCCATTGTTTCATAAGTGGAATTTTATTGACTATAATAATTGTTTTACCTTTTAATTTACTAAGAATATGTAAGCATGAAATGCTTTTGCCCAATCCTGTACCAAGACTTAAAATTCCTCCTCCAGTATTAATACATTCATTCATAACAACTTGGCATGCATCAATTTGAATGGGATAAAGTTCTCCATTAAACTTTATATTTTTAGTCCATGATTTACCTAGGTAATTAGGCAATAAAGAATCAGGTTGGCCATATTTTTTTAAACCATACATTTTTGGAATGTATAATTTATTTTTAGTTTCTATATATAATGGGAAATTTGGGTTAATTTTATTAAAATTATTAAATTTATCATCTTGTAAAGGACGACCTTTAAGTTCTAATTTTAAAGATGATAATTCTTCTTGTGAAAGATTTTCTTTTTTTAGTACATATCCTCGTTTAGAAAGATAAGAACCGTTTGTACATGACAACATTAAATAGTGTTGTAATGTAAAAATATTTTCAATTTTTAATTTTAATGATTTAATTATTAATATTGTTGATGCCTCTTCTAGAACTGAAATTGAATGCATCTGTAATATCCTTAACTTCTGTGATTTCCAATGTAAAACTATAATCTAAATCATTAAAATCGTAGGGTAATCCATTATAATTTAATATATTAAAATCTAATTCATTTAATTTATCTAGAGGAACTGTATCAAAATTTTTAGGATTGCTTAAATATGCAAAAACCATGTTTCCAGGAGATTGATCTAATGTAATTCTTGCAAAAATATCTTTAACATTTCCTGTATTCATCATTGTTGCAAGTTGAGGACAACATAAAAACACGTAATTTTCACCTTGTAAATTAATAGATCTATTTAAAACATTATTTTTAGTATTTGTTTGAGTACCATTAAATCCATGAATTATACTACTTATATATATATTTTCGCCTCCACCTATATTAGAAGATTGTGCAAATGCATATGGATTATTAAATGATATAGTATTTTCATCAATGATTTCTCTTACAAAAAATTGTTTATTATTTATATTTTCTGATGAAATACCACCGATATCTTTAGAATTATAAAGATAGAAATTTTGATTTAATCCTATAATTCCAGTAGTTCCTTCTGTTGTAATAACTGTATTAGATGAAATAGTAAATAGATCGTCATCTAAGATTCCAATGATAGAATGAGGACCTGTTTTTGATGGTAAACAATCAGTATTAGACAAATAAACATTGTCTCCTGCATTAAAATTATGTGGTAATTGTGTTTGTACAACTAGTAATTTTGCACCTGGAAGAGTAAATGGTGATCCAGATGTATTTTGTATACTAATAATATTATTAAACCCATGTTCTGGAAAAGAAAGTGTCATATACCCTGTTCTTAAAATAGGTGTTTCTATATTTAAATTATATGCTGTAAGTGGTGTAGCTATTGTAAATAATGTTTTGTCTACTGGTATAGATTCTATAGTAGCGGATGTTATAGAAGGTGTTGAAATTAAATGTTCAAATAAAATACTATCTCCTGGTTTAAGATTATGTATATCATTACAGCTAAAAGTCGTATTTGTTAAACCAGTTGTAATACCTGTAATTTCAAAGGCTGATGTAGTTAATGGAAGTTTATGAGGCATTGTACATTCGTTTTTTGGATTAGAAAAAGTTGATAAAAGATTACCTGGTACAACAAATTTGGTAGAAGATACAATACCATATAATGTATTTAGGCCATCAAAGCTAGGAATAGTATTTGTATTATAAAATGTAATTTGTGTAGATAAAATTCCTGAAAAGTTTAAAAAATGTGGTGTTTTAGTAGTTACTAAAACAGTATTGACATTAAAATTAATTATTTCTACTATATTATATGTATTCGTTCCAAATGTTAATTGTCCAGATAATAAAATTCCAATGGTAAGTGGTGTATTTACTGATATTAATATTGTAGTATTATTAATAATTCTTGAAATTGTTCTAATACCATCGATATCAGGTGTTGTGCCACTTCCACTTATAGTACAAGTTTGACCAATAAAATTAAAATTTTGTTGAAAATTATGAGGTGTTTCTAATGTAATTTGAACCTGATAAAATTCTTCTATGTTTTCAATGTGAATATTTACAGGTTCTGAACTATTTTCTAAAGGATATCCAATATTTTGGGCAATCGTGTTTGATTTTTCACCAAATAATAATTGAAACGGTGCTAATTTTCCTATTTTAACAGTATTACCTCCACCACCACTTAATGAACTAAGAGTTTCTGATGCATTGACATTAATTTCAATTTCAATTAATTTGGATGATGGATTGGTACTTACTATAACGTGAGAAGTATTAATAACATTTGTAGGAATACCAGCAAATGTTTTTGCATTTAATATATAAATAGTATCACCTTGATTAAATTGAGCCATTATATCGTCATCAGCTGGAATTGTAATATAAATACGTCCAGTACCTTTAGTTGTACTAAATGGATTATTAACTAATTCGGTCAAAGTAAGTGAAGTAAATGTAACAACATCTGTTGAAATATCTAATGATATATCAAAATAATGATAATTACCATCTTTATTTTCTCTTTTAACTAATGACATTTTATTTTCAATTTCAGAAGATAATGTATTTGCAATATAACTACCGGTTCTTAATGTAACATCGTACATAGGGTAATCTTTTGTTATATTATCAATAATGTTATCTTCAATATCTTGTTGATTTCTCCAATAAATTTTATTATTACTTGTATTAATTACAGCACTTGTATTAGGGAATTCTATACTTGCTAATCTTATAGATTTGACATTATAAAATGTTTTGCCTAGAAAAATTTTAAATTCGTGAGCATGAGGAAATAATATTTTATTACGATCTCTAGAATCAACATTGACATATGTTTTAATTTCTTTTGTATATCTTTTAATACTTGCGCCACTATCATATTCATTTAAAGAAAAATTACTTGGTGTAATATTAAGTTTATTTGTATTAACTAAATTATTTTCATCAGTATCATCTGAAAGATCTAAACTACGGAATGAAATTTGTTCAAGACTTTTTTTAATACGTTGTTTATCAATAGAATCTCTTTCGTTTTGATAATATTTTTTAAATTCTTCATTTAAAGATGGGTTTATTTCATTTGATATATTTGGTTCTTGAATAAATTCATTGGTAAATAAAACATCATTTTCATCAAGATCAAAGGACATTATTAAAATAGTAATATTTTTATCTTTTTTATTAAACTCAAAATGACATTTCTATTATTTATTTTTAAGAATATCAATAAGTAATAAGATAAAAATACCAAAAACAATATATGTAACAAGTTCCATAATTTCTTCATTTTGTATTCTATTATTATCTATATTCCATTGTTTCATAATAATGGATCTACATCTATGACAACTTAATACGTGTTTCATATAAAAATCACAAGTAGGTTGTTCATCTTCAAATTTTTCTATAGTATTATTACTAAATGATTCTTGAGTAGTCTCTACATAAGGCTCTTTAGACATAATTGGCATGTTGTTTTGCTGAAATGGAGCACCAATAAGACTTTGAGTAAACTTACTAAGTTTATTTAGTGAAGGTATGTTAGATGCGGGTGTAACGGTTGAGTTTGTTTGATTTGTCGTATTAATATTTATTTCATTGTATACCTTATTTTGATAATCTACAGAAGAGTCAAAATTTGGAAAAACATTTTTTAAATAAGAATAACTCATCGCTTAATATAATATAATAAATAAATTTTTATTATATTATTTAATTTCTATATATATATTAACTATAATGTCTAAACATATAAATACATTTCTATCTTATATTATAAAAGGAATTGTGATAGGATTTTTGTATTTTGAAATAACAAAAGAAAATGATACAAATATAAAAAATATGGCTTTATTTACATTTTTTTATATAGTAATGATATACTGTGCCATTATTACAGGTATAGAACCAAATGTTATAACTGGTGCTTTTTTAACAAAAACTATATTTACACTTATTGATACTCGTGTTAAAAAAAATAATGATAGTAATAGTAATAGTAATAGTGATAATCCATCAATCGATATTAAGGATGATTCAAAATATATTATAAGTGAAATTATAGAAGATAATTTATTTGATTAATATTTCTATATTTATTAAAGATTTAAATTATTCATTTTTCTTGGTCTTCCCCTACCTCTTTTACTAGTATTTAAAGAAATATTTTTAAATAAATCTTCGGATGATATATTTTCTAGTAAAGGGTTATTATGAACTCCCTTTTCTTTTTTTCTATCATTCATAGTTTGTAAAATTTTATTTAATTCAATATCATCCTGTGGATTTAGATTTACAGATGGAGGAGCATTTATTTTAGATGGCGTAAAATCTTCTGATGTCTCACTAGTCTGTCTTGTATTATTTTCATATTGTTGTTGATACTGTTGCTGTTGTTGATACTGTTGCTGTTGTTGATACTGTTGCTGTTGTTGATACTGCTGTTGTTGATACTGTTGCCGTTGTTGTTGTTCACTGATATTATTATTTGTATTATTTGTATTATTTGTATTATTTGTATTGTTTTGTCCAGCAAATCCGCTTAAAATATTTTTAAATAAGCTTGAGGTATCCATTTTTGTAATACGTTTTGAAATACTAAACATAACACCTGAACTAATAATCATAAAGATTAATTTAACTTCAGGTGACATTTGTCCTCTTCCCTTGTATTTTTCATATAATTCAGCCATAACTTCATCATATTCTTGATTTTCCATAGAGTATCCCATAGATTCGCTCCATCCTTCTAAATCTACACCTACGGGATCAAATTTAGTATTCATCATTTCGATACCTTGAACACCTAATAATAACATTCGTTTGAAAAATCCTACAGAACGTTCAGTTTGTATTTCATTTTTAATACGTTCATATTCGTTTCTAATTTCATCTAAACTACTTTCCATACTTAATTTAAGTGAACTCCATTTCCCTTTAATATTTAATTTATTGAATTTATATAATAATTCACTTTTCTCTTTTCTAATTTCATCACTTTTATTTTCTTTCATAATCTTTTTTTCTTTTTGTTTTCTCGCAGCAGTTGATGTTGTACTTGATATAGAACTAGTACTAGAACTGGAAGAAGATGCATCATTTTTTTTTGGTATTTTTATTTTATCAGATAAATGACTACTTTTATTACCATCTTCACTTGCTTTTTTTAAAATAATATTAGAAATAGAATCTTGTGAATGTTTTTTCGTTAGTTTTTTTTTATTTGCCATTAATTCAAGTTGTGATAACGAAATATCTTCAGATTCAACTATTGTATTTACCTTGCTTTGAATATCTTTATATGACTTGTTTGACTTATTAGATCGATTTGATTTTATTGAACTTTTAGAATCTAGATCTAACGTTAAATTATTATCTCCAAGATCCATATTTTACACTTTTACAATAATAAAAATGTTAATTTTAAACAAATAAAAAATGTGTTTAATATTAAATTTTTTATATTAAATTATTTTTATTCATTGTTTTTTTATTTATTGTTTTTTTTTATTCATTATTTTTTATTCGTTATCTGTTACTCCGCATAATAAAAATCGCATGATTCCTAAATCAGCAACAAAATATTCTAAAATTAAAGGTTTGTCATTTGTTAATAAAATATTCATATTTTCACACAAGTGAGAAGCTTTAATAAAATTAATTAAATGATTTAATTTGAATCTTCCTTGTACAATTTTATCATTAGTTTTTTCAAATTTAATTGAACGAATATCTTCACCATTTTGTTGTAAAAGTGTTTTTTGATCTTTGTTTAAATTTTCATCAATTTCACTAATAGCAGTTTTAAATTCAGCTAAGCCATCAGTACAATGAAAAATTAATTGTTTTCCAACACTTTTAATTTCCACTATTTTTCCTTCTAATAACTGGATATCTTTTATAATTTGCTGAAATTGAACAGACGGAATATTAATAACATAATCAAAAATCATTTCTGAAATATTAATTACTTTGTCATCTAATGCCAACATAGGGATTTTATAATCTTTTACTTTACCCATAAATGGATCCGCTAATTCAACACCCAATTTATCTTCGTCATTTTTATCCATATAAAATGTAATCGTTTCTCTACGATTTGCCGATTTAATGGTTTTAAACAAGGTATTTGTGTCAATACCTACAACAACGGGTCTTTCACAATAATAAGATTCAAATTTTTTAGCATCCAATTTAATATATGTTAATGAAATTTTAGATGTATCTAATGTTGAAATCTTTAAACCATCTTTATTAATAACGATATTTGTTTCCTTAATATAAGGTTTGATAGTTTCAAAAAGGCTTTTAAGAATAATACTTTTTAATGTTTTTAACTCAAAAACACGTTCAGACATATATTATAACTATAATTATTTGTTTTTAAATAGATTAAATTATATATTATTTTCTTTTCCTATAATTAAGAGAATGTCTTATACATCATATAATTTTAAAGACAATTTAACAATAGATAATAACAAATATTTAAAATGGTTGAATTCATCAGGCTTAACACGAGCAAGTATATTAGGTTTAGATAACAATAATAATTTAAATATTAATTCTGCATCAGCAGATATTTATATTAATAGCAACATTACACGATCGAGTATTACATTTTTTAATGTTAATAGTACTATAGGTAATGATGTTATTGTTAATTCTAAATTAGGTATAGGATTTCAAACAACTGATTTATCAGCAAATTTAACATTAGTTAATAATGGATATATTGGTGTTAAAGTAACAACTGGTACAGCTAATGGTTATTTAGGATTGTCTGGGTCGCATTCTTTATTAAATAGTGATAGTAGTAGAATATTATTATATGGAAATAATATTACGAATGGTAATTCTGGAAGTTTACAATTATATGGTGGTAATAATACAGGAGGAAGTATCAATTTTTATACTGGATCAGATTCTATAAAGATGAGTATATTAACAAGTGGAAATATAACATTTTCGCCAAATGGTTCTACAAATAGAATAACAATAACAGATCCAAAAACAACTGTGACAAACAATTTAATATTAACAAATGGTGATCAGAGTACAAGTTCTACAACAGGTGCCCTTCAAATCAATGGAGGTATAGGTATTGAAGGTAATTGTTTTATAAAAGGAACATTAAATATTAGTAGTGTTACAGGTAATATTAATTTTGATACAAGTCAACCATCAACTAGTTCTACAACCGGTGCTATTTATATTAGTGGTGGATTAGGCATTTCTTGTACAGTAGATGCAGCAAGTGTTACATCTGGTGGAGGTATATCAGTAGCTGGTGGATTGGCAGTTGGGAAAACATCATACTTGGGTGGTCAAGTAAAAATTTTAGATAGCACCGTATCTACAACATCAGAAACAGGTAGTTTAGTATTATATGGTGGTATGGGTATAAATGGTGCTATTTTATCAAGAAGTAATGCTACATCTCAATTTAGAATGTCTCCTACTATAAACGGAAATGAAACTTCTATAGCATTTTATTCATTAAATAATTTTAGTTCAAGTACCAATACAAATAGTTCTTGGTCAATTGGTCATAATGTGGGTAACATAGGTGTTGGTAAATTTGGAATATCCAATTCTCAATTTGGAAATATTATAACGGCAAATTATGATGGAACTGTTGGTATAAATACAACATTACCTACTGCAACACTAGATGTAAATGGTACAGCCAAATTTACAACAAGTGTAACTTCAGGTGGGTTGTTTGCGACAAATAGTACAGTGACAAACATTGTTGGAACTAATATTAGCTCAGGTAATATATATTTTTCAGGTAATTTATATCAGAATGGTATCTTGTTTAATAGTGGGAGTGGGAGTGGGAGTGGGGATGGAAGTATTGGTATATTTTCTATTGGTATTACAACAGGGACGCTTTTAGCGACAACGAGTATTAGTACAGGTGGTTTATTTGCGACTAACAGTACAATAACAAATGTAGTTGGTACAAATATTAGTACAACAAATGTAGTTGGTACGAACATCAGTAGTGCGACTTTGAATTTGTCAACTGGTTTAACAACAGGGACACTTTTAGCGACAACGAGTATTAGTTCAGGTGGTTTATTTGCTACAAACAGTACAGTGATAAATATTGTCGGAACGACAGCGACATTAGGTGGGTTAGTAGTATCAACTGGTATGTTATCTGCTCAATTGATATCAGCGAGTAGTTTAGCTGTGTCAGGAATAGTAAGTGGATCGACATTAGTAGGAACAAGTGTAACATCAGGTGGTTTATTTGCTACAAACAGTACAGTGACAAATATTGTCGGGACGACAGCGACATTAGGCGGGTTGGTAGTATCAACTGGTATGTTATCCGCTCAATTAATATCAGCGAGTAGTTTAGCTGTGTCAGGAACAGTAGGTGGAACGGTAATAACAGGTGGTACATTAGGTATATCAGGAACGATTAGTGGAGCGACGATAACAGGTGGTACATTAGGTATATCAGGAACGATTAGTGGAGCGACAATAACAGGTGGTACAGTAGCTGTGTCAGGAATGGTAAGTGGATCGACATTAGTAGGAACAAGTGTTACATCAGGTGGTTTATTTGCTACAAACAGTACAGTGACAAATATTGTCGGGACGACAGCGACATTAGGTGGGTTAGTAGTATCAACTGGAAATTTAAGATTTTTAAATTCTATAGGAACCAGTGCGACATTAGGTGGGTTAGTAGTATCAACTGGTATGTTATCTGCTCAATTGATATCAGCGAGTAGTTTAGCTGTGTCAGGAACAGTAGGTGGAACGGTAATAACCGGTGGTACATTAAGTATATCAGGAACGATTAGTGGAGCGACAATAACAGGTGGTACAGTAGCTGTGTCAGGAATGGTAAGTGGATCGACATTAGTAGGAACAAGTGTTACATCAGGTGGTTTATTTGCTACAAACAGTAC
>Ga0209298_10000758_pt1 | contig 21617 bp, 8 predicted proteins | sample S_140806_EF_Meta_FD_187325 | JGI IMG/M metagenome (GOLD analysis project Ga0209298, IMG submission 187325) | Freshwater microbial communities from Lake Simoncouche, Canada to study carbon cycling - S_140806_EF_MetaG (SPAdes) (version 2) | ecosystem: Environmental > Aquatic > Freshwater > Lake ...
TGAAGTGGTACGGGTGAAGTTCAGTTCCGACCAAAGCGGAGCCGGTATTTTGAGCCTGACCAATGTGTTGGGTGAAAAAGTAGGGGTTCTGAACCAAGCTATTCAAGAAGGGGAGAACGAATGGGTACTTCCGGTATCTCAGCTGGCTTCCGGTATCTACAGCGTAACTCTGGAAAACAACATCTCTCGCGTAACTAAGAAAGTTTTCCTTTCTTTTTAATTAACTAAACTCCAAAAATCATATGAAAAGCGTAATTAATATTCGCATGGCAGTGCTTTCTGCCCTACTTTCAACGGCAGTATTCACAGCAGTTGCTCAGACATCTACCGTAAAGTCTGTTCCACCAAAGCCAATTGCTGCACCACAGGAAAAACAAATTGATTATTCTAAGCCTAACCCTTTAGGAGTTGTTCCTCCAGCTGATGTAAAAATTGCGGACAAAAAAGAGGGAGTAAAAACGATTTCAGATACTCCTGAAAAAGTAACAAAAATCAATCCTCTTGGACTTACACCTCCTCCGGGAATGGAAGAAATAGTTCCACCTGTTTCAAATTCAGAAAATAAGGCCCAAAAACCTGGATATACTGAAAAATTGAATCCACTTAATATTGTTCCAGATACAGAAAAAAAATCTGTAGATGTTAAAAACAATAATGTTACACCTGTTTCAGATCCATTAGGCCTTAGAGCTAAAAATGGTGATGGACCGGAACCTCCCAAAAATCAAAACAAGTAATTTAAATTTTTCTTTTTGAAATTATGAGAAAATTAACTGCTCTACTTGCAGTTTGCTTTAGCATTGCTTTGTCCTTTTTAGGACAAAGCAATGCTTTTGCTCAGTATTGTACTCCTTACTTTAACTATGGTGTACATGAGATCACGAATGTGACCCTGCAAAATTTAAATAATTCCAGTACTACTGGTAATTATTACGAAAACAATACTTCTGCTACTATCCCTGCTTTGGATCAAGGTGGTAATTATTCCATCAGTATAACAAATGCAAACTGTTGTGGATTAAGAAGTGTTTGGATTGATTTTAATGATAACGGAACCTTTAGCACATCTGAATGGGTCGTTCAAAATCAGTATACCAATACAACCACAGCATCCCATAATATGACAATTCCTTCAAATGCTACCTTGGGTCAGCATAGAATGAGAATTGTTCATAATTATAACTACTGGTATTATACAGCAGATAATCCATGTCCGAATGGATATCCGGTTTATATGTACGGTCAGGTGGAAGATTACACCGTTAATATAGTTGTACCTACACTTCCTGATTGTGCAAACTTGATTGCTCCTTCTAATGCTGCATCTGTTTGTTATAGTTCTGTTAACCTATCCTGGGCTGCCGCTTCTACAGGCGGTTCTCCATCCGGATATAAGTTATATGCAGGTACTGATTATCCTCCTACCAATCTGTACAATAACTATGATGTTAGCAATGCTACTTCCTTTGCCTTAAATTACCTTAGCCAAAACACAACCTATTATTGGTATGTAGTTCCATATAACAGTATTGGAAGCCCTACGAATTGCACCATTTATAGTTTTAACACCAATGGTCCTTGCTATTGTACCAATATCAGTTTTAATTATGGGGTATATGATATATCTAATGTAACTCTGGGCACACTTAATAATTCTACCACCAGCAGTTCCTTTTATGAGGACAATACTTCGGTAGCTGCTCCTGATCTTGAACAGGGGATAGGTTATCCTATGACAGTGTCTTCAAATAACTCTTGTATGAGTATGACAGTTTGGATGGATGCTGATAATGATGGCTCTTTCTCTTCTACTGAAATTATTGGTAGTGTGAATTATAATTGTTCTAATCCACAGAGTTTTATTGCAACAATTCCTTCTAGTGCTCCAATTGGGCAACATAGAATGAGAATTGTTTCAAATTATGCATATTATCAGTGGATTTCAGACAATCCATGTCCAAATGGATATCCGTATGCTTATGGTCAAGTTGAAGATTATACAGTTAATGTAGTTGCACCACAACCTGTGGTTTGCGGAACGCTAAATAGTCCTGTTAACAATGCTTCTAACCTTTGTGCAAGTTCTGTTACTTTAAGTTGGAATGCACCTACTTCAGGTGGTAACGTAGGTGGATATTACCTCTATTTGGGTACAGATAACCCTCCATCAAATATTTCCAATGGAATTGATTTGGGTAATATAACTTCTTATTCTCCAAGTAATGTACCTGCATATTCAACTGTTTACTGGAGCATTGTTCCATATAATGCACTCGGCCCTGCAGCAAGTTATTGCACTATTTATAGCTTTAGTACCTCATTGTGTTATTGTACCCCAACATTTGCTTATGGGGTTTATGATATTACAAATGTGACTTTAGGTTCTTTGAACAGTTCAACAACAACCGGAAATTACTATGAGGACAAAACCTCAACAGTAACTGCTCCAAATCTGGAAACGGGTTCGAACTATACCATTAGCATTACCAGCAGTTCATCCTGTATGAGTCAAACTGTTTGGATTGACTTTGATGACAATGGTTCCTTTGCTACCAATGAAGTAATTGGTTCTATAAACTATACCTGTAATAATACCAACCAGTTCACCGTCTCCATTCCATCCAATGCAAACCTTGGATCCCATAGAATGAGAATTGTTTCAAATTATGCATATTGGCAATGGGGATCAGATAATCCTTGTCCAAGCGGTTATCCGTATGCGTATGGACAGGTTGAGGATTATTCAGTAAATATTACGGCACCTGCTTTGCCTGATTGTGCTGTATTGAATGGTCCCATTAACAATGCTTCTACATGTTATAGTTCAATGTCCTTGGGATGGTCTCAGGCCTCAACAGGTGGAAACCCAACTGGATATAACTTGTATGTCGGTACGGATTATCCTCCTACAAATCTATATAATGGGATGAATGTTGGTAATGTAACTTCGTATGCATTAAGCAGTTTAAGTCAAAATACAACTTATTATTGGTATGTAATTCCTTATAACAATTTGGGAAATCCAAGTAACTGTTCTATAGAGAGTTTTGTAACCAATGGTGTTTGTTATTGCACTTCCATTGCTTTTAGCTACGGTGTATATGAAATCAACAACGTAAGCTTAGGCACTCTGAATTATTCCAATTCTTCCGGTTCCTATTACGAGGATAACACTGGCGCTCCTGCCCCGGATTTGGAACAAGGATATAGTTACTCCATGAGTGTAAGTACTTCATCATCCTGTATGGATATGACAGTATGGATTGACTATGATGATGATGGTACGTTTAGCAATTCAGAAGTTGCTGGTGGATCTCATTACAATTGTTCCAATCCAAGCTACATTTCAATGTCTATTTCATCCTCTGCTCCAACGGGTATTCACCGGATGAGAATTGTATCAAATTATGCTTATTGGCAGTGGATTTCGGATAACCCATGTCCAAATGGATATCCATATGCTTATGGTCAGGTGGAAGACTACAATGTTAACATTGTACCACCATTACCTGCTGAATGTGGTACACTAAATACCCCTGCAAATAATACTACAAATGTTTGTAATGGATCTACAACCCTAACATGGTCTGCTCCAACTTCTGGTGGAAATATTGTTGGTTACTATGTATATGTAGGAACTGATAATCCTCCAACTGATTTGTATAATGGATATGATGCTGGAAATACAACATCATTTAATCCTGCTGGCCTTCAGGCAAACACAACATACTATTGGAGCATTGTTCCTTACAATGCCTTGGGCCCTGCAACAGGTTGTACGGTATTTAGCTTCACCACTGGAGCCCTTTGTTATTGTACCAATATCAGCTTTAACTATGGTGTATTTGAAATCACCAATGTAACCTTAGGTTCATTGAACTATTCAAACTCTTCAGGATCTTATTATGAAAATAATACCTCAGTAACAGCTCCGGTACTTGAAATTGGAAGTCCTTATACTATGAGTGTTAATCATAATAACTCATGTATGAGTACAACTGCATGGATTGATATCAATGATGACGGTGCATTTTCGCCTTCAGAAATTATTGGATCATTGAATTACTATTGTAATTACTATGCTAATACATTTACTGCAACTATTCCATTAACGACCACACCTGGTCAGCATAGAATGAGAGTAGTTTCAAATTATGCCTACTTTATCTGGGGTTCAGATAACCCTTGTCCTAACGGTTATCCTTATGCATATGGTCAGGTTGAAGATTACACTGTAGATTGTCAATTACCTTCGCCTCCTTCTTGCACAACAACAACCAGCCCTGCGAATAATGCAACAAATATTTGCGCAAGTGCTACCTTGTCATGGAATATACCAACATCAGGTGGAAATCCTGCCGGGTATTACCTATATCTTGGAACAGATTACCCACCTACCAATGTTTACAATGGATATGATGTTGGTAATGTAACTTCCTTCGCTCCAACTGGTGTGCCTGCTGGTCAAACGCTTTATTGGAGTATTGTTCCTTATAACGCAGCTGGAATTGCATCAGGATGTGCTATTGAAAGCTACAACACTGTGGTTTGTTATTGTACCCCAACCTTTTCTTACGGTGTTTATGAAATCACGAATGTTACCTTGGGTTCATTGAATAGTTCAACAACTACTGGTAATTACTATGAAGATAAAACTTCAACTGTAACTGCACCAAACTTGGAAACTGGTTCAAATTATACAATTAGCATTACAAGTAGTTCTTCTTGTATGAGTCAAACAGTCTGGATTGACTTTGATGATAATGGTTCCTTTGCTTCAAATGAAGTGATTGGTTCTATCAATTATAACTGTAGCAATCCAAATCAATTCACTGTTTCAATTCCTTCAAATGCTTCATTAGGTACCCACCGTATGCGTGTGGTTTCAAATTACGCATACTGGCAGTGGATTTCTGATAATCCTTGTCCCAGCGGATATCCTTATGCTTATGGACAGGTTGAAGATTACAATGTGAACATTATAGCTCCAGCTTTGCCTGATTGCGCAACTTTAAATGGCCCAATTAATAATGCTTCAACTTGTTACAGTTCAATGTCCCTAGGATGGTCTCAGGCAACTACTGGTGGAAATCCAACAGGATATTACGTATATGTAGGAACTGATTATCCTCCTACTAACTTGTATAATGGCTATAATGCAGGAAACGTAACAAATTTTTCGCTTTCAAGCTTAAGCCAAAACACCACCTATTATTGGTACGTTATTCCGTATAACAATCTGGGTAATGCAAGCAATTGCTCAATACAAAGTTTTATTACCAATGGTGTTTGTTATTGTACTTCTATTAATTTCAGCTATGGCGTTTATGAAATAACAAACGTTAAAGTTGGAACCTTAAATTATTCTCGCACATCTGGTTCATATTATGAGGACAATACAGGCGCTCCGGTTCCAGATTTGGAACAAGGATATACTTACACATTGAACGTAAGTTCAAGCCAATCCTGTATGGATCAAACAGTTTGGATTGATTTTAATGATGATGGAACTTTTAGTAATTCTGAAATTGCTGGTGGAAATCATTATAATTGTTCTAATCCAACTTCAATAAGCCTTTCCATTTCGTCTTCGGCGAATCTGGGTGTTCACAGAATGAGAATTGTTTCCAATTACGCTTTTTGGCAATGGATTTCAGACAATTCCTGCCCTAATGGATATCCTTATGCCTATGGTCAGGTAGAAGATTACAACATCAATATTGTTTCTCCTCAACCAGCAGCTTGTGGAACCCTAAATGCTCCGGCAAACAATGCCACTAATGTTTGTAATGGATCAACTACATTTACCTGGAATGCCCCAACTTCTGGTGGTAATATCGTAGGGTATTATGTTTACGCGGGCACAGATAACCCTCCTACAAATCTGTATAATGGCTATGATGCTGGTAACACAACATCATTTAGCCCTGCCGGCCTTCAAGCTAATACAACTTATTATTGGAGCATTGTTCCTTATAATGCTTTAGGCCCTGCAACTGGTTGTACCGTTTATAGCTTTGCTACTGGTGCTCTTTGTTATTGTACCAATATCAGTTATACCAATGGCGTTTATCCAATCACCAATGTTACTGTTGGTTCTTTGAATAATACAACTAGCGGCTATAACTATTACGAGGATAATACTTCGGTATCAGCTCCAACATTAGAAATTGGTAGTTCTTATTCGATGAGTGTAACCCATAATTACAATTCATGTATGAGTAATACTGTTTGGATTGATATTAATGATGATGGTGCTTTTTCAGCTTCTGAAATCATTGGTGGACTAAACTATAGTTGTAATTATTATACCAACACCTTTACCGTAACAATCCCTTTAACAACCACACCTGGTCAGCATAGAATGCGTATAGTTGCGAACTATGCTTATTACATCTGGGGATCTGATAACCCATGTCCAAACGGCTATCCTTATGCTTATGGTCAGGTTGAGGACTATACGGTAGATTGTCAATTGCCTGCTCCACCAGATTGTACAACATCAATAAGCCCTGCTAATAATGCATCTAACATTTGTACAAGTGCAACTTTGTCTTGGAATGTTCCTACAACAGGTGGTAATCCTGCTGGTTATTACTTGTACCTGGGAACAGATTATCCCCCTACTAATATCTATAACGGATATAATGTAGGTAATACTACCTCCTTTGCCCCAAGCGGTGTGCCTGCAGGTTCTACCATTTATTGGAGCATTGTACCTTACAATGCAATGGGTTCTGCAAGTGGCTGTGCTATCGAAAGTTATAATACAGTTGCTTGTTATTGTACTCCAACATTTGCTTATGGTGTTTATGAGATTACCAATGTTCAACTTGGATCTTTAAATAGTTCAACAACAACTGGTAATTATTACGAGGATAAAACTTCTAGTGTAACTGCACCAAACCTTGATCAGGGTGCAAGCTATACAATGTCAATTTCTACAAGTAATGCTTATGGTTTCCATAGCGTTTGGATAGATTTTGATGATAACGGCGCTTTTGATAATAGTACAGAATGGGTAATTCAAACCCAATACACAAGTTCTAATACAGCTTCCTATAATTTGAACATTCCGTCAAATGCTCCACTGGGAACCCACAGAATGCGTGTATTATTCAATTACTATTACTGGTATTGGTACGCAGATGATCCTTGTCCTACAGGTTACCCTTATTACATGTATGGTCAGGTTGAAGATTACAACATCAATGTTATAACTCCGGCAATCCCAGATTGTGCTATCTATAACGGACCTATAAACAATGCATCTACCTGCTATAGCGGTACAAGTCTTGGATGGTCTCCAAATACAACCGGTGGTACCCCAACAGGATATTACCTTTATGTAGGAACTGATTATCCTCCAACAAACTTGTACAATGGATATAATGTTGGTAATGTAACAACATATATGCTAAACAGCCTTAGCCAAAATACTCAATATTATTGGTACGTTATTCCGTATAATAATTTGGGTAATGCAAGTAACTGTTCCATAGAAAGTTTTACCACCAATGGAGTTTGTTATTGCACCTCGATATCCTACAATTATGGAGTTTATGAAATTACCAATGTAACTCTTGGTACTTTGAATTACTCACATACAACAGGTTCATATTATGAGGACAACACTGGCGCACCTGCTCCGGATTTAGAACAGGGTTATACATACACTATGAATGTAAGCTCTTCTTCCTCTTGTATGGATCAAACTGTTTGGATTGATTATGATAACGATGGCACATTCAGTAATTCTGAAATTGCCGGAGGATTCCATTATAATTGTTCAAACCCAAGTAGCATAAGTCTTACAATACCTTCAAATGCAACTCAGGGTATTCACCGTATGCGTATCGTTTCAAACTATGCTTACTACCAATGGATTTCTGATAATCCATGTCCAAATGGTTACCCATATGCATATGGTCAGGTTGAAGATTACAACGTAAATATTGTTCCTCCTCAACCCGCAGCTTGTGGAACATTGGCAACACCAACCAATAATTCCAGCAATGTTTGTAATGGAGCGCTTACATTAACCTGGAATGCACCTACATCTGGTGGTAATATTGTTGGTTATTATGTGTATTTAGGTACAGATAATCCCCCAACCAATTTGTATAATGGCTATGACGTAGGAAATACCACAGCCTTTAGTCCTACTGGAGTTCAGGCCAATACCACCTATTACTGGAGCATTGTACCTTATAATTCATTGGGTCCTGCTACAGGATGTACTGTTTACAGCTTCACTACAGGTGCTACCTGTTATTGTACCAATATCAGTTATGTCAATGGTGTTTATCCAATCACCAATGTCACAGTTGGTTCTTTAAATAACACAACTAGCGGTTATAATTATTATGAGGATAATACGTCGGTTTCTGCACCTGTATTAGAAATCGGTAGTGCTTATTCAATGAGTGTTACCCATAACTATAATCCTTGTATGAGTAATACAGTTTGGATTGATATTAACGATGATGGTGCATTTGCTCCTTCTGAGATTGTTGGCAGTATTAATTACTCATGTAATTATTACACAAATACCTTTACCGTAACTATTCCACTTAATACAACCCCAGGTCAGCATAGGATGCGTATTGTAGCTAATTATGCATACTATATCTGGGGTTCTGATAATCCATGTCCTAATGGTTATCCTTATGCTTATGGACAAGTAGAGGACTATACAGTGGATTGCCAATTACCTGCACCTCCAAATTGCAGTACATTGAGTTCTCCTCCAAACAACGCAACCGGTGTATGTACCAGTGGTGCGAACTTAGTATGGAATGTGCCTACTACAGGTGGTAACCCAGCTGGATATTACTTATACCTTGGTACAGATTATCCTCCGACTAATGTGTACAATGGATATGATGTTGGTAATGTGACTTCATTCCTTCCATCAAACATTCCTGCTGATACTACCATTTATTGGTATATAATACCATACAATGCTGCTGGCAATGCAAGTGGTTGTACTATCAATTCCTTCCAAACCATTCCATGCTATTGTTATCCAGTATTTAACTTCGGTGCAATGGAAATTTCCAATGTTACCTTGCATACTTTAAATTACTCCAGCACGACCGGAAGTTATTACGAGTATAATGCATCTGTAGCGGATCCTTTGCTTGAACAAGGTTCTACCTATACTATTTCAATTTCTTCTCCAAACTGCTGTATGGCTCAAAGTGTTTGGATTGACTTTGATGATAATGGAACCTTTAATAACACAGACGAATGGGTTGTTCAGAACCAATACATGAACAATAGTCCAGGTACATATTCTTTGACAATTCCTGCTACTGCTGCATTAGGAATTCACAGAATGCGAGTATTGCAGAACTACTATTACTGGCAACAAATTGCCGACAATCCATGTCCAAATGGATATCCATATGCTTATGGACAAGTGGAAGACTATGATCTAGAAGTAACTTCTCCTCAACCTGTAAATTGTGCACAGCAAAACCTACCACTTGATGGTGATACAGCTGTTTGTGGTGGAACTTTTGCATTAACTTGGTCTGTACCAACAACAGGTGGTAATCCAGTTGGTTATTATCTGTATTTCGGTACAGATTATCCGCCTTCCAACATGTACAATGGGTATGATATGGGTAATGTTACCTCCTTTATTCCTTCAGGGGTTCAGGCTGGAGTTACTTATTATTGGAGTATTGTTCCTTACAACGCTTTTGGCCCAGCTTCAAACTGTGCTATCAGAAGTTTCGAAATAATACCATGTTATTGTACACCTACTTGGTCGAATACTACTTCAAGTTCATATTACATTTCTTCCGTATCACTGAATACTATTAGTCATTCAAGTTCCGGTAATAATGTTTATGAAGACTTTACAAGTTATTCAACTTGTTTAAGTGCAGGAAATACCTACACACTTTCAGTAAGCAAAGGGTATCCATATGGATTACTTTCTATGTGGATTGATATGAATGATAACTACACCTTTGATTCTAATGAGCAATTGGTTGCAAACCAATATGACAATGGAAATTCCAATGTGAGTTATTCTGTCTACATTCCTACTACTTCACTTTCCGGACCACATAGAATGAGGGTTCTGAATAACTATTATTACAGCTCATTTACTGCTAATAATCCTTGTGGAGGTGGATTTCCCGCATACTATTATGGTCAGGCAGAAGATTACATGGTAGATATTATTGGGGTTCTTAGTGCTGGTAATGATACTACCGTTTGTGTGGGTTCTACTTGGGCAATGGATGCTACAACTAGCACTTGCGCAACAGGAACATGGACAGTACAATCAGGTAATGTTTCTGTCGTGAATGCAACAGATCCTCAATCTGTTATAGTTGTAAACGCCCCTGGTACCAATGTACTTCGTTGGACAATTGGAACTGTTTATGATGAAATTACCATTACAGGCACTCAACTTAATAATGCTACCATAACTGGTGACAATACTGCTTGTACTTCTGGTAATCAGGTTACACTGGTTGGTTATCCATCAGGAGGTAGCTTCTCCGGTCCGGGAATGAATGGAAACATTTTTGATCCTGCACAGGTTTCACCTAATGCTTCCTATGATATATCTTACATGTACACTAACTCATCCGGATGTTCTGATACAGTAATTCATTCCATCTATGTTTCGGACGGAACTATTGTATCCTTCCCGCATAGTGATGATATCTCGAATATCAGTTGCTGGTCTATAAATCAGATAAGTGGTAATACTAATTGGGAATGGTCAAACAGCCAGTTGAATACCGGCCTAACTCCAAATTCAGGTGGCATGTTTGTATTCCATAATACCAGTTCGTCTGATGTTTCCAGATTGGTTTCTCCAACTTTTGATTTGTCAAGTATAACCAATCCGGTATTGCAGTTCTATTGGTCAAAAGACAATACCAACAGTACGCTTTCAGATTCAATTAAAGTCTTGCTTTCAACTGATGGTGGTATTACTTACTCAGATATCCGTCATGCTGGTCGTGTTCATAACACCTATACTTTCTGGCAGTTGAACTCGATTATGCTTTCCGGATATGGTGGCCAGTCAAATGTTAGAATCGCATTTGAGACTATGAGTCAGGGTAGTAGCACTGATATGGGTATTGATCAGGTTAATGTATTTGAATCTGATTGTCCGGAAGCTACTGGTATGGCAGTTTCATTGTATAATAACAAAGCTACCTTTACATGGAATACACAGCCTGGTGTAGACTATTCTATAAGATATAGTACTACTCCAAATGGACCATGGACCTATGTTAGTTATGCAACATCTCCATATACTACTCCAACACTTCAGCCTTCTACTATCTATTATTGGCAAGTAAGAGCAACCTGTAATAGTAGTATTTCCTATGGATGGTCTACTGCTATTCAAAGCTTTACAACTACCAATCCTCCACAGAATTGTGTTCGCCCTTATGGAGTTTCTAACACCTATATCAGCAATACAGCAAGAACTGTTGCTTGGTCTAATGTTGTAACTGCTGATAGCTTTATTGTACAATACTGGTATCGCACCTCAACCAATTCACCTTGGGTTGGTCCATACTGGAAATCAGTGGTAGCTTCTAATACCACCAACCTGACTAACCTGATTTCTGGAACAGATTATCGCTGGAGAGTAAAATCTATGTGTTTATTCCAGGGTAGTGGATATTCAGTTTGGAATTACTTCAACTCATCAGTAATCCGTTCTGCTGGATTCAGCGGTCCAGAGGAGTTACCTATGGATGTAGTGGTTTATCCTAATCCAAACTCTGGTGCATTTACTGTTGCTATTGAAATTGGTAAGCTGGAAGAGATTAACCTCAAGCTTACTGACATGCTAGGTCATACACTTTATAATAAGGACCATTTGATCTTCAGTGGTAAAAACCTTATTGATCTTGATTTCGGTACTTTGCCAAAAGGAGTTTATATCCTCAAGGCCAGAGATACAGAAGATGAACAATTTATCAGAATCACACTGCAATAATTTAGTGTAGTTAAACTAAAAAAGGCTGTCCAATGGACAGCCTTTTTTTATATCTACCAACTATAAGTTGATTTTGTCAAGAAAAATATTTCTGTTTTATAAAAAGGATAAATAGATATTCTAGAGCATAATGTGTCTTAAATAAAAAATGCGCCCCTGAAAAACATCAGAGGCGCATTTAATTTTAATTGTTAGATACTAAGAATCAATATTTGCATACTTAGCATTTTGTTCAATAAATTCCCTTCTTGGAGGTACCTCATCGCCCATAAGCATAGAAAATAAAAAGTCTGATTCTGCAGCATTATCAATATTTACCTGTTGCAAGGTCCTGTTTTCCGGATTCATAGTAGTTGTCCATAATTGTTCAGGATTCATTTCACCTAAACCTTTATAGCGCTGTACATTTACTTTGGATTCATCACCTCCGGCAATCTTTAATATTGCCTCTTTCCTTTGATCTTCTGTCCAGCAATAAATCTCTTCCTTGCCTTTTTTAATTAAATAGAGTGGGGGAGAAGCTATATACAAATACCCATTATCGATTATAGGTTTCATATATCTATAGAATAACGTTAGAATCAGAGTTCTGATATGACTTCCATCAACGTCGGCATCGGTCATGATAATAACTTTATGGTAGCGTAGCTTTTGAAGGGATATTTCATCCTCGCTTCCAATACCGGTTATTCCAAGAGCAATAATGATATTTTTGATTTCGTCATTATCATAAATTTTAGAAGGATGTGATTTTTCAACATTCAGAATTTTTCCCTTTAATGGAAGTATCGCCTGAAATCTGCGGTCTCTGCCTTGTTTTGCAGAACCTCCCGCAGAGTCCCCTTCCACAAGGTAAATTTCACATTGTGCAGGATCGCTTTCTGAACAATCGGCCAGCTTACCTGGTAAGCCCCCACCTCCAAGTGCATTTTTTCGCTGCACCATTTCCCTTGCTTTTTTTGCTGCATTTCTGGCTTCAGCAGCAAGGATTACTTTGGAAATTATCTTTTTGGAAATAACAGGGTTCTCTTCTAAAAAGTAACTTAATTGTTTGTTGATAATGGATTCAACAACACCTGCAACTTCTGAATTTCCAAGCTTGGTTTTAGTTTGTCCTTCAAATTGAGGTTCTGCAACCTTAATTGAAATGACACAGGTTAATCCTTCTCTGAAGTCATCACCAGATATTTCAAATTTGATTTTACTTAACAAACCCGATTTGTCCGCATAAGCTTTCAAAGATCTCGAAAGCGCTTTCTTAAACCCTGTTACATGGGTTCCTCCTTCGTGGGTATTAATGTTATTTACATAGGAATGGATGTTCTCAATGTAGGAAGAATTGTATTGAATTGCAATTTCAACCGGGGTTGAATCATTCTCATCGGTACCTGAAATATAAATCGGGGGAGTATGTAGAGCCTGACGACCCATATCCAGAAAAGTTACAAATTCTGAGATACCTCCTTCTGAATAAAACACTTTGGACAGTGCTTTCATTGTGTCAGGATTTTCCTCATCAGCAACTTCCTCTCTTTCGTCAAATAGAACAATCCGGATGCCTTTATTCAGAAAGGCAAGTTCTCTTAAACGGGCAGCAAGGGTTTCAAATCGATATTCGCTTACCTGAAAAATGGTATTGTCAGGCAGAAAATGGGTCTCTGTTCCTCTCTTTTCTGTTGTGCCAATTTGTTTTACAGGTTCCGATGGAATACCTGCGTGATATTTCTGATACCAGATTTTACCCTCTCTGTAAACTCTTACCTCACAAATGGTAGAAAGAGCATTTACGCAGCTAACACCAACACCATGCAATCCGCCAGAAACTTTATAGGAATCTTTATCAAACTTGCCTCCGGCGTGCAACACAGTCATTACCACTTCCAAAGCGGATTTGCCTTCCTTCTCATGAAGATCCACAGGTATGCCACGTCCATTGTCTTTAACAGTAATGGAATTATCCTTATGAATAGTAACCTCTATGTCGGTACAATACCCGCCCATAGCCTCATCAATTGAGTTATCAACTACTTCATAAACAAGGTGGTGTAAACCGCGGACACCAATATCGCCAATATACATGGCCGGTCTTTTTCTTACAGCCTCCAGGCCTTCAAGTACCTGGATACTACTTGCTGAATACGATTTCTCGTCGCTCATTATTTGCGTTGGGAATTATCCCGCAATTTAGTAAAAAATACCCCTTGAAAGTAGGTAGTAATGTGCAAAAAGAGCTTTATAAGTTGCTCATTATCAATCGCTTTTTTAAAAATATTTTGATTTGCGACAGGAATGTTGAAAAAGGACTTTTTTCTGGAGTTAATCCATAAACCAAAGCCGCTTTTTCTTACTTACCACTTCCTTCTAAAACGGTAATTACAGTATAAATGATTATTTTAAAATCTAATGCGAGTGACATATTTTCAATATACAGGATGTCGTATTTCAATCGTTCCACCATCTGGTCAACGTTTTCTGCATACCCATATTTTACCTGCCCCCAGGAAGTAATGCCCGGCTTCACTTTCTGAAGGTGGATATAATGTGGAGCTACCTGCACAATTTGGTCAATGAAAAACTGGCGTTCAGGCCTTGGACCTACTAGGCTCATGTTTCCGATTAAAACATTATAAAACTGAGGAAATTCATCTAATCGGGTTTTTCTTAAAAATTTACCAATTCGGGTTATCCGAGGATCATGATCTGAAGATAAAGCGGGTCCGTGTTTTTCAGCATCGGTTACCATAGTTCTGAATTTGAATATTTTGAATGGTTTACCATATTGCCCAATCCTTTCCTGCGAGAAGAAAACGGGTCCTTTGGAGTCAAGCCTTACCAGAATGGCAAGGATTAAATACATAGGAGAAAGTAAAATAAGTACTGAGAATGAAAAAACAATGTCCAGTGTTCTTTTAAGAATAGCTTCCCAAGGTGCAATTATCTGAGGGAAAATATCAATTAAAGGCGCCCCGAAAACATTGTACATCTTAACACTACCAACCATATAATCATACATATCCGGTACCACTTTTATTTCAACCTGAGTGCCCGCACATTGATCAATGATTTGTACAAATTCAAGATGATCAGATTTCTCCAATGCAATAATTACCACCTGGATTTTACGGTTCCTAATCACATCCCTTAAGCGTGATAAATCACCATAATGCTTGACCTTCCCAAGAAAAAAATTAGTGTCTGATTTACCGGTACTGACATATCCCAGAATTTTAAATCCTAAAGACCTTCTTGCAGATTCAAGCTCTTCAAATAAATTGTTTGCCCTGTGCCCATTTCCAATTATTAATGTATTAAAGCCAATGATTCTTTTATTAATAAGTCTTAATATTTGACTAGAAAGAATAAATCTTGCAATTCCAATGCTAAAATACTGCAATAAAAAATAAGTCGTAATGGTATATCGATAGGTTCTGTAATCGGGGATGGTGTCATCCAACAGTACAGCAAAAAATATAATGAGTACACCAACGATTGTAAATTTAAATAACTGCGTTTGCTCTTTAAATCTTGATCTATGGTAGGGTTTACTATACAGACCGGCAAAAGAATAAACAATAAGCCAATAGGAACTGATAATAAAGGCATTAACAAATTGTTGCTGATTTTTTAATAAATCCAGCTCCTGATGCTCAATAAATTTTTTTCTAAGGAAATAAAACAATACCCATATACCATATGATACCAGAAAATCTGTCAATAAATAAATCAGGACCTGGCGGACCTTGTTCATGGAGTGAAATGTAATACTTTTAAATTATCAAGATTTAAGGTTCGGGTGGAGCCACCACCATCTGCTCTAAAGTAAATTCTGAATTTGGCATCATCCGGAGCGTTTGTGACATCCGGAGTCATATTCAGGTAAATGGTGGTCCACTCAGATTTTGGCAATAGGGTAACTTTGTTTATGACTTTAACCGTTGTCCCGGAGGTATAAACCAACCCTGCCTGCATTTCCAATTCACTTTTGAAGGTGATTTCAATCCAAACCTGCGACCCTGCTCCAGGTAGAACATAAGAATCCGTCCCCTGAACTTCAAAAAGCTTACGTAAAGAATCGAATTGGACAAAACCACCATAATTTCCCTGGTACTTGTCGATAACAGTTCTTACAATACTTGCAGTGTCTGGTGCTAGTCCAAAGGGTTCCAGCCGAACATCAGAATTCTCAAATCCTTCATTTAATGGATAGGATATATTCGGCAAATAGGTAAAAACTGGTTCAAAAGTTACCGTTTCGCCCGGTATTAAATTCGCAAAGTAAACTACAGGTTGCCAGAAAGGGTAGGGCATTTGAAAGGCCGAAAGACCATTTTCGTATACTCCACCTCGTAAAGTGATAATTTTTTTATCTGTATTAAGAATTGGAAAACTAGCAGGAGCATCATAAGTCCCTTGATAATCTTCATTCTGGTAAACCCAAACAGATTTTATTCCAATGTTAGAAACAAAAGAAGTATCCGAAGTTAAAGAAACAGAGTATTTCGGAATTGAAACGAATGCAGGAATTTCTTCATTTCTGTTAAAAATGTTACAGGAAGTGAATATTAAACTACAAACAGATAATAAATAACAAAAACGGGTCTTCAAGGATCTTACTTTATTTTATCCAGAATTTTACAGGCGGTTTCCAATGCAAGATAACCGTCCTCCAAAGATACTGTAACAGGTTTGTTTTCCAGAATAGACATCCCAAATGCATTTAACTCTTCTTTAATGGCATTGGCAGGTTTTATTTCCGGAGTTTCGAATATAAGATTCTTTCTGAATGATCCGGTATCAAATACAAATTTCAATTTATCCGGATTTATCTCATCTCCTTCATTTTCAAAGGATAGTACTTCGGTATGCTTGTCCAGAAAATCAATTGTAACATAGGCATTCTTTTGAAAAAGCCTCATTTTTCTCATTTTCTTTAAGGAAATACGACTGGCAGTCAGATTCGCAACACAGCCATTGGCAAATTCAAGTCTTACATTGGCTATATCTGGCGTTTCGCTAATAACTGCTACTCCACTGGCGCTTAACCTTTTAAGCGGTGATTTTACAATTTTATGAATAAGATCCAAATCATGAATCATAAGATCAAGAATCACTGAAACATCCGTTCCTCTCGGACTCCAGGTTGATAAACGGTGCGATTCTATAAACATTGGGTTGAGTTCATACCCATCCAATGCAACAAAAGCCGGATTAAACCTTTCGACATGTCCAACCTGAACTTTTACTTGAGCTTCTCTGGCCAGTGCAAGCAGTTCTTTTCCTTCTTTAATGGACTGCGTGATAGGTTTTTCCAGAAAAACATGTTTGGATTGGCGCAATGCTTGAGCCGCTGTTTCGAAATGATATTTAGTAGGCGTAACTATGTCTACTGCATCATTTGCATCTAAAAGTTCCTGAAGGGAGTCAAAATGTGGAATCGAAAATTCTGAAGTGATATTCTTTCGCACCTCAGGACTTGGATCATAAAAGCCAGTCAGGGAAAAAATAGGAATTTCCTTTAATTGCTGAATATGAAACCTGCCCAAATGTCCGGCTCCTGCAACACCTATTCTGATCATATTGCAAAACTAATCAACTGTAAGTCTACTTAACCTTCTCTGAATAGACAGTCATTACAGTAAATTAGACAATATGGAAAAGTGACTTATTCAGGAACCACTGGGGTATACTGGAGGATTTCATATGCGGTAAATATCCCTTTGGCGCCAGAAACATTTCCTTTAACATTTAAAGGCTCAATAAATGGGTTACCATTACTGTTGGTTGCATCTTGTAATGTCCTTAGGAAATCAAAATATTCTTTTGTTATGGTCAGGAACTGAAGGGAAACTGTATCTTTAGGTTCATATCTGTAATTGGTTCCAATGGGGGTGTATTGTCCATTTATGATTTTATCTTCAAAAGTAAAGTCAATAAGGGTATCTCTAATTACTTCAGGAGTATAAACACTCATTGGACTGTTTTTTGCAATAAAACGGTAATATTGACCTAATTCAGAAGCATCCTGATAATAAACCAACATATAGGCCAGTTTTTGAGGGTTTTGATCAAATCTAAATTCGATTGAATCTACTTCTACAGGTGGCAACAATTGAGTGGTGCAAAAAGCTTTTCGAACCGTACCGTTTGCTAGGGTATCTTCAACATTCAGAGTATAAGGTGTATTATAGTCTCTGGTCATAACTACTCCGGGTTTGGAGGTATAAAAAGAAATTAGAATGCCATTGAGATTAATTTCAAATGGGATCAATGTATCTGATGTGGAACCATGATTTATATACACCAAAGCATCTTTTATAAAAGGAATTTCAGGATTTTCCAGATAGCCTACACTTTCAGTCAGGCTAACCAAATAAGGTTGATCTGGAATAAGATACCCCTCAACAACCATTTCGTTTGCATAAACGGGCAAATCAACCTCTACAATTTTAGGTTTTCGGCAACTTGAGAAAAGTATAAAAAGCACTATTGCTGTAAAAAGTATAGTGCTATTTTGGTATTTATAATTGATAGAATTCAAAATATATTAAAATTTAAAATTAAAGGTTATTGCAGGAATAATAGGAAAAAGAGAAATCTGTCTTGCCTCGAATTTTGTAGGATTTCCATTGCTATCATTAATTTGTTCAAAGTAAATGAGGTATGGATTTCGCCTGTTTAATGCATTATAAACAGAAAAAGTTAGGTCAGATTCGCCCCATTTTGGTTTGAACTTCCAGATTAATCCTAAATCTAAACGATGGTATAAAGGCATTCTTAAACTGTTACGCTCCGGGAAAACGGGTACAACTGTAAAGTTTTGAGTTGCAGGGTCAAAAATGGTATACCTGCCAATAGGCAAACTATAAGGATTGCCTGAATTAAGAACAAACGTTCCGCTTAAACTTATTCTTTTGGAAACCGAATAGATACCAACAAGATTCAAATTATGTCTTCGATCAAATTTTGCAAAGTAGGGTTTGCCAAAATTTAAATCTTCAAATTGTCTTTTTGACCAGGATAAAGTATAAGAAATCCAACCCGTTAGTTTTCCTTCCTGCTTTTCTATTAAAAATTCTCCACCGTAACTCCAGCCTTTTCCAAATACAAATTCCTTTTCAAGTTCAGGATTGAAGAAGACTTGGGTACCTTCACGATATTCAACCTGATTTTTTAGCCATTTGTAGTAAAACTCTGTAGTAATACTTACGTTTTGTTTTTTAAATACTTTTACCAATCCGCCAGATACCTGATCTCCTTTCTGCGGTTTTAGCCTTTTTGTTGATGGAAACCAAATATCGGTTGGAAGACTTATTGAAGAGTTGGATACCAAATGGAGGTATTGAAACATCCTTGTGTATGAAGCTTTTAGGGCTATTGTCTCGTTTACCTTGTATCTGAGATTTAGTCTTGGTTCGGGCCCGGCATAAAGGGTGTCTTTTTGACTATAAGCAGATACTCTGAAACCATAATTTGCTTTTAAACGTGGACTAATTTCCCAGTCATCCTGAACATATGCACCCCATTCAGTTCCAAACAAACTGATTTGTTGTTTGAATGAGAAAGTACCGTCATCAGATCCGCCGTTAAAACCACCGGGCTTCAAAGTATGATAGACTGATTGAAATCCGAATTTTATGGTATGCTTATCATTATAGAAATAATCAAAGTCCATTTTGAAATTTAAGTCTTTGACCTGGGAACTTAAATTAATTTTGAATTCATTAAGTCTGTTATTTATTTCATAGGTATAGTCGCTATAAATGGCTGTAGTGTTTAAGAATAATTTGTTGTTAAAGATATGATTCCATCTCAAAGTCCCTGTTTTGTTTCCCCAGTCAAAAGAAAAATTAAATAAGCCATCGTCGAACCCAAATTTATCTTTTCCAAAATAACCACTTAGAAAAATATGGTCTTTTTCAGTTACTGAATAATTAGCTTTAAGATTAAAATCATAGAAATAGTAATCAGGTATTCTGTTCCAGGATTCATTTTTTGAATTTGCTTTATTCAGCATCCTTGTAAACACATCCAGATAGGTTCTCCTTCCTGAAATAATGTAAGAACCTTTTCCTTTATTAATCGGCCCTTCAAGAGTTAGTCTGGAGGCAATCAAACCAATACCTCCGGAACCAGAGAATTTTTTCTGATTACCTTCCTTCATTTTCACATCCAAAACTGAGGAAAGGCGTCCTCCAAATTTAGCAGGGAATCCCCCCTTATATAAGTCTACTCCTTTAACTGCATCTGAATTAAACACTGAAAAAAAGCCAAAAAGGTGAGATGCATTGTATACAACTGCTTCATCCAACAATATTAGATTCTGATCCGAGGAGCCACCACGAACATAAAAACCGGCGTTCCCTTCTGAATTTGCCAATACTCCAGGCATGAGTTGCAAAACCTTAATTAAATCCACCTCACCAAAAATTACCGGAACCTGCTTTACCTGTTGCATTTGAAGCGAGTTCACACTCATTTGGGTTTGGTTAATCATACTCTCCAACCGATTATCTGTAACCACTATTTCTTCCAGGTTGGTTCCTTCTGGTTCAAGTTCAAATAATAGTGGCCGATTTTGATTTCCAGATACTTTTTGTTCAATTGTTCTGTATCCTAAATATTGTACCCTTAGTGTACATGAATCTGATCCTATAGTGATAGAAAAATAGCCATATGCATTTGTAATTGCTCCAGTGGTCGTTTTATCCACTAAAATGCTGGCACCTGCCAGGGATTCTCCTGTACTTTTATCTCGTACATATCCATTTATAGTTGATTTCTGAGCCAACAAGATTTTTCCGGATCCCAGAAATACAATAATCAGCAGTACATAGGTTAAACCAAGCCTGAATTGCATTTACTGCAAAACAAAACAATTGTTCAAATAGTTTAAGGGTAAATAAATTGGCATGGTTTTTGAAAATAATTTTCCGGAGATTAAACTTTTATGTTCATTCTTCGTCAAACAGTTGTTTAAGATTCTCAAAAATGAAAACCAATTCCTTTGTTAGAACCGCTGTGATGCTTTTTGCATCTCTCGTTTTCCTGACTTCCTGTAAAAAAGACAAGAATTCAGAAGTTACCATCGATACGGATTACTCAATGGCCTCTGATAATGCAAGAGCAGAACTGGAAGCCAATAATCTAGGTGCCGCTGCTGATGCAGGTTATGATCAGGCCGCTGGTGCTGCATTCAGAAATAGTGCTACGAATTTACTTCCTACCTGTGCAACAGTAACTATTGATACTGTATCTTCTCCTAGAACTTTAACAGTTGATTTTGGTACCAGCAATTGTTTGTGCTCCAATTGGGATGGTAAATATCGTCGTGGAAAAGTTAAGGTTTCCTGGACAGGCGGGTACCGTTCAGCCGGTACTGTTATAACTACTTCTACAGAGGATTATTATGTAAATGATATCCTGCATAAATACCACAGGGTTGTAACAAATAATGGTTTAAATGCATCAGGAAACCCTGTTTTCAATGTAAATGTAGATACAGCTAAGATTTATACCTCTGATGGAACCATTAGCTGGACATCCCTGAGAACAAGAGAATGGATTGCAGGTGATTCCACATTAAACCTGATGGATGATGAATACTACATCACGGGATCTGCTGATG
>Ga0209298_10000759_pt1 | contig 21601 bp, 41 predicted proteins | sample S_140806_EF_Meta_FD_187325 | JGI IMG/M metagenome (GOLD analysis project Ga0209298, IMG submission 187325) | Freshwater microbial communities from Lake Simoncouche, Canada to study carbon cycling - S_140806_EF_MetaG (SPAdes) (version 2) | ecosystem: Environmental > Aquatic > Freshwater > Lake ...
GACCTCGAATGGGATGCCGGCGTTGGCGAGCAGGGTGTTGCAGGTGTGGCGTGTGCTGTGGAAGGTAAGACTGTGGAACGATCGGCCTCGGCCTTGTCCTTCAATTTTGCGGCCGGAAATGCCGCAATCAACGAGGATCTGCGCGAACTGGGCGGATAGCCCTTCGGAGCCTGCGACCTCGGTATTGGCCAAGGAAGGGGCCAGGAAGAGGCTGGAGGCGGGCTTTGCCATCAAGGCGGCGAGGTGTGAGGCGAGGGGTTCCACGAGGGGGATGCGCAGGGTCTTGCCGGTCTTGCCCTGGGCGAGGTTCCACGTCCACCACTGGGCGCCGGACTCGAAGCCGGAGCGGAGGGCATTGGCGCAGTCGTTCAGACGCTGGGAGGTGCAGAAGCCGAGCAGGGCGACGGTGAGCCAGTCGTGGTGGCGTGTCTTGCGGAGGTGGTCGAGCACCTGGTCCATCTGCTCCAGGGTGAAAGGGTCGCGCTTGTTGGCGCTGCCGGGGTCGCGGGTGATGAGGTTCACGGGGTTCCGGGTGCAGAATCCTTCGTCGATGGCGCGCTGGAAGATGGTGGTGAGGAGTTTGGTGGCGTTGAGCATGGTGCCGGGGGAAAGTCCGACCTCGATGCCGTGGCTGTACCAGTCCTGCAGGTGATCGCCCGTGATGGCGGCGATGGGTAGGGAAGTGTCTTTGCCGAGCCAGGCATTGAAACTCTTGAGCGGGCCTCGGTAGTTGTCGAAGGTCTTCTGGGAGAGGGTCTTGGGGATGCGCTTTTTTTGGGCCTCTAGCCATGCCTGGGAGTAGGCTGCCCAGGTCTTGGTGTGGGCGACGGGGCGATGTCCGGAGGTGCGCAGGATGTCCTCGATGACGCCTTCGACGAACTCGCGGGATAGGCGTGTGCGGCCATCGGGTCCGCCGGCGGCGAGCGCGACACGGTAGTACTCGCGTCCGATTTCGAGAGCCTTGGCGGGATCGGTGCAGCGGGTGGATTTGCCTGCGACCTTCCATTTCTGGCGCTGCGCGTCCCACACGGGGAAGTGTGCGAAGAGGTAGGGCGATCCCGGATGTGAGTAGATTTTCACGGCCTCTTTCATTGGAAGGATGTTACGCCTGGTGTTACAAATGTCAACATAGCAAGAAAATGCCACATAATGCAGCAACATAGCATTTACCTGCGTAAAACGGGCTTTTTGGGCTGGATTAGGGGTTTTCGAGAACGCTGAAAAAGGGCTTTGAACGTTCTACTGGGACGATTCAAAAAGTGGAGTTCACTGGGGAAAATGGGGGTTTGGTGGTGGAGTGTTACGCGGGGTGTTAGAATTTGGGGTGATTTGACGTGTTGCTGTGTTGGGGTAGGGTTGGGGATGCCGTTTAAGAGTGCGGAAGCGCGGAGAGCCTACATGAAGGAGTACCACCGACTGTGGAGGGCTGGGCTGCGCAAGGGTGAGGCGACGAAACCGGCGGAGCGGACGCGGAAGTCGCGGGCTGGGGCGGTGAAGAAGGCCAAGCGGCTGTGGGAGATTCAGAACCACGAGTGGCGGATGCAGCAGCAGCGGGAGCGCCGTAGAGCGGCGAGATCGAGCGCCGAAGGCGGACTGTTGCGCGGTTTAGCGCAATCTGACGGTCGAGCAGGCAGCATTTCCAAGAGAGGTAAAAACAAAACGGGAACCAAACGAACAACACGATGAACATGATTACGACGACGATTCCGGTGGAGGTGACAGGGCTTTCCAAGGCGGAGCAGGATGTGCTGCTGGACATCATGACGGATGTGAAGAGGAGCCTGGACGGTATCCGCAGGGCTGCTGCGCGCTGGGTGGAGCTGCCGGAGAAGGCGCGGGCAAAGATCGTGGAGCAGACGAGGCCGAGTTTGCGGGATTTCTGGGCCAAGCTGGAGCGGGTGGGGGCGGGTGCGTTGCACCCGCAGCTGGCGACGGTGTCCGGCCTGGCGGCGCGGTACCTGGGCAAGTTGTCGATTGAGGAGCAGGAGCGGTTTTTACGGGATGGCATTCCGGTGGTGGAGGTAAAGCGTGGCAGGTACGACACGCGCTTGATGGACGTGGTGCTCATGAGCGAAGAGCAGCGCAAGCAGGTTTTCAGGGTGTCGGGGCAGGGCTGTGCGGTGCGGACGGTGGAGGAGCAGCAGGTTTGGCTGGCGGATCAGGCGGCGAAACGGTTGCTGCGGCAGGAGGAGGCTGGCCGATTGAAGAAGGTGGACCGGGTGGGGTGGTCGGTTCAGGGGGGCAAAGTGTTTGTGAAGCCGGCGCGGGTGGAGTCGGGGCTGACGCTGCGGGACCTGGAGACGATGCTGAAGGATTTGAAGAGTTGAGTTTGGACGCTGTGTAATTGTCGTGCCATTCTTGGAACTTATCCCAGACCGCTTTCACGGTCGGACATTGGCAGGCTCTCGGGTTGCCGTCTTTGCGCAGCCACAAAGGACCGCCGTATTCATCGAAGTCGAAGCGCCACGTCCGACCATTGACGACGAATGATTGATCTGAGGCGTCTGGGCCACTTATGATTCCGATTACTTGATCTCCTTCGCGAATGGTGCCGATGGTTTTCATGCTGGATCTGCTGTTGCCTCGTCCGCTATGCGAAAACGTAGGCGTTCGTTGTTCCAGTCTGGCATTGTGTCTGTGACCTCTGCCCACCATGAGGCCCATGATTCACAGCCGTTGTCCACACACAGCCGCGTGTACTCAATCTTCCGCCCGGCCTCGGACGCTGCCTTCTCGGCGGCATACGGGACCGTTGCGGCCTCGGGTGGCTGCGCTCCCGGGATGCCGAGGGCTTTGCGCAGGACGTGGGTTTGCTCATTGAGTTGGTCGTTGAGGCGGCCCTTGGTGACGAAGCAGTGCATGTTCTGGTTGTGCACGTAGGCTTGCTGGAGGGCGGAGCGCAGGTGCGCGATTTCGAGGGACTGCTGGCCGAGCGTCTGCCTGAAGCCGGTGGTGCGGTCGATGAGGCGCTGGTTGAAGTCGTCCACGACGCAGGTGCCCTTGTTGGGGATGACTTGCATGCAGCGGTCGTCGTAGAAGGCAACCATGTTGTAGTCTTTGGCGCAGGTGACGGGGAGGACCTGGCCGAGGTGCTTGAGGCACCACTGCTCGATGTGGTGGGTGATTTCCTCGATCGTGTGGGGCACGTCGTGACGCTGGGGGCCGACACGGGCGGTGAGGATGCGGACGTGCTTGCCTTCGGAGAGCCACTGCAGCACGCGCTGGCGCATGGCGGGGATGGGTTCTCCGATATGGTCGATGCCGTGCCATTCATCGTAGTGGGCGAGGGTGGCGTCGAGATCGACGCCTATCCAGGGGTGGTCGTTGAGGAGGGTATTCATGGGGGTGGGGTTAAGTGATGGCGCGGCGTTGTTCGGGGGTGACGAGGTATCCGTGTTCTTTGGCCCAGGTGGGGTTCTGTTCGATTTGTGTGTGACACCAGCGGCAGACGGCCATCCAGGTATCTGTGCGCAGGAAAAAGCGCCCACGTCTGGCCTTGTGGTGGATCTCCAACTTTTCGCGGCAGGTGCAGCCTGGGAACTGGCACACGGGGTGAGCGGCTAGGAACTCTTTCCTCAGTCGCGTGTACTCCGCCCCTTCACTATTCCGCTTGGCGCTGACAGGCTTGATGCGTTGGCGGGGCGTGGCCTTCACGAGTCCAGCCTTGCGCCTGGCGGCGTAGTTCATCCTGGGCGGTGGTTTCGTTTGGGGTGAGGGGATCATGGCAGGTCGTGTTATTCCTTGGTAGCGTCCTACAAAGCGATGAGTTGCTGGTAAGCGGCTTCGGCTTCTTTGAGGGTGCGCTCGGCTTCGATGTATTCGGAGGTGGTTTCGGGTGGGAGTTTGCGCTGCTGTTCCTCGATGGAGAGGACGCGCTGGCGGGCCTGAGTGTGGGCTTGCTCGGCGAGGGCTGCTTGTTCCTGGGCGCGGGCGAGGGCGCCGCGGGCTTCCTGCAAGAGGGTGTCGGCGTGGCGGTGGTCGTTGGCGAGCTGGGTGCGGCGGGCTTTGTGGGTGTCGTGGTCGTGTTTGAGCCGTTCGTGGCGCGCGCGGGCGGCGAGGAGGGAGCCCTTGAGAACTTCGAACTGGGAAGGCGCTGGGGCGCTTGCGGGTTTTGTCGCATCATCGGCCTTGTCGATCTTTTGGCGGAGCAGGGCGTCTCCGGCGATGGTGATGGAGTAGAGGCCCGGCATTAGCTTGTTGTAGCCAGCGAGGTATTCGGCCTGCAGGGCGGCGGTGACGAGCAATGTGTCGCCGGTGAGCTTGCGCGAGAGGGACTCGGCGGTGGCTTTGGTGATGGTGCTGCCGGCGTCGCGGACGGCGTCGAGGAACAGGGCGAGGGTGTCGTCGTCGGGAGGGCTGGGCGGTGAGTCAGAACCGGAAGCAACCGGGACGGTCGCGCTACGGGGGAGTGCGGCGAGAGGGATCGAGCGCATGGCCGGTGGGTGAGTGGGCGGGGAGAGGTGCTCTTTCAAGATGCTGCAGTTGTCTTTGGAGAGCGTGACGAGGAGGTCGGCGATGTCTTCGGAGGGGTTGCTGCCGGTGACGGTGAGCACAAGGGTGGTCTGGGCGAGCTTGCTGGCTGGGGCGAGATAGACGCTGTTCTTCTTGAGGTTGCGCTTTTTGCGGCAGCGGGTCTCGGTGGAGTAACGCAGGCTTCCGGTGCCGGTGGTGATGCCTGCCTTGGTGATTTCGGCGAGGACGAGGTCGCGCATGTTGCGGGACTCGTGGGCGGAGACCCAGAAAGGGTGTGTGGGGCCGACGACGGTGAGGGTGAAGGGATCGGCGGTGGCTGTGGGTGTGGAGGCGGATTGCATGGGGAGAGGAGGAGAAAAAGAGGGGCCTGCTGCGCTGCGTCCCGAGGCTCTAACGGGAGAGACAAGTGTTCATTCAAACGTTGGCGCAGCAGGCACGGGGGTGGCGTTTAGCCGATGCGGTTCAGTCCGGTGGCCTGGCAGCCGGCGAGTGCGTTTCCAGCTTGGTTGTCTTCCTGGCAGGGGTTGGTAGGGATGCGAAGGCCGCGCGGTGCTTCACCGGGACAAGGAGCGGGCTGGAGGGTATCCACGCCGAGGGTGTGGCGGCGGTTGAAGCATTCTTCTTTGAGGAGCTTCTTTTCGGTTTCTTCGGGCTCGCGGAGGTAGTCGCCGAGATCGCCGAGCATCTTGGTGGTGTCGGTGTAAGCGAGTTGCTGGCAGCCGAATTGGACGACGAAGCCGTTGAGGACGGGGTTGATGGTGATGGGGCGTAGCATGGTGTTGTGTGTCTGTGGTGTGTTTGAGGTGGAGCAGTGCCGTGCTCCGGCGGGTTTCCGTGGGGAAAGGGTTACTGGCTGCGCCATTGGCGGATGTGGGCGAGGCGGGTGGTGGTGTCGATCAGGTGGGCACCGTGATCGAGGGCGAGCTGGCAGCGGCGCTCGGCGAGGCGGTAGTGCGGGTATTCGGTGTATTTGGGGTTGTCCCAGAACTGGGAGCGGTCGGTGACGCCGGTGCCGAGGACGAAGGTGTGGAGTTTGTCGTCGTGGCCTGGGAGTGTGTGCAGCTCGGCGAAGAGTCCGCGCAGGGGGGTGATGAAGATGACTTGAAGAGAGTTTGAAGTTTCCTCGATCGGGAATCGGTCGAGGTAGTCGGCGATGGGCTGCCAGTGGGGCCAGGCTTTGGACCAGGGCTGGGTGTTGACCCAGTGGAGGTAGTCGGTGGGGACGGCGCGCAGGTGCTTGCCGGCGTGGGGGCCGAGGGGCATGAAGTCGTCAGGCATGAGGACTCTATTTTTGCCGGGGCGGTAGTAGGGGGTGCCGGATCTTTTGAAAGCGCGAGTGGGGTCCGGCGGTGGGGTTCGCCAAAAGCGTTCGCGGTCTCGCTGTTCGTTGGAGGTGGACCAGGCGGACATGGTTTACTCCGCGAAAGGGATCGGGATGGGTGTGGAGAAACCGGCGGCGCAGGGGTGGCCGCCTCCGCCGGGGGCCATGGTGGCGGCGATTTCGGCGACGTTGGGGCCGTTTTTGCGGCTGCGCAGGGAGTAGGTGAAGAGGCCGGTGGTGGCATTGACGTGCCAGCTGGCGGCGAAGGGGGCGCTGTCTTGATAGAAAAGGACTTTGGAGAGGGCTTCGCTCATGATCTCGGGGCCGAGGCCGGTGAGGGCGGGAATGCGCTGGCCAGGGAAATCGAGCCAGAGGGGATTGTATGCGGCGGAGTCGAGGATGTGGGAATCGAAGGCGCGCAGCTTCTTGCCGATGTCGAGGTCACGACCCAATAAAACTGTGGAGTGGGTGAAGAGGATGGGCTCCCAGGCTTCGGGGGTGCGCGGGGTGGCGCGCATGAGGGTGGCGTGGAGATTGAAGGCGGGCTCAGTGAAGCGGTGGCCTGGCTGCTGGAAGGCGTGGCCGAGATCACGCCAGGAGACGAGTTGGATGGCGTCGGGGACGGAGGCTTTGGGGTGGAAATGCTCGAAGGTCAGGAGCGCGCCGGATTTGGTGTGGTCAAAGATGGAGGTGAAGAAAGGTTCTCCGGCGTGACGAGGGGCGGCGGTGCTGTGGTGATCGATGATGGTGACGTTGATGGATTCGCACCAGTAAGACTTGATGAAGTCGAGGGTCTTTTGAGGTGGTGTGTAGTCGAGATAGTAGACGTGGTCTTCGGTGTGGAGACTTCCGTCCGGGGGTGTTTGCAGTTGGTCCGGGTAGTTGACGGGCTGGAGGCGGATGTCGTCGGCGGAGACGCCTTGGAGCATGAGGGCGCGCTGGGCGATGACTGCGGCGGCGAATCCGTCGGCGCATTGGGCGTGGTGGAGGAGGTGGTGCATGAGAGGGGAAGAATTGATGATTTCTGATTTGGGAAGCCGGAACAACCGGAACGGTTGCACTACGCTTTGATCTCGCGGTGGGTGGCGAGGTGGAGGGCGCGGAGTTTGGTTTTGCGCTCGGTCTTGCCGCCGGCGAGGGGGACGTCTTCGTTGCGCATTTTGCCGGTGACGATGACGTGGTCTCCTTTTTGGAGCTTGAGTGCGGTGGCAGTGATGTGGCCGTAGCAGATGACGCCGATGTAGTCGGTGCGTTTTTGCGGCTGGCCGTTGGCGTCATGCCATTCGTCGTTCACGCCAACGGTGAACTCGGCGCCGGATTTGGTGTCGAGTGTCTGGAAAGGGCGGACGTCTGAGGTCAGGTGTCCGGTGAAGTAGGCGTGGTTGAGGTCTCGCATGTGAGAAGCGTGAAAAGGACGGTTCAGTTTTCGGCAAAGGAATGAAGGAGCAAGGGAATGACTGAAGGCCGGATTAGGCGGCGATGGCGGTGGTTGGAAAGGGGGTCAATGGTGGGAGTTCGTTGAGTCCTGCCATGGTGAGTTCTGTGCCGACTTCCCCGCGTGCCAGGAGTTTGAGGATGGCTTCGCACTGGCGGACGTGGGCGATGAGGAGGTTGAGGACGTCGTGGATGGTGTCGGCGGCGATGGAATGGCGCAGGACTTGCTGGCCATAGGCGTCGAGTTGCTTTTGCAGGAGGATGAGATCGACGTTGGGGGTTTCGGCAGGCTTCTCGGGTTTGATTTTGGCGATTTCGAGAGCGCGGCGGGTGCCGGTGATGTTGCCGGTGGAGACTGGAAAGCCGAGTTCTTCAGCGGCTTTGATGGCGGTGTCGGCGTCGGATTCTTTGGCGACGTAGTCACGGTTTTCGGGTTGATCGAGCCAAATGTAGAGCAGGCTGGTTTGCTTGAGGGTGAGGTGGTTGCTGGTAGAGCGCGGGCGGCCTGGGGGTGGGGTTGGAGTTTCGGCATGGGTCTCTGGGAGATCGAGTTCGGTGGGGGCGGATGAGGTGTGCATGGGATTAAGAAGTGGGGAGGGAGGCTTGCTGTTGGTTTTCGTGTTTAAGGGCTGCGTGCGCGGCTTTGAGGAGGAGGACGGAGAGGGGTTCGGAGCGGGTGTGGGTGAAGATGGCGACGGGGGTGTGGTTGATTTTGACCTGGTAGAGGTGCGGGCCGAGAAGATTGAGGGGCTGGGATTTGCAGCCGCGGCGACGATTGCCGGGGGCGGGACCGAGGTTGAGAATGGCAATCATGGGGTGCTGCTGGGCAGGGCGAGGATTTCGGACTGGACGCGGTCGATGAGGCGGCGGCCATCGGGCATGAGGAGGTGAGGCATGAAGACGTGCTCAAAGGGGATGAGCCCGACTTCGACGGCGGTGATCTGGCCTTTGACCCAGTCCCGCAGGACGGAGCAGACGGAGATTTTGGCTTGGTCGAGAGCCTTCTGTTTGTGCTGGTCACTGGAGCAGCGAGTGCGGCCGTAAGCGTAAGGATGGGCTTTGAGCCAGGCGGCGGCGTAGCCTTTCCACGAGGCCTCGATGGAGACCATGTGTTCGCGCCATTTGAACTGGACGATGGTGGCACCGCGCTCGGCATCGGTCATGGTGCCGAAGGTGCCGCAACCGAACTTGGAGAGGAGGGCCCCGATTTCTCCGAGGGCTTTGTCGCCACTGGTGGCGTTTTCGTAAGGGAGTGTTTTCATGGGGCGGGTGGAGCGGCTTTCGGGGTCTCTCGGAACAGGGTTTTGAGGTGCGCGTGGAGGCGGGCGATTTGGCGGACGACTTCCTGCTTTTCGGCCTCGGGGACTCCGATCGTGGCGTCCTGAATGGCGGGGAGCACCCACTGCTCCACTTCCTCGTAAGTGGCGGGTCGGGTGACGAGGTGCCGGTCCTTGCTGCGGGGAAAAGGACTAGGCGAGACGATGGTGACGATGGGCTCGATGTTGAATGCGCCGAAAAGGTGGATGACGGTGCTGTCGGGATCGTGGTCGTGGATGCGGAGGATGCGGCCGCTGGGGCTGTTTTTGGCGGACTGGACGGTGTAGAGCGCGGCGATGTAGCCGTGGTTGACCTCGGTGTTGGGGTCTTTGCGCAGGATGTCTTCCAAGCGCTCGACGGCGCATTGGCGGTGATGGGGACCGGTGTCCGTGGTCTGGGAGAGGAGCTGGCCTGGCTCAATGAGCGGGTAGGTGTGCTCCTCGGTGAGAGGTTGGTCGCAAAAGACGCAGGTGAAGCGCTGGAGGGCGATGAGGGTGAGGGGGGAGAGCATGGGAAAGTGTTCTTGGTTCTGGGTTCGTGGTTCTTAGTTGGCTTGAGGCGGAGGGGTGCGTTTAGCCCACTGGGAACATGCGGGCCATTTGAGGCGGATGTCGGTGCCTGGGCCTGCGGTGGGAGTGACGAGGGCACATTTGTGGTAGGTCTTGGCGAATTTGATGCAGCGGGCGTGGGTGCAGGTGCGGCAGGTTTCGCCGGTGGGTCCGCTGCCGATGGGGGAGGGGTTGCCTTTGGGCTGACCGCGCTTGGCCTTGACCTTTGGCTGCATGGGCAGGTCCCAGCCGAAGAGGGAGGTGGTGGCGGTCATGACTGTTTGTAGGGGCCTCGGAGGCCGAAGAGTTGGTAGGCTTCGCGGGTGGGGGCGGCGGTGAGGGTGAAGCCGCCGGGGGCGGTGTTTTCGATGACGGTGGCGAGGCCGAGGGTTTGCAGGAAGCGCAGCGCGAGACTGACGGTGGGCTGCGTTAGGCGCAGGCGTTTGGCGCGTTTGGAGGCGCTGATCTTCTCGGCGGGGTTTTCGAGAACGTCACACAGCACCAGAAACTGCGTGGGGTTGAGGCAGAGGCCGCTATTGACGGTGCGGTGCCAAGCCTTGAGGAGGCAGGAGTAGGTGGCGTTCATGCGGCGGAAGCGATGACGGGGACGGACTGGGAGACTTGGACGAGGCGGCGGATGTGGGAGTGGCCGGCATCGGTGATGGAGTAGCGGGAGCCTTTGTCCTTGGACTGGCGCTGGGCGGGCTGGGAGGTGACCCAGCCGCGATCGATGAGGGGCTGGAGGTGTCCGGCGCGAAGCTCGGGCATGGTGCCGTGGAGGCGCTGCAGGGTGGTGCAGGACGGGCTGCGGGCGATGATGTGCAGGGCGTGCAGGGCGAGGTCTGAGACGGGGTGGTCTTCGGGGTAGTTCATGGGGAGTGGGGATCAGGCGGCGGTGTGGGAGGCAACGAGGGCTTGGTAGGCGGGGGAGTCGAAGTCAGGAGGGGGAAGGGTGCGGGACGGGGCCGGGGGCGCTGGAAGTGGGCTTTCTGGGCGGGCTGGGATCTTGAGATCCTGGGCGAGTTGTTTGAAGACGTCGGTGGGGCCGGTGGGGACGTGTTCGGGTGTTGGTTTGGGTTTGGCTGCTGCGGCGGCGGGTTTTGTCGCGTCATCGAGGCGCGGGGAGCCGGACTGCTTCCAGTGGGCGGTGGCGCGGTCGAGGTAGCTGGGGAGCTCGGTGAGGAAAAGGTGGCGGCGGGAGGTGACCTTGTGGGAGTCGCGCCCCTGGTTGGCGGTGGAGTTGGCCCATTTCATGTAGTGCGTGAGGATCAGCCAGTCCTTGGGCTCCAGGGCCTGCAGGTTGGGCAGGGCTTCGAGGAGGGCGGCGTTGTCCTCGTAGCTCCAGGCGGGCATTTTCTTCCAGGCTGGGCGCAGGGCGTCGATGCGGGCGCGGTGGGCGTCGAGGATGCCGTGGACAGCGGCGGGCGGATTGTCCGTGGTTCCAGTCTGGATCTTAGATTCTGATTCAGAGTTAGATTCAGACTCAGAGTTAGATATAGAGATAGAGATAGAGGGAGTCACGTGACTGTCACGCTGTTGTCCGTGTGACATGTCACGCTTTGTCCGCTCGTCTTCGACAGCGGCGAGTTCCTCGGCCTGGCGTTTGCGGTCGCGTTCTTTGCGCTTGCGCTCGGCCTCCTTGCTGACGGTGCGCTGGCCGTTTTTACCTGGGGAATTGTATTCGAGGAAGTTCACCAGCGTGATGGTCTGGCTGGCTTTGTCGAACAGGGCCCAGCCGACTTTTTGCATGGCGGCACCCATGCCGGCGATGCCGGCGAGGAGGTCCAAATAGGCGATGGAGGAGACGTGGCAGAAGATTCCGTCCGTGGTGTGCTCGTTTCCGGCGATGAAGATCCGCAGCAGGGCTGTGACTGTCACGTCACGCAGGGCGTGACATGTCACGCTTTCTGTCACGCCGAAAAGGTCTTTCGCGTGCTGGGCGTCCATGATGTAGCGCGCGGCAGGGGCGGCGATGGCGGACGCGATGGCGTCCACGCGCGGGTCGGTGAAGAGGGTGATGTTGAACTTGATCCAGGGACGCATGGGGAGTGGTGCGGAGGCTGAAGGCTACGAGTTGTTGCTGGGAGTGGCGGAGCCCTCGCGGGCTTGGCGCTCGGTGCGGAGAAGGCGGCAGATGGCGGAGGTGATGGTGGTGAGTTTGGTCTTTTTGAGGAGGGGTTCCTCGGCCTGGAGGGAAAGGGCGATTTTGCGGCCGGAGAGTTTTTGCTTGAAGTGGAGCTCGATGATGGCGGCGCGGTGGCGGGCGTAGATGGGGCCGTGGCGGGCGTCGCCGGTCTTGTGGCCTTGCTTGGCGAGCCAGGTGAGGGCGGATTGAACGGTGAAGGCCATGGGGTGGGAGATTAGAGGAAGGCTTTGCGGTCGCCGTGGGCGTGACGGGCGCGGCGTGCCTTGCGGGCTTTGCGCTGGTTGTACGGCGGGCGCTGGGAGAGGGGCGAATGGTTGATGGTAAGAAGGCGCAGAGAGCGGCCAAGGCCTCCCATGGCGGCAGCGAGAGCGAGAGCGGATACGGAAGAGGATTTCATGGTAGAATGATGAGGGGTAAAATGATGGGGGGGAAACGCGGGAGAGGGTGGGAGCAGAGCCTCTCCCGCGTGGTGGTTGGTTTTGGGGCGGGATTAGATCGGCTGGGGGGTGGGGACGCTGGGTGGGAGTCCCTGGTAGACGGTGCCGATGGAGAGGAGGGCCTCGGAGATGAACTTGACGTCTTCGTTCCAGAGCTGGTCGATGATGTTCTCGAGGTTGCGGAGCTTGTACCAGAACACGAGCTTGCCTTCGCTGACGCGGTAGAAGAGTTTGACGGGGATCAGGATCTTCTCGCCGTTGGTCCAGATGGGGATGCCGATCTTCATGTCGGTGGGGAACTTGGTGGCGGAGTCGCCGGAGGACTCGTTGGACCAGTTGAACTTCACCTCTCCGTTGCCGAGGTTGGTGGAGGACTTGAAGATTTCGGTGCGGTGAGCCTCCAGGCAGGAGGCGAAGGCGACGACATCGGCGCCGGTGGGGTCGGTGATGTCGAGCACGTTTTCGTCGAGGAACTCGGCGAAGGCTTCCTGGCCCATTTTGACGCCGTCGTTCTTCTTCCAGATGCCGAACTGGTGGGACTCTTTGTAGGTGACGGAGGCGCTGTGATTGAGCCAGCGTCCGCCGGTGACGTGGTGGTAGTCGAGGAAGGCGTGAAAGTTGAGTTTGTCGCGATCGGCGAACACGACCACGTTGTCGAGGCCGAGCGGGGGCTCGGAGGTGTCACCCGTGCTGGGGTTTTCGGTGCGGTTCCAGTTGGCCTGGCTGGCGAGGTAGTGGTGAAGGTCTTTGGACGTGGCCAGTTTGACGTGGATGTTGGGGCGGAGCGGGGTGTCGAGCAGGTGCTCGAGGGATTTGATGGTGGTGCCGCCGTTCTGGCCCGGGATGAGAAGGAGGGGCACGTTGTTCTGGGTGAGGACTTCGCGCTTGGCGGCTTCCTGGGCGATGGCGGCGACGATGCCGGCTTCGGTCTGGGTTTCTTGGAGGGTGCTGGGTTGCATGGTGTGGGTGTGTTGTTGTTTGGGGAAAAGGTGAATTAGGCGACGGAGCGGGCTGGGGTTTCGGGCACGTCGATGATCTTGGCTTCGGCGTTGTGGGTTTTGACGACGCGGAGGGGCATGGTCTGCTGGTCGGGGTCGTGGGCGAGGAGCTGGCCGTCCGGGGTGACAAACTGAGTGGAGGGGCTGCGCTCCTCCTGGGGGATGCTGGCCTTAATCTTGGCCTTGATGTCCATCTTGCGGGCACCGGAGGGCTTGAATTCGAGCTCGATGGTGATCTTGCCCTTCTTGGTGAAGTTGTAGGAGGCTCCGGCGACTTCGCGGATCTTCTCATTGAGCTCCATCATGAGGTCTCCGCCTTCGAGACGGGAGAGGAAGATGGAGGCGGGGGATGTGATGGCGTGCTGGCGGACGTCGGCAGGGACGGTGATGGACTGTTCGTCGAGGGATTGCTCGGCTTGGCGGTTGGGGGCGAGGGTGGTGTTCATGTGGGTGTGGGTGTGGGGAGACTGAGTTTGGACAGGATTGACAGAATTACAGCATTTCAGGATTGGCGGCGCAGGAAGCGGTCGATCATGGGCTGGGCGGCTTTCCCATGGAGGAGGAGGTAGCGAGCGCGCATGCGCTTGAGGTCTTCAGATGCGACTTTTTCGAAGGTCTGCGGGCCGGTGCGGATGTAGTACTTGCCGTCCTGGCCAAGGTAATCGACTTCGACTTTGTTGGAGATGTCGTAGCCGTGCATAACGACGGGTGAGAAGGCGATGTCGAGATCCACGGCTTCGAGGACTTCATCGATTTCCCTGTCGAGCGCTTCGAAAGCGGCCAAGCGTGGGCCGAGGTCGGGATCGCCACGGATGGCTTCGGTAAGGCCGTGAAGTGGGGAGGTGGTGGGGAGGGTATCTGTTTTCATGGGGAGGAATTAGCGGGCGTAGAGGTCGTGTTGGAGGGTGGAGTGGATGAAGCAGGGTTTGCCGAGCAGAGTGGAGGCGTGGGGGCAGTAGCGGTAGTGGGACTGCATCTCCGCGAGGGTCTGGGGTGCGGGGACGTCGTAGAACTCGTGGCAGTGCTCGGGGACGCGGAAGTGGGGCTCGCCGTCCTGGGGGCCGCCGAGAAGCTCGACGACGTGGGTGGCGAAGACGGTGGAAGGGCCGGGGTCGGTGTTGTGCATGGGATTAGGCGCGGAGGTAGTGGGCGATGATGGCGGAGGTGAGGACGATGAAGCCGACGAGGAGATAGACAGCGGCGCGGGAGAAGTGATCGGCGTCCTGGCGGGCTTCAATGCGCCATTTCGGTTCCGTGTCGGTGTTCGGGCTGAGGCTACCGTGGGGCAGGCGCAGGGAGCGCGTGAGGTCGATCATGCGCGGGTTGGCGGGCGGCAGGTGGGCGATGGTATTCATGGGATGAGTCCGAAGTGGCGGCGGGTGGCGGAGAGATGCTCGCCGATGCTGTGCATGGGGGTGAGGTCTTCGAGATGGACACCGGCGGAGCTGAGTTCGGCGGAGGGGGCGGATTCCTCGATGGCGCGGCAGACGGCGAGGACGGCGCGGCGGTAGATCATGGCCACGCGCTCGTTTTCGAGGGGCGTGAGGCTGGTGCTGTGGGAGGGCTTTTCGCTGCGCAGGGCGGCGAGGATGGTCTGGCGGATGTCGGTAGGCATGGGACGAGGAGCGGGGGATTTGGGGGATCAGGCGACGTGGAGGGTAAAGGGGACGGGGAAGAGCTGGCGGCGGAGCCATTCGATGCCTTTGGCGGTGAAGCGGGTTTGGGTGTAGGCGTGGTCGTTGCTCTCTCCGGCTTTGACGGCGAAGTAGCCAAGTTTGAGGTGCTGGGCGTAGGGCTGCAGCGTACCGCCTTCGCGGTAGAGGATCTTGTGCTGCTGGCAGCGTTTGACGAACTCCTGCGGTCCCATGCTGAGGAGCTTGGCGGTCTCGCGGATGCCGAAGAGGCCGGAGGACTGGACGTAACGCTCCACGAACTCGACGGCGGGCTGCTGGGCGGCGACGGTGAGCTTGAGGGATTCGGCCTGCTCGGTGGTGGTGACGAGGGCCTTGAGGGCTTCGAGGTAGTTCTGGGGAAGCTGGGGCTGCTGCGGGGCGACGGTGTAGGTGCCGGTGGTGCGCAGGGCAGGGAGGACTTCGTTCGTGACCCACTTCTGGAAATCGAGCGCCTCGGTTTTCCTGCTTTTGAACACCAGCCGATAGAGGCCGCTCTCGGTGATGCAGGCGAGTGTCTGCTTGCCGCCGGGGGTGTCGGCGATCCCGACACCCTTTTCATCGTCGGGGATGTTGGCGACCGCGTCGCGGTTATTCACAATGCCGAGGGCCGCGCAGACATCGCAGGCAACAAACTTGACCTGGCCGTCTTCGACGATGGTGCGGACGGCGTGAGAGTCGGCGAAGGTGAAGGTTTGGAGAGCGTTCATGGGGTGAAGGACGGTTTGGACGGAATCAGTCGGGGGTTATTTTTTGGGGAGGGGAGCGCAGACTTGCTCGTAGTGGAGGGCTTGCTCGGGGGTAAGGCGGCGGGCGTGGGTGGCGGGATGCAGAGGTGTGATGGCGACCACGGGGTGGCTGTGCGGGCTGCGGCGGAGGATGCGGGCGGCGCGCTGCTGCAGGGCGACGCTGGGGCGGGTGCAGCGCAGGGTGATCTCGCACCGCCCGGAGTGGGCAGGGAAGCGGCGTACGGGGGTGACGCGGTTAATGTGAAAGGAGAAGGCGTGGTAAATGGCGGGTTTGGAGGGTGGTTTCATGGCTTGACGGTGGCGGTGGTTGGTTAGAGTGGCGGGATGATCAGTCCTGAGTTTGCTGTGTTGGTGCCGATGAAGTGGCGGGGCCGGCACTTTCATGTGCTTCTGCTGCTGGGAGCGGATGAGGATGGGCCGGTGCTGAGCCAGTTTCCGGGGCCTGAGATGAACTGGCAGGCTCCTCCTCATCAGTTGGACTGGCCGGTGAATCCTCAGGAACTGCTGGAAACAGAGCATGAGGAATACCGATGGAGGCTGGACCGGGTGCTGGATGCTGACGCTGCTTATCCGCGCCTACGACTGGACGAAGACTGAAGGCTAATGGGCCGACTCGGGAAAGAAGGGCGTGGGCTTCGTCCCATGAATAGGAGGCAGGGGTAGGATGGGCGGTGGACGGAAGCTGAAGGGTGGCGAGAGTGAGGCCGTGCACACGAATGACGAGGTCCCAGCCAATGATCTCCCGTGAAGATGGGTGTATCTCTTGTGATCCAGCGCGTTGGGACTGGAAGTGAAGGGTCTGGGCAGGTGTGGTCATGGAGCTTGTCAAGAATGGGTGCTGGCCCGGACTGGCCCTGCAACGCTGTGGTGCCGCCGGACTAAGGACGTGCCGGTTTGGGAAGCTGTGTGAATTCCGCCGCTTCTGCCGCCGGGTGGTGGTGCTGGGAGGGCGTGACCCCTTGGATGAGCTGAACCTGAGCGGTCTGGTTACCGTGGAGAATCTGCCCCGCCTGCTGCGGGAGGCCAGCCGCCGAGGCGTCTTGCTGGCGAGCGACAAGGATCTTTACCACTTCCTGCGCGATCTCTTCCTTGAAGTCCCTTGAAGAGGGTATCAGGCAAATTAGTCCGATACCGAGAAGGGGTATGATATAACCCTCTTCGATCAGGACGCACCGGAGCAGGGCAACGACATCCAGGAAGAGATTCACCAGCCAATTCCAAAGGCGTTTCATAATCAGGCGGCGCGGACGGTGAAGGCTGGGCCAAGGGTCTTCTGGATGAGGCTGGCGATGAGTCCGGTTTTGGTGGTCTTCATCAGCTGAGCGTTCGCCGTGAGGTCTTCGTCCGCTGCTTTCGCCAGAGGGGAATCAGGGTGGAGCCGCACGATGATGGTGTCTGCGTTGGGATCAGCCGGTGGGATGGTTTCAGGTGTCATGGGGTGAGTGGGTTTGCTTTTTGCAGTTACTATCCATTTATGCAATGAACGTTTTCATTCTGCAAGTTTAATTTGCAATTTGTCGATTAAATTGCAGGATTGGAAATATGACTCCCCCGATTACTGGCGCCGAGCTGCGCCGTTATATGACCGAAAAAGACCTGACCCTTGAGGATATGGGGCAGCTGTTAGGTGGCAAGGTGGCCACGACCATCATGCGCTGGCAGAATGGCGCGGACATTCCAGGCGATACCCAGATACTGTTGAAGCTGCTGATCCGGGGTGAAATGCCTTTTAAGGAGGAAAGCACTCCGCAGCAGGTGAGGGATGCGATGTGGCAGCTGGAGATGACTCTTGAAACGTGGGAGGAGATCAATCGGCGGCGCATCGCAGGTGGGTTTGCCACGGTGACGGACTGGATTGCCTCGTTGGTGCGTGAGGAGTTGCATGAGCAGACATTCGGGACCACGCGCACGAGTGACCATGGGGCCGTGGATGAGATGGCGCTGGTCAGTGAAGGTGGGGACGCCGTGGGCGGGCACCTGGACGCGGCCGCCGAGGCCTTTGCGAAGGAGAACCCGCTGCCTGCTGCTGGAGAAGCTGGCGGTACTGCGGGCAGGACTGTTGGACGGAAAGATGTGAGCTATACGCGGCCTCCAGGGCTGAAAGGCACTGGAGCAGGAAAGCGGAAATAAGCTGATTGGGATTATCGAGCATGGTGTCATGCTAAATAAAGCAAACTTCTAACTACAACTAAGGAAAGGCTTATGGAACTGACGCTGGCTGAGTGTGATGCGACAAACCCCCAGACTTCTGCGCTATGAAGGCACGGGCTTCTGTATTCCAGCGACTGGCGCGCGAGGCCTTTGAGCGTGGCGATTCTATGAGGGATATCGCCTTTGGGTTGTTGATTCCGCTGGGCACGATCAAGACCTGGCGGAGCCGTGGGAAGTGGGTGCGTGCTGTGCGCTCCGTGCCGGATGAAACCTCCGCCTCCGTAGAGAAAAAGGGCGGCGATGAAACCTACCGGGGGCTGAAGGCCTGCCACATGCCGGGGGCGAGGTCGGGAAGCAAGCAGATGACCTTTGCCTTGTTTAAACGCAATCTGTGGCCGCCGGCGGTGTGGAAAGTGCCGCCGGGGATCGTGGGTGGGGAGCTCTTGATGCTGCTGCAGGAACGGAGCTGTATGGGGCTGGCCTCAAAGGGGCGCAAAAATTCAGACAAAAAACCGACATGAAATTCCCTGACGAATTCCGCGACCGCAGCCACGAGATGTTCCATTCCCCGAATGGGGCGCCGTATGGGCTGTTTCAAGTTCCTGGCAGGCATGCCAATGGGCGCGCGCTGCGCATCATCGCGTGCGATGCCGATGCCACGGGGTGGGAGCATGTGAGTGTGAGTATTCCTGGTTCACCGAGCAAGTGTCCTTCGTGGGAGGAGATGTGCATCGTGAAGGGGCTGTTTTGGGACGCAACCGAGTGCGTGGTGCAGTTTCATCCGGCGGAGTCTGAGTACGTGAACAACCACGCCGGGTGTTTGCACCTGTGGCGGCATGTGGCGGGGTTCCCTCAGCCTCCGAGTATCCTGGTGGGTGTCAAAGGCCTGGGACTGCTGGAGGGTGCAGCATGAGCACGCCTGCCGACTTCCATCTGCGCCTGTGGCTGCCTGGGTATCATACGCCGTCGCTCAATGTGACGAAGGGCGGGCACTGGAAGCAGTACTATGGGCTGAAGCAGGAGGCGGCGAAGGTGCTGCTGGGGGTGCTCAAGGAGACGCCGGGGATTCCTGCGAAGGCGCTGCTGGTGGTGGATGGGATCGCGCAGGGCGGGAAGGGGAAGTCGCGGAGTGGCAATCGGGCGCTTTTGAAGGCGTTTGGTTCCAAGAAGGGACCGGATACGGAGCGGTCAGGAGTGACCGCGCTCCCCTCGAAGACGGTGCTGAGGTACACGCGAGTGACGTGCCAGCCGTTGGACACGGAGAACCTGTGCGGGAGCACGAAGGCGCTGACGGACTGCCTGGTGAATGCGTTTCCGCAGTGGCTGCCGGATGATGCGCCGGAGTTTGTGGAGATTTTGCACGCGCAGGTGCGGTGCGGGACAAAGTGCGAGCAGGGGACGTGGGTGGAGCTGGCTGCGGGGTGATGCGACAAAACCGGGACGCAAAAACGCCACCGGGGTGAGCCGGTGGCGTTTGGGGTCTGCGGGGGTTACTCTCCCATGGCCCAGCGTTTGAGGCGCTGGTGCCATGGCAGTTTGACCTTGGCGTAGGCGGAGAGGTCCAGGCCATCCGCGACATACACGTTGCTGGAGGTGACAACGATGTGGTGTTTTGGGGTGGTGATGGACTCCAGCCTTTCTTTGGAATGCGCCAGTTTGACGATTCCATCGAGGGCTTTCTCCAACTTGGCGAGGCGGGCGCTGTTTTTGCGCTCGACTCGTTTCAGTTTGGCCTGCAGCTGCTTGATCTGCTCCTTGTCGGCGGTCTCGGGCTCAGCCGTGCGTGGTGCGCGCGGCTGGATAAAGACCGCGGGGACGCGGAGGTTGCGGGCGGCCTGTTCGATCTCGGAGAGACCGGGTGGGCTGGCGTAGCGGGTGGCGAGTTTCATGGGCGTGACTTTCCCAGCGGGGTGCTGGCGGGCGGGATTGCCCGTGGGGAGCACGGGCTGGGAAAGGGTCAACGCTTGAGTTTGCGGCGTGAGGGCGGCGGAAGGAGCCTCAGTTTGTGCTCGATGTGCGCGCCGGGGGTCTTGTCTACTGCGGCTGCCTGTGCTTTGAGGCGATCGGCTGCGGCCTGGCAGGAGAAGGTGATGGAAAGCGAGACGGATTTTTGGTGGGAGTCTTTCAGCGGCCGTCCGTTTATTTTGCCGGGGCCGGGGGTGCGGGGGCCGCCGTGCTTGTTGGCTGCTGGGATGTCTGTGGGGTCGGGGAGGGTCATGGGTTGGGAAGGGTGAGGGTGTTATCGGCGGCGACGGTGGCGAGGGTTCGGCCACGGGCGGTTTTGAAGACGACCACGGTTTCGGCTTTTTTGAGCCAGTAAATAATCCGGCGTCCGTCCCCCTTTGCGGTTGTAATGATTCCACCGTGTTTAAACATGGTGTCTTCGTCCAATTCTAAAAGGTCTTTCCAGTGCTGTCCGCACCAGCGGATGATTTCCGCGGCGGCTTGCTGGGGGGATAATTCTTCGTATTCGTAATTGAGAATCATGGGGAGATCAGGCTTGGAGGTTTTGGCCGAGGCGGGTGAGTTTGGATTTGGCGGCTTCGTAGAGCTGCTGGTCGAGGAGGCGGTAGATGGCGCGGAGTTCCTGAATGGTGTCTTCGCGGGAGGGGATGGCGGGGCGGGGTCCGGGGGCGCTGGGTAAGCGTGCGCGGGTGTCCTGGCTGGAGACGCGGCGCTGGGGAGTGAGGAAGCGCATGGGGGAGATTAAGCGGCGATGAGGTTGAGTTCGGGTTGGGTGAGGATGGGAGTGACGCAGGGGCCGCCCCATTGCTGGGCCATGGCGGCGGCGATGCCGGGATAGGTCTTGCTGCGGATTTTCCAGCGGTCTTTGCCGGGGGAGAGTTTGTTCTGTCCGCCGTCGGTTTGATTGGCCCAGCGGGGTTTGCCGTTCACCCAGCGGGGCTCCACGTAGCCGGTGGAGGTGAGGAGTGGCAGCCCGCGGAGCCAGAAGCAGGTGTTTTTGCTGGCGTCGTTGCAGAAGCGGTAGGGCTGGATGATCTGGGTTGGCTGGCAAATAACGGTGTTGGCGGCTCCCACGGGGTTTTCGATGGCGATGCGGGGAATGCTTGACTCCCAGAACAGCCGGAAGAAAGCGATTGCCTCCCGCCTTGCCTCCCGCCTTGCCTCCCCGACGAGCGTACCGGGTTTGACTTTCTGGTGGTAGGGGCCGTCTATAAGTGCCCATCCGGCTGAGTTGGTCAGGTAGGTGCAGGGAGGGTGAGCAATCAGCATGTCCCAGTCGCGATCGAGGATGTCGCGTACATCGCCCTGATAGTGAGGACCGGGGACGTCGGTGGGGAGGATGTCGCATGACATGGCGTCGTGGCCGAGAGCGCGGAAGGCGTCCCGAACGGCGCCGGAGGTTTCGCATGCGACGAGGATTTTCACAGGTTCCAGCCTTTCTTCACTTTGGCGATCATGCCGGCGAGTTCCTCAGCGGTGTAGCCGTTCACTTTTCGGCCTGTGGAGCGTGCTTTTTGCTCCATGGTTTGAAGACCCGCGAGGTTTTTGCGCATTTGGGATTCTGCCTGCGCAGGGGTGCATCCGAAAATGGCAGAGGTGGATTGGGCGGTCATGGAAGAAGGACGAGGGTGAGGGGTTCGCCAAGGAGCATTTGATACATCTGACGTTTCATCGCTTCATTGTCGCGGCCGTCGAACACTTGGGCCAGCGGGCTTTCGGCAGGGCAAAGAACGCAGCATGCCTGACTGTCCATTCCAGCAACAAGACCAGTCTCGGACTCCAGCCGCCATTTGATCGCTTCCAAGGCTTTGGAGCGCGCCTTTGTTCCCGTTTGGGTTGAAGCGATGGCATCCGCTATTTTAGCGGCAAGTTGTTCTAGTGTTGATAGGACGGGTGTATTCATGGGGAGAGGTGGCTGCGGATGAAGCTGGAGAGGTAGTTGATGCGGTCGGTGAGGGACTGAATGGCCAGGAAGGCGTCGTAGTCGGCGATGGTGGAGGCCTCGCGTTTGATCCAGCTCCGGCGGGTCTTCATGTGAAGGGCCAGCAGGTGGAGGAGCGGGGTGAGGTCTTTCATTGCACGGGGATTGTCGCGCATAACTTGGATTCGTCAATGGTGAAAGCAAGATAATTTGATGCGACGAAACCCGCCGGAAATAGGACGGACAGGGCCGATGGGACCTATGGACAGAACCGGAGGGGAACCGCACAGCGGAGTGTGCGGACTACTATGGCGGACTTACTGAGCGGCGCGCAGTAACAGCGGGGCGCGTTGCTGGATTTTGCGGTACTCCTGGAGGCTGGCTTCGTAGAGGGCGCGGGACTCAGGGGGCAGGGACTGGCGGAAGCGCTGGCGGGCGGCTTCGGCGGTGAGGTTCTGCTTTTTGCTGCCG
>Ga0209298_10000764_pt1 | contig 21553 bp, 25 predicted proteins | sample S_140806_EF_Meta_FD_187325 | JGI IMG/M metagenome (GOLD analysis project Ga0209298, IMG submission 187325) | Freshwater microbial communities from Lake Simoncouche, Canada to study carbon cycling - S_140806_EF_MetaG (SPAdes) (version 2) | ecosystem: Environmental > Aquatic > Freshwater > Lake ...
TTCCGGTACAAAGAGCCAATTCCCAATCAGATCTCATTTGTTTGTCATCATTAAAACATTTTAATGATTTATAGTTAAAAGTGTATTTTGAATTTTTGTTTTTAGAAGCCCAGATTAGTGTTTCGTGAGCATTAGTAAATCTTGTTCCTTTAAAGTTAGGCATAGGATTTCTTTTATTCCATATTATGTCATTAAGAATCCAAAAATCTTTATCTTGTATTATTTTGCCTAATCTAAAAATATTATGATAAGTTCCGATTACCCATATTGTTCCATTCGGTTTCAAAACTCTTTTGCATTCATTGATCCATGAAATAGAAAATTCATCATATTTTTTTAAACTATCAAATTTATCCCAATCATCGTTTACGGCTTTAACTTTAGAGTGATCTGGTCTCTCTAAATTACTTTGTAATTGAAGATTGTAAGGAGGATCTGCAAAAATACAGTCAAAAGTTTCATTTGGAATTTTTTTTAATTCTTTTAATGAATCCCCAAGAACGATTGTGTCTCTATTTATTGTCATACAACTAAGGAGAGAAAATAATATTAGAAGACTCCCTCAGTCAACTTATGTCTGCATATTGATTGTGTTTTAATTTTTAATTTATCAATAGGTTGTGTATCGGGGAAAAAGTCTTTCTATGATGCTCAGTAATTCCAAATTTTTTAATAGCTTCTAGATGTTTCTTTGTTCCATAACCGCAATTCTTTTCCCAACTATAATTTGGAAACTTAAAAGATAGTTCCTCCATAAATAAATCTCTAGAAACTTTCGCTATTATAGATGCCGCTGCTATAGAAATGCATTTTTGATCACCTTTGATAACTGTTCTAATATTTTTATTTTTGTCAGGAGAAAAATTTCCATCAACAAGAATAACATGATTTTTAATATTAATTTTTTTTAAGGCTCTATTCATTGCAAGCAAAGAAGATTGTAATATATTTAATTCTTCAATTTCTTTAACAGAAGAAATACCAACGCTATATTCACATTTTTTAACAAGTGCTTTGAATATTTCTAATCTTTTAGATTTGTTAAGTTTTTTAGAGTCATTAATTCCTTCAGGAAAATTGTTTTGATCTAACTTAATTGCAGCAGCAAACACTGGTCCGGCTAAGCATCCTCTGCCAACTTCGTCCACACCAATTATATTTTTACCAAATTTAAGATCATTTAAAATATTCATAAATTTTTATATATTTCATTTCTGAATTTTTTAAGATCTTCCCATGATAATTTTTTATTTTCAGGCTCTCCTAATAAGATTTCTGGGTCAAAAGTTGTAAATGTTATAAATTTATCTTTATTAATAATAATTGAATCCCATTTTCCATGAATGTCTAATATTTTATTTTTAGAATTATTAAAAAAGTTAGAAACTATTTCACCAAGTAATAAAATATATTTTGGTTTGATAATTTTTAAATGTTTAATTAAAATATCTTTGTAAAAATTATTTCTATTTCTAATATCAATATCTTTTTCAAAATAAATATTAGATAGATAATATTTCTCTTTCTCGAGAGATATTGATGATAGCATTTTATTCAAAAGTTCGCCCCTGGATCCAGATAAGATTTCTTGATTTTTAACATCATCATCATTCGGAAAATCTCCCAGTATCATAATTTGAGAATCTGGATTTCCTTTGTAAAAAAAATTATTATTATTTTTTGTATTTAATTGATCGTTAATTTCCTTAAATAGTTGCGAAACTAACATTTCTTTATTCGCAAAGGACCCGTGTTTAGATTTAGTTATATCATTGGAAAAAATATTATTAATATTTAAAGTTGAATAGTATTCCAGTAGGTTTATAGTTTTATTACTTAAATATTTTTTGAGCATTTTTATGAATAAAAAGATTTTTTACATAGTGTTTTTTTTGTTATTTATAGCAAATTATTCACATTTAAATGCTAATATTTTAGAAAATAAAAAAAGATTAGTTAAAAATTCCAATTACTTTTCTAATTATTTATCTGGCAGTGTTTCTTTGCAAAAAAATGATTCAAGAAAAGCTTATAATTTTTTCGAAAATATTGAAAATTTAGGAATTTATCATTCAGAATTTAATCTGAAGTATGTCGAAACATTAGTTAATAATGGTAAAATTGAAGAAGCTTATCTATTTATAAAAAAGTTAGATAAGTCTAATCAATCGTTATATCCATTTAATCTCATATTGTTTGTTCATGATTTTAAAAAAGAAAGATATTCAAAATTACAAAGCTATATTTCTTCACCAAAACAAAGCTATAGTGATCCACTACTATTAGAACTGTATCAAAATCTTGGCTTGTGGGCAGATTTATCAAATAAGAATACTAAAGATTTAAACGGAAAGATTAATAGCTCAAATTCTAGTTTTAAAAATATTTCTTTAACACAAAAGATCCTAATTAATTTGTATTTAGATAATCAGAAAAATATTGATATAAATTTTAGTGAAATTTCTAATAAAAAAGAATTAGGCAGGTATAATTATTTTTATTTATCTTATTATCTAGAAAAAAATAATAAAGATAAAATTAATGATATTATCAAACAGAATTTAGAAATATCTTCTGAAAATTTATTATTTAAACAGCTCTTTTTAGACTCTCGTGAAAATAAGTTTTACAAAATTGACAACTTTTACAAAAGGAAAAATATTAATCATGGTTTAGCAGAATTATTATATTTATTTGCTAACTTTTATCAAAACTATGAGCAAGTTCAGATTTCAAATTTTTATTTAAATTTAAGTGAATATTTAAATCCTAATTTTTTGTCTAACAAAATCTTAAAAGTAGAAAATCTTATTACATTAAATAATTTAGAAGAATCAGAAAAGGAAATAAAGATCATTGAAAAACTAGGAAAGGAATTTAATTGGTATGCAAATTTAACAAGATTAAGATTTTTACCAAACAATAACACGGATAAGCAAATTAATTTACTTGAAAACTTTTTAAAAAATAATGAATTTTTTGCATCTGAAAAATATTTTGAATTAGCAAACTTCCTAAGAGCTAATAAAAATTACAGCAAATCTATAGAATTATATGAAAAATCAATAGCATTAAAAAAAGATAAAAGAGATCATGATTGGATTTATTATTACAATCTAGCTATAAGCCAAGAGCGAGCAGGGGCATGGGAGAACGCAGAAAAAAATTTTTTACAAGCTCTTAAAATTTCACCTAAGCAGCCTGAGGTTTTAAATTATTTAGCATATAGTTGGCTAGAAAAAAAAATTAATTTAGATAAAGCAAAAGAAATGTTAGTTGAGGCTGTCAACTTAAGTAAAGGACGAGGATATATTTTAGATTCACTTGGATGGGCATATTTTTTACTAAAAGATTTTGATAAAGCAGAAGAAATTTTGCAGACAGCTTATGAAAAAGAACCTTCAGAAGCGGTTATTTATGATCATTACGGCGATGTTCTTTGGACAAATGGAAAACAAATCCAAGCTAGATATGTTTGGCAAAATGCTATTAAGCTTAAAAATATTGAGCAAGATTTAAAAGAATCTATTAATAAAAAAATAATTTTTGGATTAGATGATGCTGATAAAAACAAGTCTTAAAGCTTATGGTAAAATAAATTTATATTTAAAAGTAATCAAAAAATTAAAAAATAAATATCACGAAATAGAAAGCTTATTTTGTTTTTTTAATATTTATGATCAGATTTTTGTATCTACCAATAGAACATATAATCAGATCAGTTTTACTGGAAGATTTTCTAAAGGAATAAGCAAAACTAACAACACAGTATTAAAATTATTTAATATTTTAAAAAAATACCCAAAATTTAATAAACATAAATTTAAAATTAGAATTGTAAAAAATATACCACAAGGCTCTGGATTTGGTGGTGGTTCAGCAGACGTTTCTGTATTACTTAATTTTTTTAATAAATATCTAAACCTAAATTTAAAAAAAAAAACAATTTCTCTAATATGCAATAAAATAGGTGCTGATGTCGAGCCTTCTTTAAATACTAATTTTAAAATTCTTTATGGACCTAATAATAAAATTATAGAATTCAAAAAAAAACCTAAATTTAATTTACTATTAGTTTATCCAAATTGTTTGAATTCCTCAAAAAATATTTATCTGTCAAATAAAATATTTTCAAAAAAAAATAATTCTGAAGTTTACTTTTTAAAAAAGAATATTCTAAATATGAATTACTTGTTCAAATTTTTAAATTATACAGGAAATGATCTAGAACAGAGTGCCTTTAAAAAAAATAAGACCATATTAAAATTATTAACTTTTCTTAAGAAGTTAAAAGGTTGCAAGATAGCCAGAATGACAGGTAGCGGTTCAGCTTGCTTCGCTATTTTTGAAAATAACTCACATTTAGCTGAAGCTATTCTTTCTCTAAAAAAACATTATAAAAGTTATTGGATAAGGAAAGCAAAAATAATATAACCTTATTTCTAAAATTAATATTGGGGCTTAGCCAAGCGGTAAGGCAGCGGGTTTTGATCCCGCCATCCCAGGTTCGAATCCTGGAGCCCCAGCCAAGTTAAAAATAATTGCTGTGATTAGAGAAGAAAAAAAATCAGATAATAAAAAAATTTTTTTACTCGAAGAAGCTGTTCTAGGTCCAGGAAGATATGCAAGACCCAGTTTTAGATTAAGAGAGAATCTCGAGCACAATATTAAATATTCAAAAATTTATTGCAAAGGTCAAAAAATAATTGGAAGCATCAGATATTTTAATTGTAAAATAGAAAATAATAGTGGGTTAATGCTTGGACCCTTAATAGTTGATCAGAAATTCAAAGGAAGAGGGATAGGTAAAGAATTAGTGAATAAAAGCATGGTTGGTGTCAACGAAAAGAATATTGATTTTATTATTTTAATTGGAGAATTTGATTATTATGGACAATTTGGTTTTGAAAGAAGTGCCAATGTATATTTTTCATTAAATGTCAGAAAAGAAAAAATCTTATTAAAAAAATTATCAGAACAAAATAATACATTTTCTGGTAAAATAGAATTATATTAATATTTTTAATGAAAAAATCATTTTTATTTTCTAAAGAAAATAAAAAATTAATTTCAATTTTAAATCCGATTAATTTAGAGACACATACACAATTTGTTGGAGGCTGTGTTAGAAAAGCAATAGAAGGAAAATTAACAACAGATATCGATTTGGCTACTGTTTATAAGCCAGAGGAAGTTAAAAAAATATTATTAAAAAATAATTATAAAGTCTTAGATTTAGCAATTAAATATGGTTCTATTACAACCTTCTCCAAGAATTATAAATATGAAATTACATCTTTAAGAAAAGACATAAAGCCTGATGGTAGGCACACAAAGATTCAATGGACAAATAATTGGTTAGAAGATTCTTTAAGAAGAGATTTTACTATCAATGCAATTTATTGTGATAAATTTGGAAAGATTTTTGATCCATTAAATGGAACCCGTGATTTAAAAAATAAAAAGATTAATTTTATAGGAAGTGCAGATTTAAGAATTAAAGAAGATTATTTGAGAATTTTAAGATTTATAAGATTTTCATTAGAATATAATTCTAATATTGAAAATCTTAATGTTATAAAAATTATTAATAAAAACGTTAAGTTTTTAAGATTTATCTCGCAAGAAAGATTATTTATGGAGTTAAAAAAAATCTTAGAACTTAAAAATTTTTTTAATATTTATAATAAAAATTATTTTAAAAAGATTATTAAACAAGTATATAAGTTAAAATTTTTTGAAAGACTAAATAGAGTTCAAATTTTGAATAAAAAATTAGGTTTCGACTTAAATTATCTCCAATTACTTTCAATATTATTAGTCGGAAATGATAAAAAGAATATCTTTTTTTCTAGAAAATTTCGATTGTCTAATAAAGATAGAGACTATCTTAATTTTATTTACGGACAGTTTAAGTTATTAAAAAAAGAACAATATAGTTATCAGACAATTCGACGTCAGATATATTTTTATAAAAAAGATTTAGCTTTAGATTTTTTAAATTTTATTTTTTGTCTAAAAAAAGAAATTAGTTTAAAAACTTTTATAAAATACAGACTATTTATAAAAAAATTTAAAGTTCCTAAATTTCCTATTTCTGGAGATTTTTTAATTAAAAAGGGATTTAAACAAGGAAAAAAACTCGGAAAAAAATTAGAATTTTTAAAAGCTTCTTGGATTAAAAATAATTTTAAATTAAATTTTCGTAATATTTAACTATTAAATTAAATATATTTAACCTCAATAATCTCATAATTTTTTTCTCCAGCCGGTGTTTTTACAGAGACGAAGTCGCCAGTATGTTTTGAAACTAGTTCCAATGCAATTGGCGATTTATAAAATAGCAAACCTTCTTTTGCATTCGCTTCATCCTTGCCAACAATTTTGTATTTTTTTTTCTCATTAGTTTCCATGTCCAATAATATAATTGTTGAACCAAAAATTACTTTGTTGTCATTTTTAATTTTGGCAACATCAACAATGTTTGCAGTTGCTATTGTTGTTTCAATTTCTTGAATTCTTCTTTCATTGTGACCTTGTTCTTCTTTCGCTGCATGGTATTCAGCATTTTCTTTAAGATCACCATGAGCTCGCGCTTCCGATATAGCACTGACAATCTTTGGTCTAGTTACAGAAATTCTTTCTTTTAATTCTATTTTAATTTTTTCTAGCCCTTGAGGAGTAATTGGTTCTTTGTCCATTTAGATTTTTACCATTTTGCAAGTGGAGGAAGCGACATAAAAATTGCTTCAATATTACCATTAGTATTTAAACCAAATTTAGTGCCTCGATCGTAAAGCAAATTAAATTCTACGTACCTTCCTCTTTTAATTAATTGTTTTTCTTTATCTCTCTCATTCCATCTTAAAAACATTTTTTTTTGTATTATTTTAGAAGATGCCTTTAAAAAAGTCATTCCAACATCTCTGGTATAATTAAAATCTTTATTCCAGCTATTGGAATTAAGATAATCATAAAATATTCCGCCATCTCCTCTAGGTTCTTGTCTATGAGGTAAATAAAAATATTCATCGCAATTTTTTTTGTGCTGTAAATAATAATTTTTATTATGGAGATTGCACATTTTCTTTATTTCTAAATGAAAATATTTTTTCTGATTTAAATCTTTTATACATGGAGTCATGTCCATTCCTCCACCAAACCAAGATTTCGACGTGACTATAAATCTAGTGTTAAAATGAAATGCTGGAATTTTTGGATTTTTCATATGAGCTACTACAGATATTCCAGTAGCCCAAAAATTATGATTATTTAATGAACCAGGAATTTTCTTGCTAAATTCTTTATCAAATTTTCCGGAGATGGTCGAAATATTAACTCCAACCTTTTCAAAAACAGAGCCATTCTCAATTAATGCAAAGGTTCCTCCGCCTTTAGAACTTCCGCCAGCAATCCACTTTTTTTTTTTAAAAAAAATTTTCTTTTTAGACTTAAGATATTCGATACTTTCAAATTCTCTGCAAATAGAATTCCTTAAAGTTTCAAACCAATTTTTAGCAATAATTTTTTTTTCTTGTAAATTTAAATTCATTATTAAATATTATAGTAATTATTTTGTCTAAGCGCCTCAGATAACACAATAGAAATAGAATTTACAACATTTAAAGATCTAGTGTTTTTTGAGATAGGTATCTTTAATCTTGCATCGGCTATCTCGTGTACAAATTCTGGTGCTCCAGCACTCTCTCTTCCAAATAATATTGTGTCATTTTTTTTAAAATTAAAATTATAATAATTTTTTTTTGCTTTAGTTGTTAATAAAATTATTCTTTTATTTTTTTTAGTTTTTATAAAATCCTCAAATGATTGATGCCTTATAATTTTGCAATTTTTATAATAATCCATGTAGATACTTTTGAGTCTCTTTTCATCAAATTGAAACCCACAAGGCTCAATAATTTCTAAAGTTGCATTTAAACATGCACACAATCTTATGGTTGCAGCTGTATTTTGAGGAATATCGGGCTGAAACAATGCAATATTAATCATATAAGAAATTTATTATTTATGCGTCATTCTGGCTATGGAAAAGAAAATAGTTTAGAAATAATTTAACTAAATATTTATGTCAGAAAACGATAATAAGTCCGATAACAAAAATAGAAGAGATTTTTTAACTGTTGCAACTACAGCTGTTGGTGCAGTTGGAGTTGGGGCAGTTGTTTGGCCCATTGTAAGTCAAATGAATCCTGACGCATCAGTAAAAGCCCTTTCATCTATTGAAGTAGATTTATCAAAAATTAAAGAAGGAAATGAAATAACAGTTTTATGGAGAGGCAAGCCTGTTTTTATTAAAAGAAGAACTAAAGAAGAAATTGCTAGTGCTGAAAAAGTTGACATTAAAGATTTGAAAGATCCTCAGCTTGATAGCAAAAGAGTTAAAAAAGCTGAGTGGTTAGTTTTAGTTGGGGTTTGTACTCATTTAGGATGCGTTCCCATTAGCGGCAAAGGTGATTATGGTGGATGGTTTTGCCCCTGTCACGGCTCTCATTATGATAGTTCAGGAAGAATTAGAAAAGGACCAGCGCCAACTAACTTAGAAGTTCCAACTTATGAGTTTGTTGGAGATAATAAAATTAAATTAGGTTAAAAAATATTATGAGCGAAAAAGATTCTAATTTTAATCAAAATGAAATCAAACTTGTCCATACTAATAAGGTAGGTGGTTCTCCATTTAAAGGTGTAGTCGGCTGGATAGATAATCGTCTTCCAATTATTAGAATGTTTAAATACGAATATTTAGATTTTCAAGTTCCAAAAAACCTAAGCTATCTCTGGAGTCTTGGAGGAATATTAATGATATGTCTGATATCTTTAATCGTTACAGGCTTAGTCCTTGGAATGCACTATAAGCCGTCTTCGGCGGAGGCTTTCACATCAGTTGAAAAAATAATGAGAGATGTAAACTATGGTTGGTTGATTAGATACGCTCACATAAACTTTGCCTCTTTTTTCTTTATCGCTGTGTATATCCATATTTTTAGAGGACTTTATTACGGTTCTTATAAAGAGCCGCGCCAACTGATGTGGCTTATAGGTATCGTTATTTTTTTTCTGATGATGGCAACTGCTTTCCTCGGTTATACTTTGCCATGGGGACAAATGAGTTACTGGGGAGCTACAGTTATCACAAATCTTTTTTCAGCCGTTCCGTTTGTAGGAGAGGCAATAGTTACATGGTTATGGGGAGATTATTCAGTTGGAGATTCAACATTAAATCGATTCTACGTTTTGCATTGGCTCTTAGCTTTTGGAATCTTAGGTATAGTTATTTTTCACGTGATAGCTTTACATATTGTTGGCTCCAATAATCCTTCAGGCATTGAACCTATTGACACTAGAGACACGGTCAGTTTTGCTCCGTTTACAACCAGCAAGGATTTATTTGCAATGCTAATTTTTTTATTAGCGTTTGTAATAATTACAATGTACGCGCCGAATTACCTTGGGCATCCCGATAATTATATTCCTGCTGATCCCTTAATTACTCCGGCGCACATAGTTCCTGAATGGTATTTTTTACCTTTTTACGCAATTTTAAGAGCCATTCCAGATAAACTGATGGGAGTAATCGCAATGATAAGCAGCATTGCTGTCTTAGGTTTATTACCGTGGTTAGATTTATCTAAAGTTAGATCCTCCGTTTTTAGACCCATTTGGAAACAATGTGTATTTTTGTTTGTTCTTGATTTTTTTATATTAATGTACGTTGGTGGAATGCCAGCTGAAGGTATTTACGTTTTGATAAGCAGAGTAGGAACGGCCTATTGGTTCTTATTTTTTTTAGTTATAGCGCCGTTGGTTTCTTTAACGGAAAAAACCTTACCGATGCCTAAAAGTATTCATGAGTATGAGGATTGGAAAAAGCAAGGAAAAATTAAAACACTAAAAATTTTTTAAATAAATTATGAGTATTTTATTAAAATTCTCATCTTTTTTTTTATTTTTTATAATAACATCCTCTAGTTTGCATTCAGCTGAAAAGCAGGAAAAACTTTTAAAACAATCGTGGTCTTTTGATGGGTTATTTGGAAAGTTTGATAGAGCATCTCTTCAAAGAGGTTATCAAGTTTACACAGAAGTTTGCGCATCTTGTCATTCAATGAATCTTCTAAGTTATAGAAATTTATCAGAAGTGGGCGGGCCAAGTTTTTCAGAAGAAGAAGTTAAGGCAATAGCGTCAAAAGTTGAAGTTTTAGATGGTCCAAATGATAATGGAGAAATGTTTAAAAGATCTGGAAAACCCTCTGATAAATTCGCAAGTCCATTTGCTAATGAAAAAGCAGCAAGAGCAGCAAATGGTGGAGCATACCCTCCTGATATGTCAGTTTTAGTAAAAGCTAGAGCAGGTGGGCCCGATTATATTTATTCAATTTTAATGGGTTATGACGATAAACCGCCAAAGGGATTTAAGCTTGATGATGGAGTTTATTATAATAAATATATGTCAGGTAATAAAATTAAAATGGCAAAACCATTGAATAAAGATTCTGTAAATTATTCAGATGGAACCGCAGCAACGGAAGAGCAGCTTTCAAAAGATGTAGTGACTTTTTTAACCTGGGCATCAGAACCTACTTTAGAAGCTAGAAAAAGAATAGGGTTTAAGACTGTAATTTATTTATTAATTCTTACGGTGCTAGTTTATCTTGTTAAGAAAAAAATTTGGTTACGTATTGAACCTAAAGTGTAAAACATCTCCATCAGCCACTTCATAATCTTTTCCTTCTATTTTTAATTTTCCATTATCTCGAGCTCCCACTTCGCCTACATGCTGAATATAGTCTGAATAAGATATAACCTCAGCTTTAATGAAGCCCTTTTTAAAATCAGAGTGAATAACTTCAGCCGCATCAGGTGCTTTGCAGTTTTTTTCAATAGTCCATGCGTGAGTCTCTTTCGGACCTACTGTAAAATAAGTACTTAAGTTTAAAATTTTATATCCAGCTTTTATTATTTGATCTAATCCAGATTCTTTTATTCCAATTTCTTTCATAAATTCACTGGCCTCCGAATCTTGAAGTTCAGTGATTTGTTGTTCAATTTCAGCAGAAACAATTACCACCGTATCATTTTTAAATTTCTCTTTTATTTTTTCAGAATAAGTATTGCCTGAACTGACACTATTCTCATCTACGTTGCAGACTAAGATTCTGGGTTTTGTTGATAAAATACCTAAATTTTTAATTAATTTTTTTTCGAATTTTTCCTCCAATTTCTCTGGTCTAATTCCTTTTTTGAGAAATTCATAAACATGCTCTAAAATTTCAAAAGTATCTTTATTTAATTCATTGTTTTTATTCTTTTTTTGAGACAATCTTTTTTCAACAGATTCTAAATCTGAAATCATCATTTCAGTTTCTACTGTTTCTAAATCTCTTATAGGATCTACTGTTTTATTGACATTTTGTATTTCACTTGAATCAAAACACCTCAGCATATGTATTACAGCATCGACCTCTCTAATATTTGCAAGAAATTTATTACCCAAACCTTCCCCTTTAGATGCTCCGGCCACTAGCCCAGCAATATCTACAAAAGTTATATATGTTGGAATAATCTTTTCAGATTTTGCAATATTTGAAAGTTTTTCTAATCTTTCATCAGGGACTGTAACAACACCAATATTCGGTTCTATGGTACAAAAAGGGAAGTTAGCCGCTTGAGCATTTTTAGATTTTGTAAGAGCATTAAATAGCGTTGATTTACCAACGTTGGGCAAACCTACGATTCCACATTTAAAACTCATACAGACTTATTGATTACTTTTAGAAGTAAAATCGTCTAGTTTTTTTTCTATAAGAAGATTTATATTTTTAAATATTTTCTTAATAATTTGATCTATTGTTATTTTTTCCTCTTCAGTGAAATCATTTAGAACATGTTTATCTACTAATTCTTTGTCACCAGGATGACCTATGCCAATTCTAATTCTGTTATAATCAGTACCTATGGAGTCGTCTATTGACTTAATGCCATTGTGGCCACCGCTAGATCCTCCAATCTTAGTTTTTATTTTGCCAATTTCGATATCCATGTCGTCATGAAATACAAAAATATTATTGGTTTTAATTCTATGGTAATCTGTTATTTCTCTAATACACATTCCAGAATTATTCATAAAAGTTAATGGCTTTACTACTATTACTTTATTATCCTGTACTTGACCGTTAGTTAGCAGACCTTTAAATTTTGGTTTTTGTTTTGAGAGTCCAAAATTTTTATTTAAAGCATCTATAAGTTTGAAACCTACGTTATGTCGGTTATTGGCATGTTTCGGATCTGGATTTCCTAACCCCGCAAATAATAACATTTAGATGTTATTTCTTTTTATCCGCAGGTGCGGCAGCAGCAGGTTTTTTAGCAGCATCAGGAGATTTTGCTGCATCCCCCGGTTTAGCTTTTCCATCAGCAGCTTTAGCATCGCCTGCAGCAGCAACTCCGCCTTCAGCTGGAGCAGCGGCATCACCAGTAGCAGTGGCAGCATCGCCCGCAGCAGCAGCCGGTTCAGGCTCTTTAACAACTGTAGGAGCGGCAATTGTTGCTATAGTAAAGTCTCGATCGCTAATTACAGGTTTTGCTCCTTCAGGTAATTTTACAGAAGATATGTGAATACTTTCATTCATTTCTTTATTAGCTAAATCAATTACGATTTCAGCAGGAATATTTTCAGCAGCGCATCTTAATTCTATTTTTCTTCTTACAATGTTTAAAACTCCACCCATTTTTAATCCTGGACAATTTTCATTGTTAATAAATTTTACAGGAATGTTAACAGTTACTTTTGTTCCGGGTTTAATTTTTTGAAAATCTATGTGTATCGGTTCATTATTTAGAGGATGAAAATTAATATCTTTAGTTAAGACTTTATGTTTTGATCCGCCTATGCTCATTTCAATAACAGAGCTCATAAAGTTCGAAGACTCTAACATTTTTTTAATTGATATTTTTTTAACTGACAAAGGCAGGCTTTGTTCTTTATCACCATACAAAATGCCTGGAAGAAAACCTTCTAATCTTAATTTTTTAAGATCTCCTTTTGTATTAAGCTTTCTTTCTGATGCTTCGAGCTTTAAATTTTCCATATAATCAAGATCGCTTGTTTTATATTAACTTCGAAAAAAAAACAAGTTATTGTTATTTATTTGAATAAGCTGGAAACTGAAGTTGATTGGGATATTCGCTTGATAGCTTCAGCGATTAGCGGCGCAATACTAACTACTTCTATTTTAGAAACTCCTTTAATTTTTTTTGTATTATCGATTGTGTCGGTAATAACAATCTTTTTCATCTTAGATTTTTTAATTTTATCAATAGACGAACCTGTAAGAACACCGTGAACAACGTAACAGTAAACTTCCTTTGCCCCTTTTTCCATTAAAGCATCAGCAGCGTTACAGATCGTTCCACCGCTATCAATTAAGTCATCAATTATAATACAAGATTTATTTTTAACTTCTCCAATGACATTCATAACTTCAGATTGTCCTGGGCTCTCTCTTCTTTTATCAATGATAGCCAAACCTGCATTCAATCGTTTACCAATAGCTCTTGCTCTTTCTACTCCTCCAACATCAGGGGCAACACAAACAATATTTTTAGTGCCAATATTTTTTAATATATGTTTTAAAAGAACAGGAGCTGCGTATAAATTATCAACAGGAATATCAAAAAAACCTTGAATCTGATTTGCATGAAGATCCATCGTTAAAACTCTGTGCGCTCCGGCGTTAGTAATTAAGTTTGCAACTAATTTTGCGCTTATAGGAGATCTTGGTACAACTTTTCTATCTTGTCTTGCATAACCAAAATAAGGAATGACAGCTGTTATATTTTTTGAAGAAGATCTTCTTAAAGAATCTATACATATTAGCAGTTCCATAATGTTGTCGTTAGCGGGATAAGAAGTTGATTGTATTAAATACACATCGTTACCTCTCATATTTTCTTTAATCTCAACGTAAACTTCTGAGTCTGCGAATCTTACAATCTCTCTTTGTGTTGGTTTTGTTTTTAAATATTTGCAGATTTGATCGCTTAGGGAAATACTACTTGTTCCAGATACAATCTTCATGAGAACTTTTTATATAATTTTATAATTATTTAATCAATTAATATCTACAAATCACAGAGATACATCTTCCATAATCCGACTCATTGTTATGCACAGATCTTCTATAACTAAAGAAGTTTTTATAATCGCTATAAGTATCCTTATTAATATGATCAATATTTATTTTTGGGATTCCTAGTCTTAAAAATTTGTTATTTACAAATAATCTTAGATTAAAGTAAATTTTTCTATCCCTAGTTATAAAATATTTTTTATAATCATAATTATTAATTTTAATCTTTTCTACAAAGTCTTCTTTTACCTCATAATTTTTTTGCTCTATACAGGGTCCAATTGCCACAATTAAATTTGATATTTTTGATTTCATTTGTTTAAATTTTTTTATTAGATTTTCAATAATCCCAGAATTTGCACCTTTCCATCCAGAATGAATAGCTGCCATTGTTTTATTTTCTTTATCAGCAACTAATATTGGAACGCAATCTGCAGTTAAAATTCCAAAAGAAAAATTAGGATATGTAGTAATAATTCCGTCAGCTTTATATCTTTTTTTTACTAAAAAATTATCAAAATTAATTATTTTATTACTATGATATTGTTTTAACATAATTAGTTTATTTAATTTACAACCAATTTTTTTTGAAATAATCGCAATATTTTTTTTAACAATTTTTTTTTTATCATTAGATCCTAAACCGCAGTTTAGACTTTTGTAAATTCCTTTAGAAAGCCCATTTTTTCTTGTGAAAAAAAAACTTTTCAAACCAGGTATTTTGTTAATTTTTTTTGAATGAAAAATCATTAAATAAATCCAAGATTAAATTTGCAATTTTTATTAGAAAAAGCCAATGCATGAAAAGTATCCCCCATTTCTTTTGGATTAATTAATTTATTAATACTTAGAATTAAGTTTTTACTAGTTGTGGCATTTTGTTTTTTGATTATTTGATCTGCTCTTTCCATAATTCCTAATTTTTGTAAAAAAAAGTTTTGGGAAACCGGTCCAATATTTTGGATATTATTTCGTTTAAATATAATTTTTAATATATTGAAATTAATATCAAATGTAATATCGCAATCAGTATATTCTTTTAACAAATCAACAACTCTATGTTTTTTTATTGCTCTAATAGTATTTTTCCCTAGTACACTTGAATAACCGTAATCAAACATTAGAAAAATTCCATTATTTTTTTTTATAATCCTAGATATCGAATTAAGATAAGTCTCGATATTGATTGGATATTCTAGAATTTTACTTTTATTAATATCGTAAAATTTAGAATATTTTTTAAGAGTAATATTATTAATTTTATTTTTGTAGTAAGTAATTTTTTTTTTATTATTATTTTTAAAAGCAATACATTGTTCATACCAATTATTTTTTTCCTTAAAAAATTGTTTTATAGGAAATGCATCGAAAAATTCGTTTGCTATAATTATTGTTGGAAGATGATTGATTTTATTAATATCTTTTACCCAAATAATATTTTTAAAATCATTTAAGTTTTTTTTTTGAATTTTTATTAATTTTTCGCTTTTTTCATGTAAATAAACATTAAATTCCCCATCAAAAGTTTTAATTTTTTTAATTGAATTCATTATTTGTTTGATCATCAGACCGTTTCCAGGACCTAGTTCCAGTATGTTAATTTTTTTTGGTTTTTTTATATAAATCCAATAGGATACAATCCATACTGATATCATTTCTGAAAAAATGCTAGATATGACTGGAGATGTTATAAAATCTCCATCTCGACCAAATATTTTTTTATTTTGATAATAACCTAATTTTTTGTCATATAAGGCTATATTAATAAATTGATTTAATGGAATAAATTTTTTTTTATTAATTAATTTTTCTAAAAGATTCATCTTTAATTATTTTAAATGCAATTATTCCAAAGATTAAAAAACATAGACTTATACACATTCCCAAAGATAAATTGAAAATTATATAGCCTATATGTTTATCTGGCTCCCTAAACATTTCTGATATAATTCTAAATACAGAATAAAAAATTAAAAAATAACAAGATAACTCACCGTTAAATAATTTTTTTTTATATTTTAAGATAATATTTATTAACAAGAATAATATTAAACCTTCAAGGATAGCTTCATACAGTTGTGATGGATGTCTTAGTTCCATGTCTACTTTGGGAAATATCACCCCATAATTAGAAAAGGTTTTTTTTCCATATAATTCTCCATTTATAAAATTAGCAATTCTTCCAAGAAATATGCCAATCGAAGCAACACAAACAATTATATCGGTTAAGACAAGTGTTTTAATTTTATTCTTTTTTGCAAAAATTATTGAAACAATAAAAACACCTATGGCTCCACCATGAAAAGACATCCCTCCCTGCCATAAAAATAATATTTCGGTAGGATTGTGAGAATAATAATTAAAATTATAAAATAATATATATCCAAATCGGCCTCCAATGATAATTCCCAAAATTAGATAAATTAAAAAATTATCAAGATTTTGAGTGTTAATTTTTTCTTTATCCCAATATTTTTTAATTAAATATTTTGCATAGTAAAAACCTAAGAATATACCGGCAATATAGGCCAAAGAGTACCAGCGTATTTCTAGAAAACCAAAATTTATGATGACAGGATTTAGATTGTGAATAAACATTTAAATAATCTCAGAATTATTTATAACTACATTATTATGAAGAATATATGAATAATTATAAAAAAGTTATTAATGATTTTATAAATTTATTTCAATTAGGTGTTTTAACTGCAAAAGACATTAAGCAAGAAATTAACAATATTATTCGGTTTAAAAAAGAAAAAATTATCTGTCATTTTAATAATTCTTCCCAGGAAGATTTGAAGGAATTAAAAAATAAAATAAATAAACTAAATTTAGAAATAGAAAAGTTGAAAAAATTAGTTAGGAAAAGATAAAGAAACCCTTAATCCTTTACCTTTTGGATTATTTAATAGCTTTACTGTCCCGCCATGAGAATTTACAATATCTTCTACTATTGAAAGACCTAATCCAACATTACTCTCATTGAGTGTTCTTGATTTATCCACTCTATAAAATGGTCTAAATACTTTTTCTTTGTGTTCATCCGCAATTCCAGGGCCATCATCATCAATATTAATTTGAATAGTGGTTTTTATTTTTTTACAAGTAATTGAAATATTTTCTGCATATTTTTGAGAATTGTTTATAAGATTAGCGATACATCTTCTAATAAGATTTTTTCTTCCAGAAAATAATAAGTTTTTTGGACTTTTTATTCTAATATTTTTTTTGAAACTTTTATCAATCAAATTTTGAATTAATTGAACAATATTAAAATTTTCTATAGGTTGAGAATATTGATTACTCGCAAAATCAAGATATTCATTAATCATTTTTTCCATTTCAGTAATTTCTTCCTTTAGAGAATTTAATTTTTGATTTTTGTTTAAAAGTTCGATTTGTAATTTTAATCTGGTTAGTGGCGTTTTTAGATCGTGACTAATACCTGATAACATGGCTGTTCTTTGACTAATATGTTTTAGAATTCTTTTTTTCATTCTTTCAAATTCATAAGAAGCCTGTCTAATTTCAAGAGCTCCAGAAACTTTAAAATCAGAATCATATTGTCCTTTGCCAAATTTTTCTGCCGCTCGGGATAGTAAAATGATCGGTTTTAATTGATTTCGTAAAAAGATTAATGAGATCAAAAGGAATATTAAAGAAGGTATTATTATCCAAAGCGCAAAGATTCTTCCCGATTTGGATCTGATGTTTGATTTTGGGATTAAGAATTCAATAATTTGGTTATTATTTAGAATAAATATCTGAACATAATCGCTATCAAATCTTACATTATGCCAAAATGGATCAGCAAGTTTTTTTGTAAATTCTTCTTTAATAATTTGGTCGTATAAACTGTACCACTTTGTTAAATCTTGAGAGGGAAGTTTTTTAATTTCTGTTTTAAATGATATTTGAATGCCATTCTTTTCACCATAAGTTTTAATAAGTTTATTAACTTCATTTTTTTTTTCAAATTCTGGATATAAGACTAGAAATGTATTTATTTCGCCAGCTGTTATTCTAACTAAAGCTTTATGTGTTTTAAACCAGACGCTGTCAAAAAAAACAGAACCAATTACTATTTGCATAAGAAGTATTGGGGCTATTAAGATTATTAAAGATCTAACAAATAGAGTTCTTGGGAATATTTTTTCTAACATTTCAATCTAGCCATAATACATATCCATTACCACGGACTGTTTGTAAGTATTTAGGATTTTTTGGGTCTGGTTCAATTTTTTTTCTTAGTCTTGTAACTAAAACATCTATACTTCTTTCTAGTACCAAGTTTGTAATTTTAGATATTTCTTCCCTTGAAAATATTTTTCCAGCAGAGTTAATCATGTTTTCTAAGAGTACTTTTTCACTAGCATTAATTTTTAATATTTTCTTATCTTTATGAATTTCCATTTTTTTAATATTGATATTAGCTTTTCCTATCTTAACTGTAGTTATTATATTTTTATTTTTTTTTATTCTTTTAATTACATTTTTAATTCTTAACAAAAGCTCTTTTGGTTCAAAAGGTTTTGGTAAATAATCTTCTGCTCCCAATTCTAATCCTCTTACTCTATCTTCAGCTTCACCTTTTGCCGTAAGAAGAATTATAGGTAAGTCAATTTTTTCTCTAATTTCCTTTGTAAGTTGTAAGCCATCCTTGCCAGGCATCATTATGTCAATAATTGCTAGATCAAATTTAACAATTTTTAATTTTTCTTCTGCATCTGACGCATTGATCGCTGTAGATACAAAAAAATTATTATTTTTTAAATATTGTTTCAATAGATCTCTTATCTTGTCGTCATCATCAACAATCAAAATATGTATTTTTGAATTATCCATGAATTATTCTTTTCATTATTGATTTAAAATTAGAAACTTCATCTGAACTTGAATTCTTAAGCGCATTAATTATTCTTTTTTTTTGTTTGTTAAATATTTCATCGCACAGTTTTATGCCTTTTTCAGTAAGCACTAACTCTCTTTGCCTACCATCTTTTGTCCCTTTTTTTTGGGATATAATATTTTTTTTTATTAGATCTTGCAGAACTCTACTTAAACTTTGTTTAGTAATTTTTAATTTTCTTAATATATCAGCAATACTGATGTTAGGATTCCCTTCTATGATACAAAGCAGTCTATGATGGGCTCTACCAAAAGAATTTTTTTTTAGCACTTCATGGGGATCTGAATATGAGTCTATATATGTCTGAAAAATAAGTTCTATAATTTCTTTTAAACTTTTTTCTCTTAAATATAAAAGGTCTTTCATTTTAAAATTATATTCTACGTCAGTTTTATTGACATATCTACTTTACTTATTTACCAATAGACTTTTAATTATTTACTGCTTAAAACTTTAATGGATCCAATCCCTTTTGATAAAAGATCAGGAAAAATTTGGTACAACGGGAAATTAGTTGATTGGAAAGAAGCTAATTTACATATTCTTAGCCACGGACTTCATTATGCTAGCTGCGTTTTCGAGGGTGAGCGTGTTTATAATGGAGAAATTTTTAAATTAAGAGAACATACAAATAGATTGATTCATTCAGCAGAGAGAATGGGTATGAAGATTCCCTATTCTGCAGACCAAATAGACAACGCATGTAAAGAAATAATTTCCGTGCAAAATGTTAAGAGTGGTTATGTGAGACCAGTTGTGTGGAGGGGTAGCGAAATGATGGCTATATCTGCGCAAAAAAGTCAGATTCATTTGGCTGTAGCAACATGGGAATGGGGCTCCTATTTTGATCCGCAAATTAAAATTAAAGGAATTAAACTCGGCATTTCTAAATGGAAAAAACCACCACCCGACTCTATTCCTTGGGACACAAAAGCTTCCGGTTTGTATATGATTTCAACTTTATCCAAACATGAAGCTGAGAAAAATGGTTATCATGATGCTTTAATGATGGATTATCAAGGCAATGTAGCAGAAGCCACAGGCGCAAATATTTTTTTTATAAATACTAAGAATAATGAAATTCATACTCCAATAGCAGATTCTTTTTTAGATGGAATCACTAGAAGATCAATTATAGACATTGCAAGACAACTTAAGATTAAAGTTTTAGAAAGAAAAATAAAACTTGATGAACTCGATAAATTTGATGGCTGTTTTTTAACCGGTACTGCAGCTGAGGTGACGCCTGTATCTCAAATTGGAGATGTTAAATTTACCGTGGGTGATATGATTAAAAAGTTAGATGATGATTATTCAAAATTAGTAAATAAAAGTTAATTAATCTATTAGATCTATTCCTTTTCTTAAGTAAGCGTATCCTGTCCAAAGTGTTAGCATTGCAGACATCCACAGCAAATATATTCCTAATTGGATTCCATAATTAAATAAAAATTTATCACCAGTATTACCAGCTAATAAAATAGAAATGGCAATCATTTGTATTACAGTTTTCCCTTTTGATAAATTTGTCACAGGGATATAAATTTGTGCTTTAGCTAAAAACTCTCTTAATCCTGAAATTAAAATTTCTCTTGTTATTATTATAATTGCCGCTACTACATGCGGACCTTTAATGGTTTGACTCATTATTAAAAGCGCAAGCGCTGTTGAAACTAAAACTTTATCTGCGATTGGGTCTAGTAATTCACCAAATTTTGACTGTTGTTTATATAATCTTGCAAAAAATCCATCGAGATAATCTGTGAAAGCAGCTATCACAAATATTGTACAGGCCAACCAATCACTTAATTCTCCAGGAAAGTAGAAAACAATTATCAATATCGGGGCAATAAGAATTCTTCCGATAGTTAAAATGTTGGGAATTTTCATTTTTTAGATATTAAACTATTTTTATTAAAAAAATTATAGATTTTATTTGCAACTAAATTACTTATTCCATCTATTTTTTTTATATCCTCTATACTTGCATTCTCTATTAACTTTACAGAACCAAAGTGATTTAAAAGTAATTTTTTTCTTCTTTTTCCTATTCCATCAATTGTATCAAGGGCAGATTGTGTAAAATTATTTTTCCTATTAATTCTATGTGAAAAGACAGCAAATCTATGAGCTTCATCACGCAATCTTTGTAAGAAAAATAGCAATACATTATTATTAATTTTTATTTTTTTATTATTGTAATAAAAAGTTTCATCACCTTGATTTCTTCTCTCGCCTTTTGCAATTGCTATCATGTTAAGACTAAAATGCCCCAGTTCATCCAGTATTTTTCTAGCTACATTGTAATGACCTTTGCCCCCATCGATTATAATTAAGTCAGCGGATTCATCTTCATTATTTGATCTGATTTTTGCAAATCTTCTAGAAAGAACTTCTTTTAACATTCCATAGTCGTCTCCAGGATTAATATTTGTTTTCGATATATTAAATTTTCTATATTTTTTTTTAATAAATCCATTTTTTCCGAACACAA
>Ga0209298_10000765_pt1 | contig 21547 bp, 23 predicted proteins | sample S_140806_EF_Meta_FD_187325 | JGI IMG/M metagenome (GOLD analysis project Ga0209298, IMG submission 187325) | Freshwater microbial communities from Lake Simoncouche, Canada to study carbon cycling - S_140806_EF_MetaG (SPAdes) (version 2) | ecosystem: Environmental > Aquatic > Freshwater > Lake ...
AGAAGTAGCAATGAGTGGCATGTATGAAGGTGCGATACAAGATTTAATTGATGCGTTGGGACGACTACCTGGTGTGGGTCCAAAGAGCGCGCAGCGCATTGCTTTTCATATTCTTCAATCAGATGCCGATATCGCTGCAGCGTTGGTTGATGCAATTCGTACTGTTAAAGAACGCGTGAAGTTTTGTACTCAGTGCGGAAACGTTTCAGAAGAAACAGAGTGTCGCATCTGTCGTGATCCGCGTCGTGATAACTCACAGATATGTGTTGTAGAAGAGAGCAAAGATGTAATTGCAGTGGAGCGGACAAGAGAATTTCGCGGCAAGTACCACGTGCTTGGTGGGGCCATCAGTCCGATCGATGGAATCGGACCCGATCAATTAAGAATTAAAGAGCTGATGACTCGTTTATCTGATTCTGCGATAACTGAAGTTATTTTGGCAACGGATCCAAACCTCGAAGGTGAAGCAACGGCTACTTATTTAGCTCGATTGATTAAGCCGCTAGACATCAAGGTTTCTCGTTTGGCGAGCGGTCTGCCAGTGGGCGGAGATCTGGAATACGCCGATGAAGTTACGCTTGGGCGTGCATTTGAAGGCAGAAGGAACGTCGAGAACTAACTATCTCGTTATTTGAGATGCTCGAAGTCTCATAATTTGAGAAATCCGATAATACGGGTACAAAATCCCTTCTGAGCCTGTCATGCTTGGGCGTATGGGATTAATCGTTCAAAAGTACGGCGGGTCATCGGTGGCTGACGCCGAGGGTATGAAGCGGGTTGCTGCTCGCATCGTGGCCTCCAAGAGAGATGGCAATCAAGTTGTCGTCGTGGTTTCTGCAATGGGCGATACAACTGATGAACTAATAGATCTCGCAAATCAGATCACTCCTATTCCTACTGGGCGCGAACTAGATATGTTGCTGACAGCGGGCGAACGAATTTCAATGGCACTTCTTGCAATGGCAATTTCTAATTTAGGTCATGAAGCTCGTTCATTTACTGGCAGCCAAGCCGGTGTGATTACAGATAGCGCACATGGTCGCGCTCGCATTATCGATGTGACACCAGGGCGTATTCAAGAAGCGCTAGAAGAAGGTGCAATTGCAATCGTTGCTGGTTTTCAAGGAATTTCGCAAGATACAAAAGATGTAACAACACTTGGGCGCGGTGGTTCAGATACAACTGCTGTTGCATTGGCTGCGGCGCTTGATGCCGATGTCTGTGAGATTTATACAGATGTTGATGGTGTTTTTAGCGCAGATCCACGAGTTGTTCCTGCGGCTCGCAAACTAAAGACAGTTACATATGACGAGATGCTAGAACTTGCAGCATCTGGTGCAAAAGTTTTACATCTGCGTTGCGTTGAATACGCACGCAGATATGACTTACCAATTCACGTCCGATCATCTTTTACAACCAACGAAGGAACATGGGTAGTTAAAAACCACCCTGAAGGAGGAAACATGGAGCAAGCAATCATCTCGGGTATCGCACACGATAAGACCGAAGCAAAGATCACCATCGTTGGGGTTCCGGACCGTACCGGTGTAGCTGCTCGCATCTTCCAAGCAATTGCCGATGCTGACATCAACATTGACATGATTGTGCAAAACGTTTCTGCTGCCGCAACCGGATTGACAGATATTTCATTTACTCTGCCAAAAGCAGAGGGTGCTAACGCATCGAAGATATTAAAAGCAATACAAGGTGAAGTTGGATTTGCATCGATTCAATACGATGATCAAATCGGCAAGCTTTCTCTCGTCGGCGCTGGCATGCGTTCACACCCAGGTGTTACAGCAACTTTTTTTGCTGCAATGTCAGAGGCTGGTGTGAATATTGAAATGATTTCAACATCAGAAATTCGCATTTCAATTATCTGTCGCGAATCAGACCTTGATGGCGCTGTAAAAGCAGCGCACACAGCCTTCGAACTCGATGCTGATCAGATCGAAGCAGTTGTATACGGCGGCACAGGACGATGAGTAACAAACCATCACTTGCAGTTGTTGGTGCTACTGGCGCAGTCGGCACAGTAATGCTCAGCATTTTGTCTGAACGTCCAGATGTATGGGGCGAGATTCGTTTAATCGCATCTGCTCGCAGCGCAGGAAAGAAACTTAAGTGCCGCGGAGAAGAACTCACTGTTGTTGCGTTGTCACCAGAAGCATTCGATGGCATAGATGTTGCAATGTTTGACGTGCCAGATGAAGTCTCTGCAGAGTGGGCGCCGATTGCGGCATCTCGTGGCGCAGTTGTCGTTGATAACTCTGGAGCATTTCGAATGGACGCCGATGTTCCATTAGTTGTTCCTGAAGTAAATCCTGAGATGGTTAAGCAACGTCCACGTGGAATTATCTCTAATCCGAATTGCACAACTCTTTCAATGATTGTTGCTATGGGTGCTTTGCACGAGGTGTACGGACTTAAAGAATTAGTTGTCTCTTCTTATCAAGCAGCATCAGGTGCTGGTCAATCAGGTATCGATGCACTTCGTTCACAAATGAAACAAGTTGCAGGCACAGAAGCAGGAGATGCAACAGGAGATGTACACAAACATGTGACTGACCTTGGGCCTTTCCCAGCACCGCTTGCACTCAACGTAATTCCTTGGGCAGGTTCACTAAAGGCAGATGGTTATTCATCTGAAGAGTTAAAAGTGCGAAATGAGTCACGCAAGATTCTTGGACTTGCAAACTTAAAAGTTTCTGCGACATGCGTTCGCGTGCCTGTTATTACAACTCACTCACTTACAGTGCACGCTATCTTTGAGAAAGAACCATCACGTAAAGCAGCGCAAGATATTCTTGCAAATGCAGCTGGCGTGAAGTTGGTAGATGATCCGGAGAATTACAAGTTCCCAACACCTGCAGATGTTGTTGGTACAGATCCAACATGGGTAGGTCGTGTTCGAAAGAGCACTGATGATCCAATGGCTTTGGATCTATTTGTATGCGGGGATAACTTACGTAAGGGCGCTGCGCTTAATACAGCACAGATTGCTGAACTACTTGCCGTTGAATTTACTAAGTAAGGTATACCTATGAGCATTAAAGAAACTTTGCAAGCAAACCTCACCGAGGCAATTCGCAGCCGAGATGAAATCGTTTCGGGCACGATTCGCATGGTGTTGACGGCGATTACTAATGAAGAAGTATCAGGTAAAGAGGCACGTGTGCTGACTGATGCCGAAATCATTACTGTGCTTTCTCGTGAGGCAAAGAAGCGCCGCGAAGCAGCAGAAGCGTTTACTGATGCAGGTCGCGCCGATAAAGCTGCTCTTGAAAAAGCGGAGGGCGAAGTTATTGCAAAGTATTTGCCTGAGCAGATGAGCGAAGATGAAATTAAGAAACTTATTTCTGCGGCCATTGCGCAAACTGGTGCAAGTGGACCTGGCGATATGGGCAAAGTAATGGGTGTTATTAAAGGACAAACTGCAGGAAAAGCAGATGGTGGAACAGTCTCCGGTCTAGTGAAAGAAGCGTTAAACAAATGAAATTTGAATACGCAACAGTTCCATTGTTATCTCATGCAACTAAGCAGATCCTAGATACATGGGGTTCTGATGGCTGGGAACTCGTACAAGTTATTCCAGCTCCTGGTACCGGCGAACAACTAGTTGCGTACATGAAGCGAGAAATTAAGTGAGTACTGATGTTCGCGCAAAGCTTGCAGAACTTGGTCTAGAACTTCCTGTTGCTGCAAAGCCAGTTGCTGCTTACGTTCCAGCAGTTCGTACGGGCAACATTGTTTTTACCGCAGGTCAATTACCACTGGTAAATGGCGAGATGGCTGGCACTGGCAAAGTTGGCGACAGCGTTACACCTGAGCGCGCAAAAGAGTTGGCACAGGTTTGTGCACTCAATGCGTTAGCCGCGGTTGCTTTAGTTGCAGACATAAATAAGATTTCTAAAGTTGTCCGTGTAGTCGGATATGTAAACGGTGCTTCTGGATACATTTCACAACCAGCAGTTGTTAACGGTGCATCCGAACTATTTGTACACATCTGGGGCGAAGCCGGAAAGCATGCACGTTCTGCTATTGGTGTTGCTGAGTTGCCTTTGGATTCTCCCGTTGAAATTGAGTTAACGGTAGAAATCGCGGATTAGTTTTACTTACCGCGCTTTGTTAGACGTTCTAAATCTGTAATTAATACAGAGCGTCCATCTAGTTTGAGCCAGTTGCGGCCAGCAAAGTCTGCAAGTGCTTTATTAACTGTTTCGCGAGATGCGCCCACAAGTTGTGCAAGCTCTTCTTGTGTCAGGTCGTGATTAACAATTAGACCTTCATCAGTGGTTTTACCGAAGCGATCACCGAGATCAATCAGTGCTTTTGCAACACGACCAGGTACATCAGAGAAAACTAAATCACCAACAGCTTCATTAGTACGACGTAGACGTTGTGAAAGTCGAGCAAGTAAGTGAAGTGCAACATCTGGGTTATCGCGAAGCCAAGGAATTAACTTGTCGTGACCCAGAGATAAGAGTTTGGCATCTGTCACAGCTGTTGCTGTTGATGTGCGTGGGCCGGGATCAAAGAGTGATAACTCACCAAACATTTCGCCAGGTCCAAGAATAGAAAGTAAGTTTTCGCGACCATCACCACTTGAAGTACCGAGTTTTAATTTACCTTCAAGGATTACGTATAGATGATCGCCTTCATCGCCTTCAGCGAAGAGGACATTTCCTTTAGAGATCTTGACGCTATCCATTGAAGTGCGAAGTGATACGGCAGAGGCTTCGTCTAGCGCAGTAAAGAGTGGAGCGCGACGTACAACATCTTCTTCTGGGGTCACGAAGGGTACTTTACTCGCATGAGCGCGGATAGGGAAACTCGCAGCCAAGCCAAGGCTGTCTATCGCATCTTGTGCAAGACATATCCAAATATCAGGTGTGAATTAGATTTTTCAAATCCTTTGCAATTATTAGTAGCAACTGTTTTGTCAGCGCAGTGCACAGACAAAAGAGTCAATCAAGTAACGCCAGCACTCTTTAAAAAATATAAGAGTGCTAAAGATTATTCGCGAGCAAAGATAGAAGACATCGAAGAGCTAATATTTTCAACTGGTTTTTATCATGCAAAAGCCCGCAACATAAAGGGATTAGCAGTAAAACTACAGAGTGAATTTGGCGGAAAAGTTCCTTCAACGTTGGAAGAGTTAATTACATTGCCAGGTGTTGGCCGCAAGACAGCAAATGTTGTGTTGGGTCACGCATTTGATATCCCAGGAATAACAGTTGATACGCACTTCGGTCGTTTATCTCGTAGATTTGAATGGACGGATTCAAAAGATCCCGTGAAAGTAGAAATTGATGTGCAAGAGTTAATTCCAGAGAAAGAGTGGACTAACTTGTCACAGCGAATGATTTGGCATGGTCGGCGAATCTGTCACTCACGCAAACCCGCATGCGGTGCGTGTCCTGTGGCAAAGATTTGTCCGTCAGTTGGAATTGGTGAGATGGATAAAGAAAAAGCAGAAGCTCTTGTGAAAACAGATAAGGATTTTCGATGAAGGGTTTATCGGTTTTCTTAGTTGCGCTCTTATTTGTCAGCGGTTGCACGACGACGCCATCTGCAATTTCAAAGGGCGAATTAGTTGATTGTGCATCGCTGTCTGCTGATTCAACCGTGGAAGGTACGAAATTAGATTGTTTGGATGGAAGTTCCGGAATAGTTTTAGAAGGGTTGCGTGGTCCAGCAGTTGTTAATGTTTGGGGTTCATGGTGTGGACCGTGCCAGGATGAAATTCCTTTATTTGTAGATTTTTACAGCAGAGCAAAAGGCAAACTAGTTTTACTTGGTATTGATGTTGAAGAAGCCAAGATTGGCGATGGTCGGCACTTCGTAGAAACTCGCGGGATCACCTGGCCGAATCTTTACGATCCAGATGGCCGTACAGCATCAGCTTTGGGTATGGGTGTACCGATTACCTATTTTGTAGATGCACAAGGTGTGACTGTATATAAAAAAATTGGCGTGATTGCTTCAGTCAAAGAATTGGAAGAGTTAACACGGAAATACTTAGGGATAAGTATTTAGTCTTCATCCTTTGCGGTGCTTAAGCCTTGCGAAATAAGCGCCATCACATTTGGATCTGCAAGTGTTGTTGAATCACCGACTGCGCGATTTTCTGCCACATCTTTGAGTAATCTGCGCATGATTTTGCCACTTCGAGTCTTTGGTAGTTCTTGTACAACAACTATTTGACGTGGCTTGGCAATTGCGCCGATCTCTTTTGCAACGTGTGCGCGCAATTCCTTAATTAACTCTTCGCCGCCGACGTTTGGAATGCCACCGCGCAAAATAACGAAAGCAACAATTCCCTGTCCTGTCATTTCATCGGCGGCTCCAACCACTGCAGCTTCGGCAACTGCTGCGTGAGAAACGAGTGCTGATTCAACTTCTGTTGTTGAAATGCGGTGACCAGAAACATTCATAACGTCATCGACTCGACCCAATAACCAGATTGCTGCGTCAGTATCAATCTTTGCGCCATCGCCAGCAAAATAAACTCCATCAAAGCGTGACCAATACGTTTCTTTATATCTCTCTTCTTCGCCCCAAATTCCGCGGAGCATTGATGGCCATGGTTTATCCAAAATTAAATAACCACCGTGACCAAGTCCAACTTCTTTACCGTTGTCATCAACAACTTTTCCGCTAATGCCGGGTAGCGGACGCATTGCTGATCCAGGTTTTGTATGTGTCACACCAGGCAGCGGTGAGATCATGATTGCACCGGTTTCTGTCTGCCACCACGTATCAACGATTGGGCAACGGTTTCCACCGATAACTTCGCGGTACCACATCCATGCTTCTGGGTTAATTGGTTCACCAACAGAGCCAAGTAAACGAAGTGATTTCAAGTTGTGTGCGTTAGGAAATTCATCGCCCCACTTCATCCATGTGCGAATAAGTGTGGGCGCTGTATAAAGAATAGAAACCTTGTATTTCGCAATGAGTTCAAAGATGCGGCCTTTATGTGGCGTATCTGGGGTTCCTTCATACATCACTTGTGTAGCGCCATTAATAAGCGGTCCATAAACCACGTATGAATGACCAGTAACCCAGCCAACATCTGCGGTGCACCAATAGACATCTGTCTCAGGTTTAATGTCAAAAACCATCTTGTGCGTGTAAGCGACCTGGGTTAGATAACCACCAGTTGTATGTGAAATTCCCTTTGGCTTGGCTGTTGTTCCGGATGTGTACAAAATAAATAGTGGATGCTCGCTATCAAAAGATTGCGCAACATGTTCTGAGCTCTGGCGATCAACAATGTCGTGCCACCAGACATTCTTGTTGCTATCCCAATTCGTCTCTTGACCGGTGCGCTTTACTACCAAAACATTTTTTACATTTGTTTTTCCTTTGAGCGCATCATCGACTGCTGGCTTGAGCGCAAAAGGTGCACCTTTGCGATAACCACCATCGGCCGTGATCACAAGTTTTGCATCAGCATCTTGAATACGAGATAAAAGCGCATCTGCAGAAAAACCACCGAAGACAACAGAGTGTGGTGCGCCGATTCGTGCACATGCAAGCATTGCAATAGCGGCTTCAGGAATCATCGGCATATAAATCGCAACGCGATCGCCATCTTTGATTCCGAGTTCAGTTAAAGCATTTGCTGTCTTTTTAACTTCAGTTAATAACTGCGCATAAGTAATTGTGCGAGTGTCACCAGGTTCACCTTCAAAGAAGAATGCAACGCGATCTCCACGACCTTGTGCAACGTGGCGATCTAGTGCGTTAACACTTGCATTTATTTTTCCGCCAACGAACCACTTAGCAAATGGAGCTTTCCAATCCAACACAGTTGTCCACGGTGCATCCCACTGCAATTCGTGTGCTTGTTTTTCCCAGAAAGCTAAGCGATCTTTTTCTGCTTCGTCATACATTGATGCTTGCGCATTAGCTTGTGCAATAAATTCTGCACTCGGTGGGAAGAGGCGATTTTCGTGGCCTAGGTTGGCGAGGGATTCTTGATTCTCGGACATATAGTCAAGGTTAGTCCGAGCGCCGATTTTTCAGAAGAGGCTAAAGGTGGTTGGATTAGCCGTAAGCCTCGAGACGGCCCAATGAAGAGCTCGCTCAAGAGAATTACACCGGAGCCAGAAATTCATTGGAGTTATAAATGCCAATTGCAACCCCTGAAATTTATTCAGAGATGTTGGATCGCGCTAAAAAAGGCGCCTTCGCATATCCAGCAATCAACGTTTCATCTTCACAGACTCTGATTGCAGCACTTCGTGGTTTCGCCGAAGCAGAATCAGATGGAATCATTCAATTCTCGTGGGGCGGCGCGGAATACGCATCTGGTTCGACGGTTAAGAACATGGTCGATGGCGCTGTTGCGCTCGCAGAATTCGCACATGTTGTTGCAAAGAATTACAAAGTAAACATCGCACTTCATACAGATCACTGCCCAGTTGAAAAACTAGATGGCTTCATGCGTCCACTACTTGCATTCGGTGCTGACCGCATCAAGTCAGGCAAGGGTCCACTCTTTAGCTCACATATGTGGGATGGATCTGCAGTAGATATGCCTGAGAACATGAAGATTGCTGACGAACTTATTGAAAAATCACTTACTGCACGCACACTTCTTGAAATCGAAATCGGTGTTGTTGGCGGAGAAGAAGATGGTGTTGAAGCAAAGCACGACGCCAAGTTGTACTCAACTCCAGAAGATGCGCTGATGACTGTTAAAACACTTGGCATGGGCGAACGCGGTCGCTATATGGTCGCTGCAACATTTGGAAACGTACACGGTATCTATAAGCCAGGAAACGTTGTTTTACAACCAAAGATTTTGCAGACACTTCAAGCTGCTGTTGCAAAAGAAAAAGGTTTGCCAGCTGGAAGCAAGCCAATGGATCTTGTTTTCCACGGTGGTTCTGGTTCATTGCTAACAGAGATTCGTGAATCACTTGATTACGGCGTAATAAAGATGAATATTGATACAGATACTCAATATGCGTTTACTCGCCCAGTTGTTGATCACATGCTCAAAAATTATGACGGCGTATTAAAAATTGATGGCGAAGTTGGAAATAAGAAAATGTACGATCCACGCGCATGGGGTAAAGCCGCAGAAGCTGGAATGGCTGCTCGCGTTACACATGCATGCGAAGACCTTCGCTCTACCGGAACTTCACTACTTAAGTAAATGCCAGCACTAATACTCCTAGGTGCCCAATGGGGCGATGAAGGCAAAGGCAAAGCCACTGACATTCTTGGCGACCGCGTTGATTATGTTGTTCGCTATCAAGGTGGAAACAATGCAGGTCACACAGTTGTTATTGGTGATCAAAAATATGCGTTGCACTTATTGCCTTCAGGAATTTTAAGTCCAAACGTAATTCCAGTAATTGGCAACGGCGTTGTGATTGATCCGGGCGTATTGCTTGAAGAAATTAAAGGTTTAACAGAGCGCGGTATCGATTGTTCTAAATTAGTAATCAGCACCAATGCGCACTTGATTACTCCGTATCACCGCACAATCGATAAAGTTTCAGAGCGCTTCTTGGGTAAAGCAAAGATCGGCACAACAGGCCGTGGAATCGGACCTGCATATGCGGACAAGATCAATCGCATCGGTATTCGTGTGCAAGATTTGTTTGATCCATCTATCTTGCGTCAAAAAATCGACGGTGCGCTAAAAGATAAGAACCAAGTGCTTATCAAAGTATTTAATCGCAAGAACATCGAAGTTGACGAAGTATTAGATGAATACCTTGGTTACGCAGAAATCTTGCGTCCATATGTTGCAGATACTGTCTTGTTACTTGATCAAGCACTCAAAGCTGGTAAAACAGTTTTACTTGAAGGCTCACAAGGAACTCTGCTTGACGTCGATCACGGTACTTATCCATTCGTAACATCGAGTAATCCAACTGCGGGCGGTGCTTGTACTGGTTCTGGAATTGGACCAACACAAATTGGTCGGGTTATCGGAATTGTTAAGGCGTACACAACTCGCGTTGGTTCAGGTCCATTTCCTACAGAACTTTTCGATGAAGATGGCGAAAAACTTCGCACCATCGGTGGTGAAATCGGTGTAACAACTGGTCGTGCTCGTCGTTGCGGTTGGTATGACGCACCAATTGCTCGTTATGCAGTTCGCGTTAACGGACTTACTGATTTCTTCTTAACAAAATTAGATGTACTCACTGGCTGGGATAAAATTCCAGTATGTGTTGCCTACGAAATCGATGGAAAGCGCGTTGAAGAATTACCAGCATCGCAATCAGATTTCCACCACGCAAAACCAATTTATGAATACTTGCCAGGATGGAAAGAAGATATTTCTAAGGCGCGCAAAGTCAGTGACTTACCAAAAGCTGCGCAAGATTATGTTGCTTTCCTTGAAAAGATTTCTGGTGCTCCAATGAGCGCAATTGGAGTTGGGCCAGGCCGAGATGAAACAATTGTTGTAAAGGATTTCATTTAAATATGAAAATCCTCCTAGTCGGAAGCGGCGGTCGCGAACACGCACTCGCACTAGGGTTAAAGGCAGATCCAAGTACAACTGAACTTCATTGCGCACCTGGTAATCCAGGTATTGCAGATTTGGCGTTGTTACATCCACTCGATATAAAAAATAATGCAGCCATTGTTGCTCTCGCGAAAGAATTATTGATTGACCTTGTTGTTATTGGCCCAGAAGTTCCTTTAGTAAATGGAGCATCAGATGCACTGCGATCAGCAGGATTCGCTGTCTTTGGTCCATCAAAAGCTGCGGCGCAATTAGAAGGTTCGAAAGATTTTGCAAAGGGCGTCATGAGAGATGCTGGTGTTCCAACGGCACATAGTTATACGTGTACGAATAAGGAAGAAATAGAAAAAGCACTCGATGAATTTGGCGCTCCATATGTTGTTAAAGATGATGGGCTTGCTGCTGGTAAAGGTGTTGTTGTCACAACAGATCGTGAAGTTGCATTGGCACATGCGTTGTCCTGCACGCGAGTGCTCATCGAAGAGTTCTTAAATGGTCCTGAGATTTCACTCTTTGGTATTTCAGATGGCCGAAACATTATTGCGATGCAACCAGCACAAGATTTCAAACGCGCACTAGATGGCGACTTAGGTCCAAATACTGGTGGCATGGGTGCCTACTCACCACTGCCATGGGCGCCAGATGACATCATCGAAGATACATACACACAAGTACTTGCTCCGGTAATTGCCGAAATGGCCGCGCGTGGAACTCCATTTATTGGTTTGTTATATGCAGGTCTTGCACTAACTGATCACGGAATCCGTGTCATCGAATTTAATGCACGCTTTGGTGATCCCGAAACACAGGTGTTAATTCCACTTCTTAAAACACCGCTGGCCACGCTTTTGTATAAAGCTGCAACAAATGCACTCGATGATGTTGCACTGCAATGGCGAGAAGAATCTGCTGTCACTGTCGTGCTTGCTGCCGGCGGTTATCCAGAATCTCCACAAACTGGTTCTGTGATTCTTAATATTCCAAATGTAAAAGAGACGCTTACTTTTCACGCCGGAACAACTCGTTCAACAGCAGGACTTGTTTCAAGTGGTGGACGCGTATTAAGTGTGACCGGAGTTGGCGAAGATCTGACAGAAGCACGAGACCGCGCATATCGGGCAATCTCTCAAATCACATTGCCTGGCTCTTTTTATCGCACTGATATCGCACTCAATGCGTCGGTCGCTGAGAAGGGCAACTAAATGAGAGAGAATGCACCGGTGAGCGTTTTAGCAGATAGATATGCATCCGCCGCGATGCGCGAAATCTTCGCGCCAGAATCAAAAATTATTGCAGAGCGCAAACTTTGGATCGCTGTTGCTCGTGCGCAATCACAATTAGGTCATGCAATTCCTGAATCTGTAATCAAAGATTACGAAAAAGTAATTAACAAAGTAGATCTTGCATCCATTGATGCTCGTGAGAAAAAAAGCCGCCACGACGTAAAAGCACGCATCGAAGAGTTCAACGCGCTCGCTGGCCACGAAGCAATCCATGCAGGAATGACTAGCCGTGATCTCACCGAAAATATCGAAACGCTACAGATTCGAAACGGTTTACAGATTGTTAATGACAAAGTAATTGCGCTGCTTGCACGCCTTGGACAAAAAGCAGCGCAGTACGCAGATCAACCAATTGCTGGTCGTTCACACAATGTGCCCGCACAAATTACAACTCTTGGAAAACGTTTTGCATCCAGTGCCGAAGAACTTCTCTTTGCATACGAAAGATTGTCATCACTTCTTGATCGATATCCAATGCGCGGCATCAAAGGCCCCGTTGGCACATCACAAGACTCAATTGATCTGCTCGGTTCAAGTGATGCGCACCAAAAGTTAGAAAAAGCGATTGCTACCGAACTTGGATTTGCCAATGTTCTAGATTCAACCGGACAGATTTATCCACGTTCATTTGATTATGACGTCGTCACAACACTTGTACAGATCGCGTCTGCTCCATCATCTCTTGCAACATCAATTCGTTTAATGGCTGGCGCCGAACTAGTCACTGAAGGATTTAAAGCTGGACAAGTTGGTTCCTCTGCAATGCCACACAAGATGAACACACGATCATGCGAACGAGTAAATGGCCTCTCAGTTGTGTTGCGTGGTTACGCATCGATGGTTTCCGAACTCGCTGGAGATCAATGGAACGAAGGCGATGTTTCTTGCAGTGTTGTTCGTCGTGTTGCGCTGCCAGACGCTTTCTATGCAATTGATGGCTTGCTCGAAACAATGCTTACTGTGCTGGATGAATTCGGTGCATTCCCTGCAGTGATTGCTGCCGAACTTGAAAAGTACTTGCCATTTTTAGCAACAACTAAAATTTTAATGGCTGCTGTTAAAGCAGGTGTTGGTCGCGAAGTCGCACATGAAGTGATCAAGGAGCATGCAACTAAGGCCGCGTTAGAAATGCGCGAAGGCAAAGCAAATAACTTGCTTGCAGCAATCGGCGCCGATTCTCGCATTCCACTAGATGCCGCGGCCCTTGCTGCTTTAATTAAAGACCCCATTGAATTTACTGGTGATGCTCGCCAACAAATTGCACGAGTTGTTAATCGCATTGACGCGATTACTTCCGCGCACTCTGCCGCTGCGCAGTACAAACCCGGCTCTATCAGGTGAGCGGCTTTGGCCTAGCTGGCCCACCGCCAGCGCCTTTAATAAATGGGTGGAAGCATCTGCGCACCGGAAAAGTTAGAGACCTTTATACAAATGACGATAACGAAATTCTTTTAGTCGCATCTGATCGCATTTCCGCTTTTGATTGGGTTTTACCAACACCGATTCCGAATAAAGGCGCAGTGTTAACACAACTTTCGCTCTTCTGGTTTGAATTACTCGCAGACATTGTTCCCAACCACGTTATTAGCGATGATGTTCCAGGATCGGTTATTGATCGCGCAGTGATCGTTGCACCCCTTGAAATGTTTGACGTCGAATGCGTTGCACGTGGTTATTTGACTGGCAGCGGTTGGAGTGAATACCAGAGCAACTCAGCAGTCTGTGGAAATACTCTGCCATCTGGTTTACAAGATGGATCTCAATTACCGCAATCAATTTTCACACCAGCAACAAAAGCTGAAATCGGAGATCATGATGAAAATATTGATTTTGCACAATGTGAAAAAATTGTTGGCGTGGATACTGCATCCGAACTTCAAGGGCTAACACTCAAGTTATACGAAACAGCAGCGGAGTTTGCACAATCTCGTGGAATTATTCTGGCTGATACGAAATTTGAATTTGGCACAGATGAAGATGGTGAAATCACACTTGGTGATGAAGCGCTGACTCCTGATTCCTCTCGCTTCTGGGAAGCATCCACATGGAAGCCAGGGGGCGTACAACCATCATTTGATAAGCAATTTGTCCGTGATTACTTGGTTTCAAGTGGTTGGGATAAAAAATCTCCTCCGCCGGAATTACCTAATGAAATCGTGGAAAAAACAGCAGCACGTTATGAAGAAGCATATTTCCGTATTACCGGCAGCCGGTTTAACGGATAAATTTAACTCCTAACGAAAGGCGCACCAATGGCAAAGATCGTGGTCGATGTGATGTTAAAGCCTGAAATCCTTGACCCACAAGGAACTGCTGTTGGTGCTGCGCTGCCACGTCTTGGTTTTACTTTTGCAAAGAGTGTTCGCCAAGGAAAGAGATTTGAAATTGAAATCGATGGCGACGCAACAGCCGAACAATTAGCACAAGTAGAAAAAGCAGCAGAAACACTTCTTGCTAATCCCGTTATTGAAACCTTCACTGTGAGAGTTGAAAAATAAGTGAAAGTTGGCGTCGTAACTTTTCCGGGAACTCTCGATGACAGAGATGCCGCACGCGCTGTGCGCTTTGCAGGCGCTCAAGCGATTTCACTCTGGCATGAAGACGCGGATCTTCACGGAGTGGACGCGGTAATTCTTCCTGGCGGATTTTCTTACGGAGATTATTTACGCTGTGGTGCAATCTCTCGCTTTGCACCAGTGATGCAATCAATTATCAAACGTGCAAATGAGGGCATGCCACTTCTTGGAATCTGCAACGGTTTTCAAGTTTTATGCGAAGCGCACTTATTGCCTGGTGCACTGACGCGCAATCACGAACTACATTTCTTATGTCGCGATCAAAAGATTTCAATTGAAAATACAACAAGTGCATGGACTTCTTCTTATTCACAAGGTCAAGAGATAGTTATTCCACTAAAAAATGGTGAAGGCTCTTTTCAATGCGATGATCAAACACTTGCCGCGTTAGAAAACGAAGGACGCATCATTGCGCGGTATGTTGGGGAAAATCCAAATGGATCACGCAATCTAATTGCCGGAATTACAAATGAACGCGGCAACGTCGTTGGTTTAATGCCACACCCAGAGCACGCAATTGATACTTTAACTGGACCAACTGCTGACGGACTTGGTTTCTTTACATCTCTTCTGCACTCAATGGTTGGCAAATAAATGGCGTTAGATACAGTTGCAGCAGCCACAACATCTCCGGATACGAAGCAACCATTTCGTGAACTCGGATTAAAAGAGGATGAGTACGCACGTATTCGCGAAATTCTTGGACGCAGGCCAACTTCTTCTGAGTTAGCAATGTATTCAGTGATGTGGTCAGAGCACTGTTCGTATAAATCTTCAAAGGTTCACTTAAAACAATTTGGTGATAAGGCTGTCAAAACAGATGCGTTACTTGTTGGCATCGGTGAAAACGCTGGTGTTGTTGATGTCGGACAGGGTTACGCAGTGACTTTTAAAATCGAATCACATAATCACCCATCATTTATCGAGCCATATCAAGGCGCTGCAACTGGTGTGGGAGGAATTGTTCGTGACATTTTGACTATGGGTGCCAGGCCAATTGCAGTCATGGATCCGCTTCGTTTTGGTCCAGCCGAAGCTGCAGATACACGTCGTGTATTGCCAGGTGTTATTGCAGGAGTCGGTGGTTACGGAAATTGTTTAGGACTTCCAAATATTGGCGGCGAAGTTACATTTGATGAAACGTATGCCGGCAATCCACTTGTTAACGCACTCTGCATAGGCGTGATGAAACATAGCGATATTAAATTAGCGAAAGCAGCCGGCGCCGGAAACCTTGTTGTTTTATACGGTGCCAAAACTGGTGGCGATGGAATTGGCGGCGTATCTGTTCTTGCATCAGAAACATTTGGCGCATCAGGTCCTGCGAAGCGACCAAGTGTTCAGGTAGGCGATCCATTTGTTGAAAAAGTTTTGATTGAGTGTTCACTAGAAATATTTGCTGAAGATCTAGTCGTAGGCATTCAAGATCTCGGTGGCGCAGGGCTTTCATGTGCCACTTCTGAACTAGCTTCCGGTGGCACAGGTGGAATGTCTGTAGAACTTGATCGAGTGCCACTTCGCGATCCATCACTGTCCCCTGAAGAAATTTTGATGTCAGAATCACAAGAGCGCATGTGCGCAATCGTCGAACCAAAAAACATTGAACGTTTTCTAGAAATCTGCAAGAAATGGGATGTAACAGCGACAGTTATTGGCGAAGTAACAACTGGTGATCGCTTAGAAATTACGTGGCACGGTGAATTAATTGTCGATGTTCCACCACGCACAGTCGCTCACGAAGGTCCCGTGTATCAACGACCATTTGCAGAACCTGCGTATATCAAGCAAGTAAATAGTGAAAAAGTAGATGTGCCGCTGCCAACAAACGCTGCAGAAATTAAAGCTGCAGTACTAAAACTTGCAGGCACACCTAACTTGGCAGATAAATCCTGGGTTACTTCTCAATACGATAAATACGTACAAGGAAACACAATTCAAGCTCAGCCAGATGACTCTGGAATGGTGCGTGTTGATGAATCAACACACTTAGGTGTTGCAGTTTCAACTGATGCCAACGCGAATTGGTCGTACTTAAATCCATATGAAGGCGTGAGGCTGGCGTTGGCCGAAGCTGCGCGCAATATTGCAACAGCAGGTGCTGTGCCACTTGCAGTGAGTAATTGTCTTAACTTTGGTTCTCCTGAAGACCCCGGTGTGATGTGGCAATTTGCTGAAACAGTTCGTGGACTTGCAGATGGTTGTTTAGAAATGGGTTTACCTGTGACAGGTGGAAACGTCTCTTTCTATAACCAGACAGGCAGCACTGCAATTTTGCCAACACCTGTAATTGCAGTTCTTGGTGTCATAGATGATGTGCGTACTCGCACGCCAATGAGTTTTGATCGCGCGGGATTAGATCTCTATTTACTTGGTGATACTGGCGAAGATTTTGCAGGAAGTGAATGGGCATTCATTCACGGTATCCGCGGTGGACAATCACCACAATTAGATTTACAAGCTGCAATGCGCCTAAATACATTACTTGTTGCAGGGCGCACAGAAAAGATTTTCACTGCAGCCCATGACTTGAGCCAAGGTGGTTTATCTGCAGCGCTTACTGAAATGGTTTTACGTCACGGAATTGGCGCAACAGTAAAACTTAAAAATGCCGCTGTTGATCTCTTAAGTGAAACTCCAGGACGCGTGATTGTTGCAATTGATCCAAGTAAAAAGGATGTGCTGCTTACACAAGCGACTAAAGCAAAGATTTCGTGTGCTCACATCGGCACAAGTGGTGGAGATTCACTAACGATAAATGATTCCGTAATTCCACTTCCTGAATTGAGTAAAGCACATACTGAAACTTTTCCAAGGTTGTTCGGATGAGTAGAGACCCGCAAATTATGAGTGAAGTAAAAGCGACACTTGCGCTACTCGAATCAAAAGCACCAGGTCGCGCAATTGAAGTTCGGATTCCGCCCTATGCAGCTATTCAATGTGGCGAAGGTCCAACGCATACACGCGGTACTCCACCAAATGTCATTGAGATGAAAGCCGATACATGGTTATCTCTTGCAAAAGGCATCACAACGTGGGCTGATGAAATTGCTGATGGAAAAATAAACGCTTCTGGTGCGCGCGCCGATTTGTCGCAGTACTTGCCACTAACGGATAAGAATTAGGATTAGACATGGCCCGCCGTCCCGATGGATTACTCAATCACAATCTCTTTGATGCAGATCGTGGACCACAAGATGCGTGCGGAGTATTCGGTGTCTGGGCACCAGGTGAAGAAGTAGCAAAACTTTCTTTCTATGGTTTGTATGCGCTTCAACACCGTGGACAAGAATCTGCAGGAATTGCAACAAGTGATGGTGAAAGAATTACCGTCTATAAAGATATGGGATTGGTTTCACAAGTATTTACTGAAAGCGATCTAGTCACACTCAAAGGCGATCTTGCAATTGGTCACTGTCGTTACTCCACAACTGGTTCTAGTACATGGGTAAATGCACAACCAACACTGCGCCCAACTAAGTACGGAACACTGGCTTTAGCCCATAACGGTAATCTGACAAATACAGGCGATCTTGCAGAGTTGGCACATAAACTCGATAAAGATCACAACAAAGATGAACGTGGCGCCACGACAGATACAGAAATTATGACCGCACTCATTGGTTTACAAGATGAAAAGAATGTTGAAGCAAGCGCCCTTGCTGTTCTGCCAAAACTAGAAGGTGCGTTTTCACTTGTATTTATGGATGAACACACTTTGTACGCAGCTCGTGATCGCCATGGTGTACGCCCACTTGTTATCGGAAAATTAGAAAATGGTTGGGTCGTTGCATCAGAAACAGCAGCACTCGACATTGTTGGCGCTGCATTTGTTCGCGAAGTAGAACCAGGCGAATTCTTAGCAATTGACTCTGATGGCCTACGTTCGCAGATGTGGTCAACCCCCGAACCAAAGGGTTGCATCTTTGAATACGTCTATCTTGCCCGTCCTGACACGACTATTGCTGGACGTGGCATCCATGCAACCCGCGTTGCAATCGGAAAACGATTAGCGGCAGAACATCCAGTCGAAGCAGATTTAGTTATTCCGGTTCCTGAATCTGGCACACCATCTGCCATCGGTTATGCCTTTGGTTCAGGAATTCCATACGGCATGGGATTAGTCAAAAACTCATACGTTGGTCGCACATTTATTCAACCGAGCCAAACAATTAGACAACTCGGTATCCGCCTAAAACTTAATCCGCTTAAAGAAATTATCGAAGGCAAACGCATCATCGTTGTCGATGACTCGATTGTTCGCGGAAACACGCAGCGCGCGATTGTCCGAATGCTGCGTGAAGCAGGCGCACGAGAAATTCACGTCCGTATTTCTAGTCCTCCTGTTAAGTGGCCATGTTTTTACGGAATTGATTTTGCAACTCGTGCCGAACTTATTGCTAGCGGGTTAGATGTCGAAGAAATTCGCAGATCCATTGGCGCCGACTCTTTGGGGTACGTATCCCTTGAAGGATTAATTGAAGCCACAGAGATAGCTGAAAAGAACCTGTGCAGCGCTTGTTTTACAGGCAAATATCCAATTGCAATTCCGGCAGATTTATCAGAAGGCAAAGCGCGTCTTGAAATTACAGAAGTGCATGGCCACAACTAATGTCTACGTATAAAGGTGCTGGCGTTGATATTGATGCAGGAGATCGCGCTGTTGAATTAATGAAGGCATCGATTGCAAAAGCCACTCGTCCAGAAGTACAAGGTGGCATCGGTGGCTTTGCGGGACTCTTTGATGCAAGCGCGTTAAAAAAATTTGCTAAACCACTTCTTGCAACATCAACTGATGGTGTCGGTACAAAAACAGAGATTGCTCGCGCCATGGGAATTTATGACACCATCGGCGAAGATTTAGTTGCGATGGTTGTTGATGATTTAGTTGTGTGTGGCGCCGAACCACTCTTTATGACGGATTACATCGCAGTTGGAAAAGTTATCCCAGAGCGCATCGCAGATATTGTTGCTGGCATCGCGCGTGGATGTGTAAAAGCCAACACTGCTTTAATCGGCGGCGAAACCGCTGAGCATCCTGGCTTACTCGAAGAAGACGAATTTGATATTGCGGGTGCTGCAACTGGTGCAGTCGACGCCGACAGGCAACTTTCAAAAGAAAAAGTAAAAGCAGGCGATGTGCTGATTGCAATGCCAGCATCTGGTTTTCACGCCAATGGTTATTCACTCGTACGACATATTCTTAAAGAAAAAAAACTGGACCTAGGCAAGCAATACGGCGATCTCACTAAAACACTCGGTGAAATACTTTTAACTCCGACAGAGATTTACACACTTGATTGTTTAGCACTCATTAAATTACTCGGCGAAAATTTACGAACATTTAGTCACGTCACCGGCGGTGGTTTGGCAGATAACACCGCACGTGTTGTTCCAGATGGCTTAACAGCGAAGTTTGATCGCAGCACTTGGTCACTTCCACAAGAATTAGTTTTCATGGCGCACGAAGGTGGCGTGCCACAAAGTGATTACGAACGCACCTGGAACTGCGGTGTTGGCATGGTCGCCATCGTCGATGCTGCGTTCGCCGACCTTGCGATCGCAGCCCTTGCTGCGCGTGGAATGCAGGCTTGGGTAGCTGGCGCTGTGAGCGTCACAGGCCTAGGCACAGCCCGCTCTGCTTTGGAAGGCGACTACCGAAAGCGATAACCTACCCCTCTGGTAGATACACACGGTCACGTAAGGAGGTCACGCTATGGGGCGCGGCCGAGCAAAAGCGAAACAGACAAAAGTAGCTCGCGATCTTAAGTACAACTCACAAGAGATGGATCTTGATCGTTTAGCTAAAGAGTTGCACAACGAAGGACAACCAGCGCAGGATCAAGAATCAGATGATCCATATGCTGATGGCAATTACATTCCTCGTGCGTAAATAAAAAATGCGCCCGACTCCGTACGTCGCATCACTTCGAATCTACGAACCACTTTCAGCATTTGATCCTGTTGATCGTCTGCGCTGGACTTCTATTGATCCAGAAAAAGATTCGCGCACAGAAGAGCAATCACTTGCTCTTCGCAGAATAATTTTTCCAGAGCCACCGGCCGGCAGACCAGATGGTGCACACATTTTAGATATCGACGGAGTTCGCTACGTTTCACCTTGGTCAACTGCTAATCGTTGCTGGGCGGCCCTTGATGATTTCAAAGATTCGATGCCAAGTTCTGTGACAAAATTCTTTGTCCCAGAATCCCTTGAAGATGTAATCACCGCAGGTGTTGAACAACTAGAAGATAAAGTCCCACACATATTGACGCAGACGTGGGTTATTCCACCGCGATGGTTTTCACTCTTTGCACCAGAAGAAAGAGTTCGCGGGATTGATAACGATGGTCACTACACATTAATGCGCGCTCGCATTGCTGATGCCAAAGCGCGTTGCCAAGTTGCGCACGAAACTGTGCAACGTGCATTTGGTCCCGGACCAGTTGAAGGTGAAATAGAAGAACTTGAAGATTGGTTAGATTTATTTCATCCGCAATCACTCGTTGAATTAGATTACGGCGGGCTAGCTAATTATTTAGATAAAGCTCTCCGTGAATCTGGCGAAAGTGGATTAGATGCTGATACATCCGTTGAAGATGTCTTGTCATCATTAGCTGGCCTTGCGGCCGGCGATGGATCACTTGCAGGACAGGGATATGAACGTTTGGTTTCACGTTGGCGCAAAGTTGGCGCGTACGAATCGGCTATGTAACGCTTAAAAATTCACTTAATTTTTCTTGCAATTGCCCTATACAAACCTAGATACTTCACTCCATAAGGTGCAATACGGACAACCGAATTGCTAGAACCTTCGAGCGTTAAATGGTGGATATGAATCGATTAACTGATGCAGAAGTTTTGCTCACTCCCGCCGAAGTTGCAGCCCTTTTTCGAGTAGACCCAAAGACGGTTACTCGTTGGGCACAAGCAGGAAAACTCACATCAATTAGAACACTCGGTGGTCACCGCCGTTACCGCGAATCAGAAGTTCGCGAATTACTAAAATCAACTCAGAGCAACTAATTTCTTCTTTTTCTTTATGAATTACTCAATCACGCAGTACCTATTGTTGGGTGCTGTTGCGCTGGTCTATGTCGGTGTAATCACTGGTCCAATGCGCAAGATTGCGATTCGCTACAACGCAGTTGATTCACCAGATATGGCACGAAAGATTCAAAAAGAGCCA
>Ga0209298_10000766_pt1 | contig 21540 bp, 18 predicted proteins | sample S_140806_EF_Meta_FD_187325 | JGI IMG/M metagenome (GOLD analysis project Ga0209298, IMG submission 187325) | Freshwater microbial communities from Lake Simoncouche, Canada to study carbon cycling - S_140806_EF_MetaG (SPAdes) (version 2) | ecosystem: Environmental > Aquatic > Freshwater > Lake ...
ATTGGAGAGTTTCCGGTGACTCAGATCGGAAACGCAGCATTTAAGGAAAAGACGACCATCACCAGCATCACCCTTCCCGACAGCGTTTTGAGTATTGGTTATGAGGCTTTTTATCGTTGTGAGTACCTAGCCACGGTTACCTTTGGAAGTGGGGTGACTACGATCGGGGATTGGGCGTTCGGTCACTGCTACAGATTAAAATCGATCATTATACCTAACAGTGTGACCAGTTTGGGGAACGGCGCGTTATCCGACTGTATTGAGCTAGAAAGCGTTGTCCTTGGAAACCAAGTGCCGAGCTTGGGAAGGTATACCTTCACTAACGACTACAAACTATCGAGCATCACCCTCCCCGCCAGTATCACCAGTATCGGGGAGCAGGCTTTCAGTCACTGCAGAAGTCTCGCCATCGTAAACTTCCAACAGAGTGTGCCGCCCTCTGTGAATGCTGATTCATTCATGGATATAGCTATCTTGGCGAAAGGTTATTTTCTCCCCTCGGCGATGACGGCATGGAGTTCAGTTTCGATCTCTGGTCTGACATTTCCCCAGATAAAAACGAGCCAAACGATTAGCTTTGGGGCTCTTCCAAATAAACAGGTTGGCGATCCGGTTTTCCAGCTGACGGGAACGGCCTCGTCAGGATTGGCGGTGAGCTATGTCAGCTCGGACTCTAACGTGGCCACGGTCAATGGGAATAGCGTGACCATTTTGGGTGTTGGGACAACGACCATTACGGCCAGCCAAATTGGGGATGAAACCTATGCGGCAGCCTTACCGGTGCAGCAGACCTTGGTGGTGCTCGCATCCGCAATTGAACCTATCCCAATTCAACCTATCCCAATCCCATTAATTAGATTGAGTGCCAGCCCCACAGCGCTTTCTTCTTTCGACGCGACCTATCTCCAGGGTTCGTCAGTCCAGACCTTCACGTTAACTGCAGCAGGCGTAACGGATGGAATCACCGTTACTGCACCGGAAGCATTGGGATTTGTCGTCTCTGTCGACGGGGTGAGTTTTTCTAAAACTCTGGTCCTTCCCCAGCCACCCGCCGGCCCCTACTCGCAAACGATTTATGTGAAGATTTTGCCCTATACCTTTCCGGATTCGGGTGGCGGGATGATTCAAATCCGTTCTGGAACATCCCAAGCTTCTGTCACTGTCCTTGGGCAAGTTTTGCCGTTCAGCCCAGCGTTGAATCTACCGGCAACGTTAACGTACGGAAGTCGGATGACATTGCCGGGGGCTGTGGATGCGCGACAGCATGTCCAGTGGGCAGGGGCTGTGATTCCGGACGGGGATCCTGCTGTAGGCGTGCGCAATTCGGTGGATGTTTCCGGAAGAACCGCCTCGAACTACAACCTTCAGGTGGGAATCAGTATCATGCCCAATGGGGCGGCGGGGACGGGCTGGTTGGGGGATCTGAAGGCTTATCTGAGGCATGAATTTGTGGATGCGGCTGGGGTGAGCATCGTTGACGAGACTCGTCTGCTATTTGATCGGATTGGAACGAGTGTGGATCCTGATGGGTCCTTGGCGGAGGGGCTAAAAATGATTTTTGCCGACGAAGGCCAAAGCGGAATCCAGAATATCAATCCGGCGGATGGAACTTATCTGGGTGGATTGTGGAAGCCTGCTTCCTTGGCATTCGGAACCGCATCGGAGATGGCAGGGCCACTCAGCGCCATGGGTGGAGCGGGAAACAATTGGAACGGTACGTGGACTCTGGTGGTGGCGGACACGCAAGAAGGCAGCGTGATGAAGCTGGAAGGTTGGTCGCTGCGATTTATGGATCTGTCCGCTGCAGTCGGAACAACGGGGGAAAGCGGATTGGAATATGAGGTCGTGAGCGGGGCTGCGCACATCGAGGGGAATCAGCTGGTAGCGGATGCAGGAACTGGGCTGGTCTCAGTCCGAGCCCGGTATGCAGCCGTCCCTGGCGGCTTGCCTGGGTTTTATCTCTCGCCAGCCAGCGAATGGCAAACAGTAACGATCTCGTTAGAGAAAAAAGCCCAAAGTTTTGAATTCAACCCTCCATCGACTGTGAGTCTATCCGTGGGCTCGATCAACCCCATGGATTATACGGGCTCCGAGCCGAACCTGACTCCGTTGTTCACCATTCAAAGTGGCAACGCGAGCTTGGAAAATGGAAGGATTGTTTTTCTTTCGGCAGGAGAGGTTGTGGTGGAAGGTTTTTGTGCCGGAGACAGCAACTATCTTGATTCCACGAGAATTAGTAAAACCATTCAAGTTCAGGCCACCCCGATTAACCCCTTCCTAGGGCTCAACAAACTCTACACGCAAAACTCCACCAGCGGACCGACGGTCGGGGTGGTTCAGGGAACGAACACATATACCTATGAGGGAATCCAATATGCAGAGGCCTCGGCTGTGGCGCGTATACGTAACATCGATGTCATGGGTCCGGGGAGCAACTCCTTTGCCTTTGCTTATCTTGGAAGTACAAATGAAGTTGCGCCGGGGTTGGTTGGATATTCTGGTTATAGCAATCCTCCGGTTTTCTCCACGTATGAAGAGGCCACGAATCGGTACGTCGACGGCACCTACCTTTTTCAGGGGAGGGATATTGGCTATAACATTGTGACCAATGCCCCCGTTGTTTGGTCAAACAGTGTAACTGCGTTTCCGGATCAAGCCCCTGCGATTCAGGGGCAGTGGGTGGCGGGCAGTCTCCGGTTGGCCAATCCGAGTGTGACAAATACGATTTCGTGGGGAGCTTGGACCAATACTTCGACCAACAGCTTCATCCGCTTGGAAATCAAACCCTATGGGGGAATTTCCTATAGCCCTTCGGCCCAGACGGCATGGACCACAGTCTTGCCACCCGACAGCACGAATTGCGCGGTGACGGGGCTGACTTCTAACAGCTATTATCAGGCGCAGATCAGTTTCTTTGCATATGAGTCGGGCACGGTTCGTTCGACTTCCACCCAGTTTCGAGTCGTAACGGGTCCACAGAACCCGCCGTCCAACCCGCAGATCCTTGGCGCGTCGCCTCTGGGAGTCCTCTATGTGGCTTCAGGTGGAGATGTGGTCGGGACGTTGGCTTCGGTCACGGATGAGGACAGTGGAGATGTGGTGTCAGTGGAACTGCCGTCCTACATCGCTGGTGCGAGTAACGATAACTGGATGTTTTTGCTGGAAGGAAACCAGCTGAAACTAAGGACGAGTGAGTACTATCCGGGCTTCGGTGCCAATAATCAGTCATCCTACTCGATCGTTCTTCGTGCGAGGGACAATTATGGCCTGTATGCAGATACGGCCTACAAAGTCGTCGTTAGGAAGGATGTTTCGAATGAGATAAGTTTCACCGGCCCTCAAGACTCCAAGTATGACGGATCTCCCAAAAGCTTCTCAGCTTCGGCGGTGAGCGGGGCGGAATTTGCCATCGAGTATCAGGGGCGAAACGGAACGTTTTATGCTGCTTCCGCCACCGCTCCGACGAAAGCCGGAGATTACATGGTCACCGCTACGGTAACCGATCTGGATAAGATTGGGTCAAAGAGTCAGGAATTTACGATCAGCAAGGCGATTCCGACCATCTCGGCACTACCAGATTCTATGAGTGCCACGGGCGGAGCGATAAGTAGAAGGGGTGATTTTATCATTCATACCTTCCGCAACGTTGGTAGTTACATCTTCCAACCTATGGGTTCGGGCCCAGTGGAGATTCTGGTGGTGGGGGGTGGAGGGGGTGGGGGAGGAGGATATATTGGAGGCGGGGGAGGGGGAGGCGGAGTGCAGGCCCTTTCAACCTATTCGGTCAACTCTGGGCAGTCGGTTGCGGTTGTTGTGGGTGGCGGAGGAGTGGGTGCCGGGTTCGGGACTTCGGGTGGTAATGGAGAAGGCAGCTCTTTTGGATCGGTGCTTACAAAGGGTGGAGGTGGGGGAGGTGCCTATGGGAATAACACGGGGTTGGCTGGGGGTTCGGGCGGCGGAGCAGGATGGCTAGGAGTCCCGGGCGCAGGAGAGAAAGGGCAAGGATATGCGGGTGGTGCCTTTGGAACCTCGCCGAATCATGGTGGCGGTGGGGGCGGAGCTTTTGGGACGCCGAATAGTTCGGGCGTCGGTGGACCTGGTGTTCCGAGCGAGATTACCGGATCAATCTCTTATTATGGAGGTGGAGGCTCGGCAGGAACGGATGGCCCGGTTCCCTTGGCAGGAGGCATAGGAGGAGGTGGGGAGGGGCTTCCCAACAACTCGGGCCCGACGAGTGCGGGTTTGGGTCAAGAGAACACCGGAGGGGGTGGCGGAGGTGGCACTGGAATGTCAACGCGTGGTGGGGATGGAGGGTCTGGAATCGTGATCGTGCGGTACAAGGCCAAGATCCTGACGTACGGGCAAACAATTGGGGCAGTAACGTTCTCCGGGGCAACGGCCAGCGTGTCGGGATCTTTTGCATTCACGAGTCCGTCAACGAAACCTGTCGTGGGAAGCAGCAACCAAAGCGTAATCTTCACGCCGGCCGACACCGACAACTACGAGCCTGTAACCACATCGGTGGGTGTTTTTGTTATGCAAGCGACTCCGACGATCCTTACTCCTCCGACTTTTAGTACGATCGTTTATGGCCAGACTTTGAGTTCTTCAGGGCTGAGCGGGGGTGAGGCGAGCGTTCAGGGAACATTCACATGGACTACCCCATCTACTGCACCCGCCGTCGGGATCAGCAGTCAGAGCGTGACCTTTAGTCCGACGGATTCGGCCAACTACGAAACAGTAACGACTTTGGTCAGCGTGACGGCAACCGATCCAGATATCCCCCTTGCCAATCCTGATGCCTTTACGGTCAAGTTGGCGACGGGGATGACGACCAAGGTGACTACCGCGTCACTGATTTCGAACGACAAATATTCGGGTATCCCGGCAGAAACAAGAGGGGTGACTTTTCAAGGCGCAGCCACGACCAGCACCAAAGGCGCAACGATTGAAGTTAAGGCCGGGTGGTTGATCTATCGGCCTAGTTCATCGGCTCAGAATGGAACGAGTGATACCTTCACCTATACGGTGAGCAACGGGATAAAGACAGCGACGGGAACGGTGACGGTATCATTGGTAACGCCGGAGTATGTGGCGGAGGTTGCGATCGATCGGGTTAGTGGAAGTCAGGTTTATTTCTCGGTGATGCCAGGGATGACGTTTGAGGTGCAGGGGACAAGTCAGCTTGGCACTGGTGCGACGTGGACGACGATTGCTGGGCCGAATAGCGGCTACTGGACTTCGGTAGCGGATGGGAGGTTGATCGTGACCGATCCGGCGGCCGTGGGGGCGGCCTCCAGGTTCTATAAGTTCCGATGGATCCCGTAGGACTACGTTTTAGAAACCGCCCCTACCAAGAGAAATTTACTCCTTCGATTTAGAGGTATTTTCCGAAGTGTCGTTCCTGAGCTGTTTGTAGTCGGCCTTCATATCCTGAAGTGCTTGGGTGACTTCATCGGCCGATTTTTTGGCGGCGGCAGTCACCTTGTCAGCGGCTTGAATCGAGGCGGCGTTGAGTTCGGTGGTGAAGTAAGTTTGGACCTCCTGCAGTTTGTCGACGGCCTTGGTCAGCTTGGCGCCAATCGTACGGACTTTTTTGTCCATATCGGTGTACTCTTTTTTGGCTTTATCCATCCGGGTTTGGCTGATGCTTTTGAGGTCACCCTGCATTTTGGCCAAATCTTTTTCCCAGTCGGCGAAGCGGGTTTCGGCAATAGAGCGGAAGTGATCGATTCGATCCGCGAGGGTGGCTTGAACATCTTTGTAGTCTTTGAGCTGGTCGGTGAAGTCTTCGAAGGCATCACGGGGTTTGTCCGATTCGGTGGCGATGCGGTTGAGCTGATCGACCGCTTCCTTGAGTTCCTTGACCGTCTTATCAATCAAAGCTTCGATTTTTTCCAGATTGGTGGTCATTTCGCGGGCTTTTTCGGCTGTTTCCTGGGCTTGGAGGGGGAGGGTAAGGAGGGGGATGAGGCAGAGGAGGGGGATTAATTTCATGGGAAATAGCTATATGGACTGGGAGGAGAAGGGGAAGGGATTTCTCTCACGTCCCGCATTCCCGGGACGCGCTTACGCGCGCAAAGGAGATACTTTTTATCTGCCTTTGAGTACGTGGCGGCCGTGGCGTGAGGTTTTGGGATTTACTCAGGCGGAGGGGGTTAAGGGATGAAGGGATTAGGGGGTTAAGGAAATTGGAGATGTTTTGTAAATTCTGTTAATCTAAGGACAGCCAACGCTGAAGGGATGCATCCAAAGAGGAGATTTCAGATGCATCAAGGGCACCGATTTTTCGGCTCACGCGTTCCCGGCGGATGGAGGTGACTTTGTCGATCATGATCCAGGAAGCTTGGCGCAGTCCGCCTTGGCCGGCGCGTAGGGGCAGGCGAAAGAGCGGGGCGGGAATTTTTTCGGAGGTGACGGGGCAGACGGTTACGCTGGCGTGAGTAGGATTAAAAAGATTGGATTGCACCACCACGGCGGGGCGGGGTTTGCCGTAATCCCCGGCCAAGACGCAAACGACGACATCCCCGCGCTGCCAGCTCACTTTCGGTTTCGGTGGGACGGAGAGGGCCATGGGTCTAGTTCCGCCACCATTTCCCAGTCCGGCTCATGCTTAGAAGCGGCCAGGCTTTGCCGGCGGGCTTTTTTAGAAAGAGAGGCTTGGAAATCCGGCTGAAGGAACTTGCGCAGGGCTTGGACGACAAGCGTATTTCGGCCAAGGCCGGCGCGTTGGGCCGCGCGTTCCAGCTGCTGGCGTAAATCCGGGCGGAGGCGGATACTGGTGGTAGCAGAGAGCATGTAATACTTTGTGGTACACATAGAGGAATGTCAAGGGAAGGGATTCAGGGATTCAGGGATTAGGGGTGTAATGAAAGGGGCAGGGAACAGGTGGAAGGTGGAGCCTTAGCGGTGAGTAGTAGGGAGAGGGGGCTTTATTCCACTTCCCGCCTTTCACCTGACCCTGCTTTTGTCTTTAGGCAGAGCCGTTTTTGGCTTACTATTTTCAGCTCATACGGGCCGTAGCGCAGTCTGGTAGCGCGCTTCCTTGGGGTGGAAGAGGTCCCGGGTTCAAATCCCGGCGGCCCGATAATTTTCCAAAGAAAAATGAGGGGTGCCAATCTCATCCAGCCAGAGGCGAAAAAGGATTGGGCCAGGGGTGGGTCTGCAGGGGACGAATATCCCGGTCCTTCTATGCTCCTAACTTCGCCGACTCAGAAGGAGCTTCGCAGGGCTTTGCGTTCCCGATAATTTTCCAAAGAAAAATTGAGGGACGCCTATTAGCCATGAATCTGCAATGGAAAGCGTGCAAAACATATGGAAAATCAGGGATCTTGACGGGGTTGGTTTAATATGTACGTTATTGCGTACGCTATGACTACTTTTACTGCCACCGAAGCCAGAAAGAATATTTACTCCTTGGTTGACGAGGTGAATGAATCTCATGAAGCCATTCAGATCCAAGGGAAGCGGGGATCTGCGGTTTTGATCGCGGAGGGCGATTGGCGGGCCTTGCAGGAGACGCTTTATCTCAGTTCCATCCCTGGCATGAAAAAATCGATCCTTAAGGGAATGAGGACGTCGGTGAGGAAGTGTTCCAAGAAGCTGGTTTGGTAGCATGATCTGGACGCTGGTCTATACCCAGCAGGCTCAGAAGGATGCCAAGAAACTGGCATCGACCCATCTGAAGGCCAAAGCTCAAAAGCTTTTGGATGTTTTGATTAAGAATCCGTATCAAAATCCACCGCCCTACGAGAAGTTAGTGGGTGATTTGGCTGGTGCCTATTCCAGAAGAATCAACATTCAGCACCGTCTAGTTTACCAGGTGCTGGCTTCTATGAAGACTGTCAAAGTTCTGCGAATGTGGACTCACTACGAGTAAACCAGCATCACCCACATGTTCCGATCTTCTGCAAATCTCGGAGAATTGATTTGACCGATGTGACCTTCGATTGGTTTCAGTTGTTTGGCCAAACACATATTTTGGCTGCTGTCGGTTGCTTTACGGGCAGGGAGATAGGATATGGTCGATGGGCCTAGCGGTTGGATAAGGTCAAAGGGGGCAGTTGGAGGAAAGGTTCTCTTGCCAAAAGCCAGATGAAGTTTAGAAGAAGTCCATGAACTATTTTTTCCAAGCACTTAAAAAATACGCAACATTTTCCGGTCGGGCCCGAAGAAAGGAATTTTGGTACTTCATCCTCTTTTCATTTATTTTGCAATTTGTGGTGAGCGCTGTGTTGGGTTTTGTAGAAAGGAGTTTTCTTCTCGAAGAAGGGCAGGAGCCATTCCTTCCGGGGGTGGTGTCCTTGGTCTTTAATCTTGGGCTTTTCCTTCCCACCTGGGGAGTGGTTTGGCGGAGGATGCATGATGTGGGGAAGGTCGGCTGGTTCAGTCTAATTCCAATTTACGGCCTGATTTTGGCGTGTCTGGACGGCAATAAGGGAGAAAACCGTTTCGGACCTGACCCCAAGGGGTAGTCCGACGATTTTGCCCTGAAGGTGCGAGGCAGCGTCGGAAGCTCGAAGGTTGACACATTGGTACCGAAGAGGAGTCTAGAGAGATGAAACAACAAATGGCTCGAATAATGCAAATGTTGGTCGTCGTTATGGTTGCTCTGTTTGTGGGAGCACCTCAGGCGTCGGCCGGAACCAAATGGGATCGTTGTGTGAATCGGATGAATTCCCGAGGAGACAAAGTGCCCGATGCAAAGGGACGGCACTGTTGGGATACGGATGATGACGATGATGAGGAAGAAGATGATGATAAGTGTGGAGACTCGAAAAAAAGCTGTGGTGGAAAGAAGTCGTGTGGGGACAAGGACGACGACAAAAAATAACCACAAGTAATTATGGATCGGGAAAGGGCGGATCCGAAAGGTTCCGCCCTTTTTCTTTTTTGGAATTCACTGGTCGGCGCGAGAGGAGTGAGGAAACATAAGCCTATGAGAATTCGATTTCTGGGAGGTTTAGGGCTCGGTCTGCTGTTTTGCTTTTTGGGGAGTGTCAGGGCGGAGGCCCTTTCCGCCGCCACCGCAGAAGAGTGCGCCCAGCAGTGGGCAAGTTATGTCGGCCATGGGCAAGCGGATGAGTTGGCCAAGATTCTGGACGATTCATATCAGCACACCCATGGAACGGGGTTGGTGGAAAGCAGGGAGGAGTTTCTTGCAGCGCTGAGAAGTGGAGCGCGGAAATATGAGCCGATCCAGTTGGAGGAGGTGAAGATGAGATTGTTCGGCGATTGTGCGGTTGTGACCGGAAAATTCGCCCTCAAGGTTTCCATTAAGGGAAAGATAATGGAGGGAGTGAATCGATTTTCTTTTGTCGTAGTGCAAACGTCGCAGGGCCCAAAGATCGTTTCGTTTCAGGCCACGGCGATCAAGCCGGCTAGTTAGGCTGGCCGGAAATCAACCTGTCGTTTTTGGAGGTCGATCTTCAAGACGGCGACGCGCAGGCGGGTACCGGCCTTGTAGATTTTTCCGGAGCGGCGACCGCGAAGGGAGCGTTGGGCGGGGTTGAAGGAGAAGAAGTCGTTCTGAATCGATGAGACATGGATCAGGCCCGAAAGAAGGAAGTCGGGCAGTTCGACAAACATTCCGAAGTTGGTCACTTCGGTAACGATCGCTTCGAACGTTTGGCTGGGGTTGGGTCCTGACTGCATTTCGAAATATTCGAGAAGTTTGAGTTTCTTCGACTCCTGCTCCGCCTCGGCTGCGGTGCGTTCTGTGCGAGAAAGGTGTTGCGCGAGGGAATCGAGTGCAGCTCCCTCAACGCGGGGAGCGCCTTTCGAGTGGGCCAGAGCACGGTGGACGAGGAGATCTGCATAACGGCGGATGGGAGAGGTGAAGTGGGTGTAGTGGGATTTTGCCAAACCGAAGTGGCCGAGACTTTTGGGAGAGTAGACGGCACGTTTGAGGGAGCGAAGAAGACCGATCTTAAGGGCGTAGCCATCGGGACGACCGGGAAGAAGCTTTAGGATTTTCTGAATTTCGCCCCGCTGGGTGAGGTCGCCTGCTTTGATGCCGTGGGCGATGAGAAGTTCCCGATATTCGACCAAGCGGGATTCGTCGGGTGTTTCGTGAATTCGATAAAGGGCAGGGCGTTTTTCATGGTTGAGGTGGCGCGCGACCGATTCGTTGGCGAGGAGCATGAACTCCTCGATCAGTTGGTGGGACTCGTCGGAGGACTCTTTTTCGATCCGGTTGGGTTTTCCATGTGGATCGAGGAGGATACGCAGTTCGGGGAAATCGAGGTCGAGGGAGCCTTGGGCAAAGCGTTGCCTGCGAAGGGAGGAGGCAAAGTGCCAAGCGCGTTGGAGAAAGCGGTCGAGATCGTCTTGAGCGGGGCGACGCAGGCGAAGAAGAGCCTCGGCGTAGGTCAGGCGGTGGCGGGAGTAGATAACCGAGCGGGTGAAGCGGGTGGCTCCGGGTTTGCCTTCAGCATTCAAACGGATGAAGGCGGAGTAGGTGAGGCGTTGTTCGTTAGGGCGGAGGGAGCAGAGGCCGTCAGAAAGGCGGGGCGGGAGCATGGGGATGACCCCGTTGACGAGGTAGACGCTGTTGGCGCGTTTTCGGGCTTCGTGATCTAGTTCGGACCCAGGTTTGACGTAGTGGGAGACGTCGGCGATGTGAACGCCGACCTCCACGTGGCCTTGGGGAAGTTCGCGGAGAGAGATGGCATCATCGAAATCGCGGGCGGTATCGGGATCGATGGTGATAATGAAGTCGCCTCGGAGATCTTCTCGGCCGACGGGGCGGTCAGGGAGTTCAACGGGGGGGAAGGATTCGGCTTCGGCGAGGGCCTCGGGGGGAAAGGAGTGGGGAAGATTAAATTTGCGAATGATGGAGAGGATATCGATGCCGGGGTCGGTGGCGCGGCCGAGGCGTTCGACGAGGATGCCTTCGGGGTTGGTTTGGCGATCTTTCCAGTCGATCAGTTTGGCAACGACCTTGTCGCCGGGTTCGGCTTGGGGAGAGCCCTCGGTACCGGGGGCTGGAATGTAAAGGTTGTGGAGGAGGCGGGGGTCGTCGGGGATGACGATAAAGAAGCGGGCGGTTTTTTGGAGAGTGCCGACGATCATGGCGGCGCGGCGTTCGAGGATGCGAAGGATGCGGCCGCGGAGGCGATCGGGTTCAGAAGGGCGCCGACCGCGGGCGGGGCCGGCACGGCGATCGATGCGGGCGACGACAAGATCGCCGTGGAGGGCGGTGCCGGTGTCTTCGGATGCGATGTGGAGATCGGGGGATCCGTCGGGGGGAATGACGAAGGCGAAGCCTTTGGCGTGAAATTGGATGGTGCCGGTGACGAGGTCGGCATCGCGAGCGGCGATGTAGTGAGTGTGGCGGACGCGGGCGACGCGGCCCTCTTTTTCGAGAGAGAGAAGGGTGCGGGTGACGGCGGCGAGGGGAACGCGGAGGCGTTTGGCGAGGGTGGGGGGATCGAGTGGGGTAGCTTTTTTGCCTTGGAGGAGGGCAAGAAGGCGGTCGGGTAAGTGGCTGGCGGCGGGCATAGATTTCAGCTCATAATGGTACCTAAATTGTATGAATATACTATTCGTCGCGGCGGAGTTAGCGCCCCATGCCAAGGTGGGGGGATTGGCGGATGTGATGGCGGCGTTGCCCCAGGCGCTGGCGGAGGCGGGTCACGGGGTGAGTTTGGTGGTGCCGTTGCATCGGGGGTTGAAGAGGTCGGGTGAGTTTCGGCGAACGGAAAGGGAGGTGGAGGTTTCGGGGGTGGAGGGGGTGAAAAGAGCGAGGGTTTGGGAGGGAGAGAGGGGAGGCGTGGCGTTGTTTGGGTTGGAGAGGGATGAGTATTTTGATCGGCAGGGTTTGTATGGGGAGGGTGGTGTGGATTATCCGGATAGTTTGGAGAGGTTTTCCTTTTTAGCGCGTGGGGCGGTGGAGTTGGCGAGGTATGTGGAGCCGACACCGGATGTGATTCAGGTGAACGACTGGCATGTGGGATTAGTGCCGGCGTATGTGAAGGCTTTAGGGTTACCGATGAAGACCGTGTGTACGGTACACAATTTGGGATATCAGGGTGAATTTTCTCATACGGATTTTGAAAAGTTGGGGCTTCCCGAAGGTATATTTCGGCCAGAGGGGTTGGAGTTTTACGGAAAGATGAATTTTCTGAAAGGGGCTATTGCGATGTCGGATGCGGTGACAACGGTCAGCCCGAGTTATGCTCGGGAGATTCAGGAAGAGGAGAGAGGGCATAGGTTGCATGAGGTTTTGCGTGAACATAGGGGAAAGTTGACAGGGATTTTGAACGGGATCGACATGGTGGAGTGGAATCCTGCGAGGGATGGGGCTTTGAAAAAGGGGTTTGGAGTGAAGTCGATGACGGGGCGGGTGGAGTGTAGGACGGCCTTGGAGAAGGAGATGGGTTTGGAGGCGGCGAATGGGCGACCCATTTTTGGAATGGTGACGAGACTGGCTTGGGAGAAGGGGGTGGATTTGGTGTGGGCTGGGGTGGAGGAGTTGGTGAAGCAGGGTGGGCGGATGGTGGTTTTGGGGGCGGGGGATCCTGTGTTGGAGGAGGAGGGGAGAAGGTTGGCGGAGCGGTATCCAAAAAAGGTAGCCGTGAGGGTGGGGTATGATGAGGGGTTAGCGCGGCGGATTTTTGGCGGGGCGGATTTTTTCCTGATGCCATCGCGAAGTGAGCCGTGCGGGCTGACCCAGATGTATGCGATGCGTTATGGGGCGATCCCTGTGGTGGGGGATGTGGGGGGGTTGCGAGATACGGTGAGGGAGTGGGACGGGAAAAAGAGAGTGGGTACGGGGGTGCGGTTTGCTCCAACGAGGGAGGGGTTGGCGGGGGGGCTGGATCGAGCCTTGGCGATTTGGAATGAACCCGCAATGATGAATGAGGTTCGTCGAAACGGTATGACTGAGGATTGGAGTTGGGGGGCGGCTGTGCCGGCCTACGAAAAAGTCTACCGATCCTTGACGAAGCCAACGGGAGAAACACGATGCCAGAATTAAGAAAAGATCCAGTGGTGGGGCGATGGGTGGTTTTCAGTCCGGAGCGGCAGATCCGGCCCGAACGGTACAAGTGCGAGGAGCTGCTGCCGACAAGGCCTGAGGAGGATCCGTTTTTGGAGGGGCATGAGAAGTACACGCCTGCGGAGTTGTACGCGATCCGTCCTGGAGGCGGGACACCGAATAGTCCGGGCTGGCAGTTGCGTGTCGTTTCGAACCGCTATCCAGCGTTGCGCGTCGAGGGGGAGTTAGAGAAAGAGGCGGTGGGATTTTATGATCGGATGAATGGGATTGGGGCGCATGAGGTGATTGTGGAGACGCCGCATCCGAAATTAGTTTTGGAAAAGCAAAACTTGGCGGGTGTAGCACGAGTTTTTGAGTCGTGTCGGGCACGGATTTTAGATTTATCGCGGGATTTGCGATTACACTACGCGCTGGTGTTTAAGAATCATGGGGCGATGGCGGGAGCGACGATGCCACATCCCCACACCCAGTTGATTGCGATGCCTGTGACCCCGATTGTGCTCAAAGAGAAGTTGGCGGCGGCGCGGGCGTACTACGTTGAAAAAGATCGGAGTTTATTTGGGGATATTCTTCAGGCGGAGCGAAAGATTGGGGATCGGGTGGTTTTTGAAAATGACGGGTTCACCGTGTTTTGTCCGTTTGCGAGTCGGCTTCCGTTTGAAACTTGCATCATGCCCAAGAAGCAAATGGCCGACTTTCAAAACTCAAGCGATGACGTTCTCGTTTTGCTCGCAGAAGCTGTACAGCGGGTGTTACTGGCGTATCACAGCGCATTGAATCAACCTTCGTACAATCTGATTTTGCACAATTCGCCGTTTCGGCGGAGTCGGCAGCCGAACGCGTGGACGACGATCGATGCGGATTTTCGTTGGCATGTGGAAATTTTGCCTCGATTGACTGGAGTAGCCGGATTTGAGTTTGGGACCGGGTTTTACATCAACCCCACTCTGCCTGAGGAGGCTGCGGGGATCTTGCGGGAGGCGGTGACGCGTGGCTGATGTCGCACTGCTCTGGCACTTTCATCAACCTTCTTACGTGGACGCTGCGACGGGGGAGGTGGCGATGTCGTGGGTGCGGCTGCATACGGTGCGAGGGTATGCGGACATGGCGGAAATGGCCCGGAGGCATCCTGGGGTAAAGTTGAACTTCAATCTGACGCCTGTTCTTGTTCAGCAGATCGAGGAGTTGGCGGAGGGGAGAGTCAAGGATCGGTGGGCGGAGCTGGGGTTGAAGCGTGCTGAAAGCCTGACGCAGGAGGAGAAGCAGCAGTTACTGGAGCACTTCTTTAAGGTGAACTGGGTGACCTGTGTGGATCCGTATCCGAGGTATCGGCAGTTGTTGGATTTACGTGGAAGGAGAGCTGGAGCGGGGCAGTCGGAGCAGAATATGCGGAGGTTTCGGGAAAAAGATTTTCGAGATTTGCAGGTGTGGTTCAACTTGAGCTGGTGTGGATTTGCCGTCAGGAAAAGGTATCCAGAGCTAGGAAAGCTGATTGAGAAGGGGCGAGATTTTACCGAAGAGGAGAAGCAGAGGGTGATGGAGATTCATCAGGAGATGTTGCGAGGAATTTTGGGTGAGTATCGGGCGTTAGCTGATTCGGGGCAGGTGGAGCTAACCACTACACCATTTTACCATCCGATTTTGCCACTGCTCGTTGACACGGATGTGGCGAAGCGGGCGATGCCGGGCGTACGGTTGCCGGAGCGCTTGCGGGCACCCGAGGATGCGTTGGCTCAATTAGAAAAGGCGCAGGCTGCGCATCAACGGGTATTTGGGCGGAAGGCGCGGGGGTTATGGCCATCGGAGGGGTCGGTAAGTCCGGAGGTGATTCCGCTGATGGTGCGGGCGGGATTCGAGTATTTTTGCACGGATGAGATGGTATTATTTCGTGGGTTAGAGGCGCAGGGGTGGAAGGGACAGCACACAGAGCTTTTCCAGGCTTGGCGTGTGGAGGAAGAGGGGGTGGCGATGAAGGTGCTTTTTCGGGAGCGACCTCTTTCCGATTATATCGGCTTCACAGCATCTCGGACGGAGGCAAAGGTGGCGGCGGAACATTTACGAATTCATTTAGAAAATATTGCGCAGGTGATGCCGAAGGATGGAGTAGTGCTTTTAGCCTTAGATGGGGAGAATGCGTGGGAAGCGTTTCCGGACAGTGGAGAATCTTTTTTAGAGGAGTTTTATCAGCGGCTTGAGAAGACGAAGGGATTGAGCTCGACCTTATTGGGAACGTATTTGGACACGAAGGAGGGGAAGCCGTTGGGGCGGTTGCACTCGGGGTCTTGGATTGGAGGGAACTTTGATATTTGGATTGGGGATGCGGAGGAGAATCAAGGATGGAGTTGGATTCAGAGGACGCGGGAGTTTCTTTTGAAGGAGCAGAAGAAAGGGGCGGCGAAGCCAGAGGTGATTGCGGCGGCTTGGGAGGATCTGTATGCGGCGGAGGGGAGCGACTGGTTCTGGTGGTATGGGCCGGATTTTCAAACGGACAGCGATATGATTTTCGACGCGCTGTTTCGGGGGCGTTTGCAGAATGTGTATCGCAGGTTGGGGGTGACGCCTCCTCCGGGGTTGAGTGTGCCGATTTGTGGGGCGGAGATGCAATTGGGAACGCCGCCGGTGCGGGAGATTGAGCCGAGGCTGAGCGGGACACCGAGTTATTTAGACTGGTCGGGGTCAGGTCGGTATGAGGCTTGGAGAGACCAGGGAGCGATGGCGCAGGGTGACCGGAGGGTGCGAACGATTTACTATGGTGTTGGGGAGACAGATTTTTATTTTCGATTGGAGGGAAAGGATGGGTTAGGGGAAGAGGTGGTCTTGGACTTTCATGAACCGGTGCATGTGCGGGTAAGAGTGCAGCATGGGGAGGGGGGGTGGGTGGGACGGGTGGAGAAGTCGGCGGACGGGTTAGAGTACGCGGGGGTAGAGAGTGGTGTGGAGGTGGTGAGTGGGGCGGGAGTACAGGGGAAGGTGCCGTTTGAGTCGTTGGGCTGGGGCCGAGAGGGGGCGGAGGTGAGTTTTCTGGTTCGGGTCATACGCGGGGGAGTGGAGGTGGAGCGGTATCCTGAGAGGGGGCTGATCGAATTTCGTGGGCCGATGCGTGCTATGGATATGAAAAACTGGTATATTTAAACGTCGATGAAAAACGTAAATCTGGTTCTAGCTCTTCACATGCATCAGCCTGTGGGAAATTTTCCCGAGGTGGTGGATCGAATTACAAAGGATGTGTATCGGCCTGTATTGGAGGTGTTAGAAAAATATCTTGGGGTGGCGGTCAATTTACATGTGAGTGGTCCGCTGCTGGAGGTTTGGTCGGAGCGGCATGGGGACTTGGTTAAGAAGCTCAAGGATTTGGTAGCAACGGGGCGTGTGGAGATGTTGTCGGGTGGTTTCTACGAGCCTGTTCTCGTGGAGTGGGCGGAGGAGGATCGAGATGGGCAGTTAGGGAAAATGAATCAGTGGCTGAAGGAGAGGCTAGGAGCGGCGCCGGCGGGGGTTTGGTTGGCGGAGGGAGTTTGGGGGCCGTCTTTGTGCGGGGCGTTTGGCCGTGCGGGATTGAAATATACGTTGGTGGACGGAAGTTTTTTTCAGCAGGGGGGAATTATTCCTGCGAAGATGAATGGGCACTATGTGACGGATCAGGCTGGAAATCTGTTGTCGGTTCTTCCCACTTGTCCGGATTTAGCGCGGCTGATTCCTCATGCGCCGCTGGATGAGTTATTTGGGCACCTGCGGAGGATCGCGAACCGGGCGGAGGACATCACCCTGAGCGTGGCGGCCAATTTGGAGAATTGGGGTCAGGCTCCCGGAGGGGTTGCTGGATATTTGGAAAAACTTTTTGTGAAGCTGGGGGAGTCGTCCAGCTGGGTGAACACCCTTACGGGGCAGGCGCAGCTACTACGTCAAAGTGCGAGAGGGCGGGTTTCTTTGCCTCCTGGAACGCCGGCGGAGTTGGGGGGATGGTCCTTGCCTGGGGCAGCGCGAAAAGAGTTTTTCAGGGAGAGGGGGCAGTTGGCGCAGCGATTTGATGCGGCGAAGTGGCTTCCCTTCTTTCGGGGAGGATCGTGGGCTTCTTTTCGTGTGCGTTACGAGGAGTTAAATCTGCTCTATCGAAAAAATTTACTGTTGGCACGCAGGTTAAGGGGGAAGAGCCAATTTCCAGGGGCACGTGGGGTGACGGAGCGGTTGTGGAGGTCTCAATGTTCCACGGCGCAGTGGCACGGCACTCAGGGAGGGCTTCATCTGCCTCATTTGCGGGGTGCGATTTGGCGGGAGTTGCTGATGGCGGAGGCGGAAATGCGTGCTGGGCAAACGGAGATGGAGGTTGTTCGGGAGGATGTGAATGCGGATGGGCAGATCGAGGTGGTGGCGGGTCATCCCGACCTAACGATGCTTTTTGCGCCTCACTTGGGTGGAGCGTGTTTGGAGGTGGGCTTGCCTGGATTTGGAAGAAATTTAGCGGATGTTTTGACCAGGCGTGATGAGGGAATGAATGGGGCGAGCGCGGGTCCGACCGACTGGTACGAAAGGAGAATGTTCCAAGATCACTTTTTTGCGAAGGGAACAACGGTGGATCAGCTTTCGGCGGGGACGTATCCGGAGTTGGGGGATTTTATTCTGCAACCGTTTGAGATCACACAGATGCGTCAGACGGGAAGTCGAGTGACCTTAAGCATGCAAAGAGACGGGGGGTTGTACCGTGTGGGGACGCGGCTGCCCTGTTTGGTGGAGAAAACGTATGCCATCGATGCGGCAGAGAGTTTAGTGGAGGTCTCCTACCGAATTACGAATACGGGTCGGTTGCCTTTGGAGGCGGTATTTGCGACGGAGCTGAATTTGAATGTGGGACCGGATCAGTCGGGTCGTGGGGTTTGGCAATTTGGGGAGAGCAAAAAGTCGGATCGGGATCGTTGGCAGGGGGATGGAGTAACGAGAGTGGTGGCTGGGTCTCCGGACGGGTTGGAGGTGACGATGTCATCGGAAAATCTGCCTTGGGTAGTGGGGTATCCACTGTTGGATACAGAAAAGGGGCCTGAGGGGCCGATTCGGCAGGGAAACTGTGTGCTTTTTGGGCAGCATCTAGATTTGAAGCCAGGGGAGAAAGCGGAGGGGCGCCTCAAAGTGACCTTTCGCAAGAAAGAGCCGAAGATTGCTCCAAAGAAGTGACTGTGATAAGTTTACCCACTATGAAATTTGATTGGCTCATGGTGGTTCTGCTTGGCGTGGGCATGGCTTGGACGGGTTGTACCGTTCCAGGAGATGCGGAAAACGTCACGACGACCTATGGAGACACCACGACTCCTGCCACAAGTGAACCTGCCTCAGGGAGCAGCAAGCCTCAGACTGCGGCGAGCGACGAAAAGAAGCCGTGGTCTCCGCCCGAAACTGCGGAGAAAAGCAGTCCAACCAAGGCAAGCTATCCCAAAGGGGAAAAGGTTTCTGGGAAAACTGGGATGGTACGTAGTCCCTATGCTCCGTATGCGGGGTTGGTGGATGTGAAGGGATTTGCTCCCGGTACGGAAGTGAAGTGCCCTTATACGGGCAAAATCTTTCTCGTTCCCTAAGGCTCTTAAGCTGGGACGAACTTGAGTCCGGCCATGGATCCCCTTTTACAAATTCTGAAAGAGAGAGGTCGTCTATCGACGGCTGAGCTAGCCAAATTAACGGGGCAGACGGAGGCGCAGGTGGAGAAGGCGGTGAAGCGCTATGAAGCTGATCGGGTGATATTGGGGTATCAAGCGATTCTCGATTCGGACAAAACGGGCCATGGGGGAGTGCGGGCGGTGATTGAGGTGAAAATTACGCCAGAGCGGGACGGCGGATTTGATCGGATCGCGGCTCGGGTGGCCCGATATCCGGAGGTGGTATCGTGCCAACTGATGAGTGGAGGGTATGACCTGCTGATTGTGGTGGAGGGTTCCGATTTGAAGCGTGTGGCGGGATTCGTGGCGGAAAAACTTTCTACGATCCAAGGAGTGATCTCGACGGCCACCCATTTTCAGTTGAAGACGTACAAGGAGGCGGGGGTACTGTTCCTGCAGGATGACCCAGCGGAGCGGCTCTCGGTTTCCCCGTGAAAAATGCGGGGGATTTCCTCGCTGATCATGTTCAAGGGATACCGAGATCTGGGATTCGGGATTTCTTTGAGATCGTACAGAAGCGTGGGGATGTAATTTCACTGGGAATTGGGGAGCCTGATGTTTCGGCTCCATGGGCTGTACGGGAAGCGGCCATCTACTCACTCGAGCACGGGCGGACGGGATATACGTCGAACTCAGGAAGTCTCAAATTACGAAATGAGATTGCGAGTTACGTGGAGAAGGTTTTTGGGCAACGCTATCAAGCGGAGAGCGAAATTTTAGTTACGGTGGGGGTGAGTGAAGCGATCGACCTTGCGCTTCGGGCAGTTTTGAATCCTGGGGAGACGGTTTTGTATCATGAACCGTGCTATGTGTCGTACGCGCCGTCGATCACCTTGGCGCATGGGAAGGGTCGGGCGATTCGAACAAGGGCGGAAGATGGATTTCGGCTGGATCCGAAGGCCGTGGCGGATGCGGCGAAGGGGGCAAAAGTTTTGCTGCTGAATTTTCCAACGAATCCAACGGGTGCGGTTTTGAAGGGGAAAGAGCTCGATGCGCTGGCGAAGGTATGCGTGGAAAAGAACCTGCTGGTGATCAGCGATGAGATTTATGCGGAGCTGAGTTATGAGGGGAGTCACGAGTCGATCGTGACGCGACCTGGGATGCGGGAGAGAACAATTCTTCTGCACGGGCTAAGCAAAGCCTTTGCCATGACTGGATTTCGGATCGGATACGCCTGTGCGCCGGCTCCCTTGATCGAAGCCATGATGAAGATCCACCAGTATGCGATCTTGTGCGCTTCGACCTTGAGCCAAGAGGCAGCGGTCGAGGCGTTGAAAGGGGCGGAGGTGACGACTGGGGAAGCAAGAGAGAGCTACCGAATTCGGAGGGATTTTTTAAAGAGGAAGATGGAGGAGGCGGGGTTGAAGCCGACTCAACCCGCGGGGGCATTTTATCTTTTTGTGGACATACGGAGCACGGGATTGACCTCGAGGGAGTTTGCGTTGCAGTTGTTGGAGGAGGAGAAGGTAGCGGTGGTGCCGGGGGAAGCTTTCGGGCCGGGAGGGGAGGGGTTTGTGCGGTGCAGCTATGCGACCTCTTTGGATCGGATTGAGGTAGCGGCCGAGAGAATTGTGCGATTCGCGAAAAAGTTTGGAAAAGCTCAGCCTCGTTTGGCGGCGGCGAGGTAATCCAGTTTTGCCTTACGATGTCGTCGTGGTGGGGGCGGGTCACAATGGGCTGATCTGTGCCTGTTATCTCGCCAAAGCGGGATTGAAAGTGGGGGTGGTAGAGAAGAGGGATTTGCCTGGGGGTGCAGTCTGCACGCGGGATGATCTGGTGCCGGGATATCGATTCGATGTGGGGTCCTCGGTTCATATTATGATTCATCTGACTCCGGTATTGGCAGAGTTGGATTTAGCGAGGGAGGGGTTGGAGTACATTGAGATGGATCCGTGGGCGTACTACCCGGTGGAGGGGACGGGTCGTGGGATCTCCTTTCATCGATCTGTGGAGAAAACTTGTGAAAGTATCGCGGCCTTCAGCCCACGAGATGCGGAGGCGTATCGGAAGTATGTGGAGAGGTGGTCGGAATTAAATGAAGGGGTATTTGAAACCTTTTTAGCGCCGCCGTCACCTGGGCGACTGTTTGGGACGATTTTAAAAAGGAACCTGTTCCGTCCCAAATCGCGGCGGTTGTGGTCGAGTTTAGATACGGCGAGGCAGCTGATGGCACCGTATGGGGATGTGATTCACGAGACGTTTGAAAATGAGCATTTGCGGACGGCGATGCTTTGGCTTTCAGCGCAAAGTGGGCCTGCGCCGGCGGAGGTCGCGAGCGGGGATATGTTTGGTTGGAATGCGATGATTCACAAAGGGGGAGCCAAGCGGGCGAAGGGTGGGAGTGGGGCGCTGGCGACAGCGCTGGTGAAGTGTTTGGAGAGGCACGGTGGGGAGCTGTTTTTGGGGCAAGGGGTGAAGGAGGTTCGGAAGGTAGGAAGAGGGTGGGAGGTGGAGTCGGGAGATCGGGTTCTGCAGACGGAGAAAGTGGTTGCGGCGTGTCATTTAAAAACATTTTTCTGTCAGCTTTTAAAAGATGGACCGACGGAATTGTCTGGGCGGATGGAGAAGGCGAGAATTGGAAACGGATTTGGAATGGTGGTGAGGCATGCGGTGGAGGAGTTGCCGATTTATTCGGGGAAAGCAGAGAGTGGGTCGACGCCGCGGGAGTATCATTCGGGCATGCAGTTGATCTGCAGAAGTCGGGCGATGTTGGAGGATGGGTATCGGGATTATCTGGGGTATCGGCCTCCAGAGAAGCCGAGTGTGGTGGCGATGACATTTTCGGCGATCGACCCGACGTTAGCTCCGAAGGGAAAGCACACTTTGTTTACGTGGGCGCAGTATCACAGCTACGAGTTACGGAATGGGGAGATGTGGGATGGAATTCGGGAGCGGGAG
>Ga0209298_10000767_pt1 | contig 21533 bp, 20 predicted proteins | sample S_140806_EF_Meta_FD_187325 | JGI IMG/M metagenome (GOLD analysis project Ga0209298, IMG submission 187325) | Freshwater microbial communities from Lake Simoncouche, Canada to study carbon cycling - S_140806_EF_MetaG (SPAdes) (version 2) | ecosystem: Environmental > Aquatic > Freshwater > Lake ...
TGAGTTGCAGTTTGACTCCGCTCACTTTCCAAATCAACTGATTGTTGTGTCGGCAACGATGTTGAGCTGTTCACGTGGGAATTTTTCCCTGTTAGTGATTTCATTTCTCGTTCGTTGAAGTTGTATGATTTTTGATTCTCTGTATTTAATGTCTTCTTCTGTAGCATCATCTTGAATTTTGCTTTCGTGAAACTTAATTTTCATGTCGATAATCTGTGTCAACAATGTGATTCCTTCCTGTGATTCAAATTGTCTTGAGATGGGAGTAATGATCATGATGGCTGAGTTTAGTTTGGTTTGGTCTCAAAGCGAATTTGTTCTTCAAACTTGATATTGGCCGAGAGAATAGGGGTGGAAATTATCCGCGTTGAATCACCGAATTTGTCGACAATCACATTACAGACTTCACGAAACAATAGGGACTTGGTTTGTAGTGTAACCACATTGTATGTTTTCTTGTGTATTTGACCATTGATTAATTCATATTGGAGATTGGTAAAGTCCACTGATGCTGTAGCAATGAGTTTGGCCTGCAGGAGTTCACTCAATAGTGATTCAACATTCGCTTTTTCTTCGAGGTATATGATGATGTTTACCATACTGTAAGGTTATTGCCCTTGACCAAGAGAGAAGGCCGGTTTCCCGTTAAACGAATACAGATTTTCTGTTTTTATCGTATCTATATTTTCGATTTCTGCTTTATTGAGCAAATGAATGATGTCCGACTTCGCTATCTGTTCTTGTGCTACTGGTTGGAATCTGCATCTCCAGTGATCCGTGCAGAATGTTTCTTTAAATCCGTCTGGGTAAACCTTAATCCCACGATTCGTGATCATCGAAAGTTTCACATGATCAGTATTGAGCTTTCGAATTACCGCAGCGAGTTCATCTGGTGAAGATCCTGCCCATTGAACAAAGACATCTACCCCGACTAGTTTCTTTTCTGTGGCAGGTTTTCTAATATACTTTGGTAGCTTCAGAGCAGAACTGTTGTTGTAAGACACTGCTTTGAGTACCGAAGGTTTCTTCCCAAGATTCGAGATTACCGCCTGAGCAAAAGCTTTGGTGCTAACACGTTGTTTGCTCTCACCTTCTTTGTAGATGTCGTAGGTATGGATGCCATCTTCAAGTGTTTTCAGCCACGCATTTTGAACATTTTCTGCAACTGAGGTTTGACCAAGATGATTGAGCATGAGAATAGCACCTTGTAAAAGTCCTGAAGGATTAGCAACATTTTGGCCGGCACGACGCGGTGCTGAGCCATGTATAGCTTCGAACATTGCGCATTCTTCGCCAATGTTTGCAGAACCGGCCAAGCCAACTGAACCTGTAATTTGTGCGGCAACGTCTGAAAGAATGTCTCCGTACAAGTTTGGCATTACTATCACATCAAATACTCCTGGTGTGTCAGCCATTTTCGCAGCACCAATGTCGATGATCCAGTGCTCATTTTCAATTTCCGGATAATCAAGAGCGATTTCATTAAACACCTGATGAAACAAACCATCTGTTTGCTTCATGATATTGTCTTTTGTAAAGCAAGTAACTTTTTTTCGTCCATACTGTCTGGCATATTCGAATGCATACCGAACAATTTTTTCGCACCCAGGTCGGCTAATTAGTTTCAGACATTGAACCACTTCGTCTGTTTGTTGATGCTCGATTCCAGCGTAAAGATCTTCTTCGTTCTCACGAATGATGACAATGTCCATTTTCGGATGCTTCGTGCTTACGAAAGGGTGAAGGCTCATGCATGGTCTAACGTTGGCATATAGCCCAAGAAACTTGCGTGTTGTTACATTCAGACTTTTGTAGCCACCACCTTGTTGGGTGGTAATCGGAGCTTTAAGAAATACTTTGTTCTGCCGAATGGTGCTCCAGGACTCATTTGAAATTCCTGAGGTATTTCCTGCGAGGTATACTTTTTCGCCGACTTCGATTTCATCAATCTCGAGTTGCGCGCCCGCTGCTAGAATTATCTCAAGCGTTGCATCCATGATTTCCGGACCTATTCCATCACCTTTTGCTACAGTTATTCTGTTCATCGTTGTCTTTGTTTATTGTTTACACGACAAAGGTGAAGTTTTACAATAATAAATTTATATATATGTTTGTAATGAAAACGATAAAGAAAACTAATGAACTATACGCTACATCAGCTCCAGGTATTTCTCAAAGTGGTTAAAACGAAGAGTGTAACTCGTGCTGCGGAAGAACTTAACCTCACCCAACCGGCAGTGTCTATTCAATTGAAGAACTTGCAAGATCAGTTTGATGTAGCACTGACGGAAATTATTGGAAGGAGAATTTTCATCACTGATTTCGGCAAGGAGATCGCAATAGCAGCAGAGAGCATTCTTGATCAGGTGGCTGCCATTGACTATCGTACGCAGTCATACAAAGGACAGCTTTCGGGCAGGCTGAAACTTTCGGTGGTTTCTACTGGAAAGTATGTAATGCCATATTTTATTTCGGACTTTTTGTCTCAACATGCGAGCGTGGAATTGTCAATGGATGTAACAAACAAAAACCAGGTTATAGATTCTTTAGAGAAGAATGAAGTGGATTTTGCGCTTGTTTCTGTATTGCCCGATAAACTCGCAATTGAAAAATTGGATTTGCTACAGAACAAGTTGTTCCTTGTGGGGAATACACAGAGCAAATTTCAGAAGAAGCCTTATAGTAAAGCTCTCTTTCAAACACTGCCATTAATTTTTCGAGAGAAAGGTTCCGGGACTCGTCACACCATGGAGAAGTTTCTTTATCGCAATAGCATCGTACCGTTGCGTAAAATGGAATTAACGTCTAACGAAGCTGTGAAACAGGCGGTTATTGCAGGTCTTGGCTATTCTATCATGCCTTTGATTGGAATCAAAAACGAATTGCATAACAAGGAGCTTCAAATTATCCCCATGAAAGGTCTGCCAATTAAAACGACCTGGAGTTTGATCTGGCTCAAGGGAAAGAAACTTTCACCTGTATCTTTAGCATTGTTGGAAGCGCTCAAGCGCGATCGACAGCAAACAGTGGAAAAGGTCTTTAGCTGGTCGGACTCGTACGCATAACCACTTTGATTCAAGGCATGAGATGGCTGAGAATCTCGGTGTCTTTCTGTGACCATTTATTGTCCTAGTTAAGGAATTGGTATTTAATTTCTGCTTGTAAATCAGGCCATTAGCAATAGTATAATTAACCATTTGCAAAAAATACACGCAGAAGTAATAGTAATACTATTATATTTGCACAAAATACGATTGCAGATGAAAGCGCTAATTGCCAACATTAAAATTTCAATCAACGAGAAATCGTACCTCATCGATCCGTTCTCTACGAAGTTGGGGAAGAATATCATCTGTTACGCTATTGAGATGATCGACGAACTTGGATTTGAGAAATTCACATTCAAGAAATTGGGCGAGAAAATAGACTCTCCGGAAGCTTCCATCTACCGATACTTCAAGAATAAAAATCAGTTACTCTCTTATTTGATTTCGTGGTATTGGGGGTGGATGGAGTATAGGCTGGTATTTGAAACGGCCAATGTAGCTTCTGCGCGTGTTCGAATGGAAAGGGCAATAGCGCTTATTGGTTCAGGCATTGGTGATGTAAAAGTTCACGATGGAATAGACATGCGCAAATTGAATCAGATTGTGATTGCTGAATCGTCGAAGTCGTACCTAACCAAAGAAGTGGATAAGGCGAATAAAGAGGGTGCATTCTACAATTACAAGCAATTCGTATTACGTGTAGTGGATATTGTGAAGGACAATGATGCGTCTTACAAGTATCCCAATATGCTTGTGTCTACTGTAATTGAAGGTGCACATTTGCAATTTTTCTTCGCAGAACATTTACCACGTCTGACTAATAAGCAGAGATCGAAAAATTACATTACTGAATTCTATACTTCACTCGTGTTTAATAGTCTTAATGGTAAGTAGCTTGCAAAAGTGAATTAGGGGAGAATATAAAATGGAACAACTTGTTACGTCAAATTTTAGGTTAGGAATTATTGCCGGAGGACAATTGGGCAAGATGCTGGTGCTTGCTGCGAGTAATTGGGATGTGAAGACTTTTGTGTTGGATCCTGATCCAACTTGTCCGGCTTCGGGCGTATGCACACAATACTTAGAAGGGAGTTATCAGGATTATGAAACTGTGCTGAATTTTGGAAGAAATGTTGATATGCTCACTTTTGACATTGAGAATATCAATATAAATGCCCTGATTCAATTGAAGAAGGAAGGTGTAAGAGTGCATCCTGAACCAGAAGTGCTAATGGTTATTCAAGATAAAGGTTTGCAGAAAGAATTTTACGCGGCCAGGAATATTCCAACATCCGCATTCAGACTTTTTGGATCAAAAGAAGAAATTCTTAAAGCAATTGCAGAAGGCTCAGTTCATTTTCCATTCGTACAAAAATTGAGAACCTCTGGTTATGATGGTAAAGGTGTTGAAGTGATCAGAACAGAGAAGGAGCTACACAAGTTGATGGAGGGACTTTCTTTGCTGGAGGATTGCGTAAATATTAAGAAGGAAGTTGCTGTAATTGCAGCGCGAAATATATCAGGTGAATTGAACACGTTTCCAATGGTGGAAATGGAATTTAATCACGAAGCAAACTTGGTGGAGCGATTAATTTGCCCTTCCAGTGAACCTCAAAATATTCATGCACGTGCGGAGGAATTAGCAAAGGAAATTATTTCTGCACTCGGAATGACCGGCATTTTAGCAATTGAGTATTTCGTAGATAAGGATGGTAATTTATTGGTTAATGAAATTGCACCACGCGCGCACAATAGTGGACATCACACAATTGAGAGTTGCATTACCTCACAGTACGAACAACAATTACGTGCAATTTTTGGTTTTCCCCTCGGATCCACGAAAATAAAAATTCCGTCAGTGATGATCAATCTTCTAGGAGAAAAAAATCATAGTGGATTAGTGAAGTACGAAGGATTAACGGATTGTATGTCTATTGAAGGAACAAAGATTCACATTTATGGAAAACGTGAAACGAAGCCTTTCCGGAAAATGGGACACGCAACAGTTTTGGATCCTTCAATTGAATCCGCAATTATTAAGTCTAAACGAGTAATTGAACTATTAAAAGTAAAATCATGGAATCAGTAAAAGTTGGAATTATCATGGGGTCGGACTCGGATCTTGTAGTAATGAATGCGGCTGCAAAAATTCTTAATGAGTTAGGAATTGGTCACGAAGTAACAGTAGTTTCTGCACACAGAACTCCTCACCGTATGATGCAATATGCAACTGAGGCGCATAAGCGTGGACTCGAAGTGATTATTGCCGGTGCTGGTGGCGCAGCTCATTTGCCTGGAATGATTGCATCGCTAAGCCCGCTTCCGGTGATTGGTGTACCGGTTAAATCATCCAATTCTATTGATGGTTGGGATTCTATGCTTTCTATACTTCAGATGCCGGGTGGTGTGCCAGTTGCTACTGTTGCTTTGAATGGCGCTCTAAATGCTGGCATTCTAGCGGCACAAATTTTGTCAGTGGGAAATAAAGAAATTCGTGATCGTATTCTCGCTTACAAGGAAAAGTTGAGAACTGATGTCATGAAGAAGGTTGAGGATTTGAAGGTTCAGTAGTGTATTGCATCAACAGTAATTTTGCGGGATCGCCATGGGTAATAGCATAATTCAAAAAATATTTCAAACCGTTCTTACGGAATACGGTTGCGACGCGGCTGCTTATTTGCACAAACCGGTTGGGGAAATCATCGATACGGAACATCCAAGGCGTGTTCCGGATTTGATCAAGGCATGTGTTCGATTTGGTGCAGAGCGAGAGATTATTGCTTTAAGTAACCATATTCCACTTTCAGAATTGAAAGACATTTTGAGTGATCTGCGTTATCCATTGGTCTTTTTCACTGACGAGAATGATCAGCTAGTGGCGCGCGTATTATCTGGAACAGGGAATTCGAAATTATCGGTAACAAGAATAGCAAAAGATGATTGTTCGAATGAGGAATTTGCTTCTACTGAGAGTTTGCTCGCTTTATTCTATACAGAAAGGAATGAGGAGGGAATTGAATGCGCATTAGCAATGACTGCGCTGCCAAATAAGCCCATCTACAGCAAGTATGATGAGAATGGTCAGGCAACAGAAGAGTCGAAGAAGTGGCCGCTGATAAAGAAGTTCGGTATGCTCATGAAACAGGAGCGAAGGGAGATCGGTTATATTTTTCTATATGCGATCATAGCTGGAGTGATTAGCTTGTCGCTTCCATTGGGTGTTCAAAGTATTGTGGGTTTTGTATCGAGCGGCAGGATAGCTACTTCTGTAGTGGTGCTGATAGTGCTCATTGTTCTGGGACTACTTATTGGAGGAGGAATGCAGATTATGCAACTCTATCTAGCTGAATTTATACAAAAACGATTATTCGCGAAGACTGCATTTGAATTCGCATTCCGCATACCGCGGATAAAGGTGGAGTCTGTGCTGAAAGATTATCCACCGGAATTGGTTAACCGCTTTTTTGAAATTGTAACGCTGCAAAAAGGTGTAGCTACTATTCTATTGGAATTCTCTGCGGCTACACTACAAATTGTTTTCGGACTTCTTCTTCTGTCAATTTACCACCCTTTGTTCATCTTGCTTGGTATTCTGTTGCTAGCACTCTTACTGCTCGTTTTCAGAATTACCGGTCCTCGCGGATTAGAGACAAGTAAGAGCGAATCCAAATACAAGTACAAGGTTGCAAATTGGTTGGAAGAGTTAGCGCGATCAATGCTTACTTTCAAATTGCTTGGTGATCAATCACTCGCCGTGAGGCGAACTGATCATTTAGTGAATGGTTATTTGTACGAACGAAGCAAGCACTTCAAGATTCTTGCGGGACAGTATCTCAGTTTTGTACTGTTCAAGACACTCATTACTGGAGGTTTGTTGATAGCAGGTTGTATTCTCATTGTACAAAAAGAAATTAATCTTGGTCAGTTTATCGCATCCGAAATTGTAATCATTCTGATTATGGGTTCGGTGGAGAAGCTTATTTTGAAGTTAGATACTGTTTATGATGTATTGACCAGTATAGACAAAATTGCTCACGTCACCGATTTGCCAATAGACAAGCAAGGGACAATTGTATTGCCAAAGAGCAAAAAGGGAATGCATATCAAGGTCGATCGCCTTTCGTACAGATTTCCTGACAGAAGAGACCCTGTGTTGAATCAGGTTACCATGGAGATAAAGGCAGGAGAACGTGTATGTATTTCAGGAAGCAACGCGTCTGGAAAAACTTCGCTGGTAAATATTATGCTAGGGCTTCTTGATTCATGGGAGGGCGGATTGTCTTATGATGGTATACCATTGCGAAATCTCAACCGAGATTCGTTGCTGGAAGAAGTTGGAGATTATGTTGCGCATGAGGAATTACTCGATGGTACATTTTTGGAAAATATTGCAGTTGGACGGACATCGATTTCATTGGAGAAAGTAATGACTGCTGTACATTCTGCCGGACTTCGTGATTATCTCAATAGTTTACCCGAAGGATTGAATACGCGACTCGTTGGTGGTGGAATGAGAGTTCCTGGTAGCATTTCTCGCAAGATCATAATAGCCCGCGCGCTGGCTGGAGATCCACGTTTATTGTTGCTAGATGATTTTCTTCTGGGTGTAGAGAAAAAAGAGAAAGCAAGAATACTTTCCGTCTTACAAAATGGAGAATCTGAACAAACAATGGTACTCGTTTCGAATGATCCATTCGTAATGCAAAATTGTCAACGTGTGATTTTCCTCAAGAATGGAATAGTGCATTCGCAGGGCTCGTACGAAGAGTTGCAGAATGATCTTGATTTTCTAGAAGTACTTAACAGCAGGTAGAACGTAATGAAAACCGTGAATAGCAATACTAAGAGTGCTCAATATTCCAGAGAGCGTGCCGTTTCTTTGGTTCGTGATCCGAGAATGCCAAAGACAGCAGCGAGATGGTCGGCAGGTATTTTTTTGGTTCTGGTGGCTGTGTTGTTTCTCCCATGGACCCAGAATATACATTCATTCGGAAGGTTAACTACATACAAGCCGCAGGATAGACCACAGGAATTGCAATCTGTGATTGGGGGCAGAATAGAGCAGTGGTATGTAAGTGAAGGGCAGTTCGTGAAAAAAGGCGATACCATTGTTCGTCTTTCTGAGGTGAAAGACAAATTTCTGGACACGAATCTTCTTGATCGACTCGCAGAACAAGTTACAGCGAAGCAAGGATCACGTTCATCAATGAGTGAAAAAGTGTTGGCGTTGTCTTCGCAAATTAAGGCGCTGCAACTTGCGCTCACGTTAAGCCTTCAAAAGGCAGAAAACAAAGTGAAGCAGGCGCAGTACAAAGTTCAGAGTGACAGTACAGATGTTATTGCTACGATGGCAGATTATGATGTGGCGGTTGTTCAATTACAACGCGCTGATACTTTGTATAAGAAGGGGCTTATTTCGCTCACTGATTTCGAAAGAAGAAGATTGAAAGTTCAGGAAACGAACGCAAAGCGAATTTCAACTGAGAATAAATTGTTGGGATCGAGAAATGAAGCGATCAACGCACAAATTGAGATCAGTTCGTTGGAAGCAGAATACATTGATAAAATTTCCAAAGCCGAATCTGATTTGAATGGAGCTTTGTCCTATCTCTATGAAACGGACGGGGAAATATCAAAGATGAATAACGAACTCATGAACGTGGCAATACGTCAAGGATTCTATTTTGTCACTGCACCTCAAGACGGTTACGTAGTGCAAGCGCAGAAGCAAGGAATTGGCGAAACGGTGAAAGAAGGAGAGGTGATTGTTAATATTATGCCCGCAGCTCCAGAGCTTGCTGTCGAGCTTTTTGTTGATCCAGTAGATGTTCCGCTATTAGAGAAGGGGCGGAAAATACGCTTGCAATTCGATGGATGGCCTGCATTGGTTTTTTCAGGTTGGCCTGACTACAGTTTCGGAACTTTTGGTGGTGAAGTAATGGTGATTGACCAGGTCGACACAAAAGGTAAGTACAGAATCCTGGTTGTTCCTGATACCAGCGAAGGAAACTGGCCGAAACAATTGCGTGTTGGTTCCGGTGTTTCCGGCTGGGCAATGTTGAACGACGTTCCGATCTGGTATGAGATGTGGCGACAAATCAATGGATTTCCTCCCGACTTTTTATCAGGAATTGAAGGAGATAGTAAGGACGAAAAGAAAAGTAAATAGTGCAATTGAGAATGAAGAAATGTCTTCTGCTAATGGATACTGTAGTTAAGCGAAAATCACTTTGGGTATTGACCTTCCTTCTGGTTGTTGCATTTCAAACTGCTGCTGTTGCTGCGATCACGGACACAAGTGTGGTAATGTCTATTAATGATTATTACCGCATTATTTTGTCGCGACACCCTGTTGTTTTGCAGACTGCAACATTTTCACAGGATGCAAAAGCGCAAATCCGAATGGCAAAAGGTATGTTGGATCCCGGCCTCAGTGTTGATTACCAAGGAAAGACATTGAGCGGAACGGAATACTATCAGCTTTGGGATAATACCTTGAAGATTCCGGTGTGGTTCGGCACAGATTTTAAAGTAGGTTACGAAAGAAACACCGGACAATCTGTGAATGGAGAAAGCAGTACGCCTTCGAACGGACTCTGGTATGCGGGTGTTAGTGTTCCATTGGGACAGGGTTTATTTATTGATGAGCGAAGAAATGCAATTCTTCAAGCGAAAACATTACCGGCATTAGCAGAAGCCGATCGTATTGCTGTTGTGAATGCTGTTTTGCTGAAAGCTACTAACGATTATTGGGATTGGCATTTAGCATGGAAACGTTACCAATTATGGGACAGTGCTTACGTGTTGGCTGAAACCCGCTTTCAAGCAGTGAAGGCGCGCGCATCTTTAGGCGAGTTGCCCTGGATCGATACGGTTGAAGCGCGAGTTGCTGTATTAGATCGCGAAATACTGCGTGCACAAGCATTCACCGATTACAAGAATGCCATGTTGAATGCTTCCGTTCATCTGTGGGCTGAAAATGAAATTCCATTAGAGCTCACCACTGCTGTTGTTCCGCAACCTGGTTTGCGACAAGAAACTCCACTTACTGCAGAAGCTGTGGATAGTTTAGTTGCACAAGCCAAGGTGAATCATCCAGATATTGTGAAACTCGGTGTGCAACAACAACAACTAGCAATAGAAGAACGCTATCAACGTGATCGACTCAAACCGAAATTCAATCTCAATTATAATATTCTCGCAAAAGAGCCAGGGACATTTGTGAGTCCGAGTGGGACAGATTACTACCGGAACAACTATAAACTAGGATTTCAATTCAGCTACCCACTTTTATTGCGCAAAGAGAGAGGAAAATTGCAGCGCGTTGAAATTAAACAGATGCAAGTCTCTGCTGACCGACAACAAAAGGAACGCGAACTGTCTAATTCCATTCGCATCAATCAAAATAATTGGTTAATGCTCGAAAGTCAGGTGCAAATTCAAACGGTGCAAGTTGGATATTCAAGAGCGTTACGTGACGCAGAACAAACGCGCTTCTTTACGGGAGAAAGTTCTTTTTTTCTCGTAAATACGCGAGAATTGGCATTAGTGAACAGTGAAATTCGACTTTATGAACTTCAGATTCGTTTGGCAAAAACACAGGCGCTTCTCTATTGGTCGGCGGGATCGTTAATTGCACAATAAGCTGTTAGTAACGATCTGTTAATTGAAATAAAATCGTCACTTGATTTACTAAATTTAGTACAAGTAAGGTACGAGTTTATGAAAGGCACGCCGGAATCTGATTTCTTCTACATGGTTTTTGAAGTGGTGCGACTCGTTCCTTTTGGTCGTGTTACTACGTATGGCGCCATTGCAAATTATCTCGGTATGAAAGGTTCTTCGCGAATGGTGGGTTGGGCAATGAATGCGTCTCACAGTCATCATTCAAAAGTTCCTGCTCATCGTGTTGTGAATCGCGAAGGAATGCTCACAGGTAAACATCATTTCAGTTCACCAGACATGATGCAGTCGCTACTAGAGGCGGAAGGCATTCGTGTGAAGGAAGATAAGATTCTCAACTTCAAAAATTTCTTTTGGGATCCAAATGAAGAGTTGAAAATCTGATCCACTATTCAATCGTGAACTTCGCAGAGTATATTTCTCCACGACACTGGATGAAGATGATATACAAGCCGGATGAAAATTCGTCAATGTCAATTTCAGCTTTTTCGTAGGCCCCAAATGTGCGATAGTCTACCAATAGACCCGTGGAATTGCAGATTGTTACTGAGAAACTACTTTTCATATTCGTTCCATCAATACTAATTCTATCTACAACTGGATTGGGAAACACGTGAAACTCTTGTACTGTCTCATTAAACTCAATTCCATCTGGATTTGTGGGTATGCAGTAATCGCCTGTAACGAAGTTTGGCAAACCGCTTAGCGATATTCGTCCATTCAAATAAAGTGCGTTAGCAACAAAATTGCAGGACGCTGCGGGTTGATCCGGCGAATTGATTATCGACAACGAATCACTATTTACTACAGCAATATAAATTTTGTGATCCGGACCCAACTGTAGGGTTGCGGCAGTCACTCCAAACGTAGGAATTGTTCCTATTGATGTTTGTGACTGCGCAATGTTAGGGGCACTCAGATCGTATTGATAAATCTGACTGCCATTCCAATTCCATTCACTAATGTAGAGATAGTTTGCGTTCGGCGAAAACTCTACTCCATATGGTCGATAGGTACTGTTGAGCGTCCGTGGGTTGGTAATGGCACCAGAAAAATTATTGAAGTCGAATAGTTGCACGGCGTAGTCGCCGTAGTTGGCAACAGCTAGTTGAGTTCCTCCACAAGAAATGCGCATGCATCCAATGGTTTCAACGTTATTGGATGAACTAGCGATAACTGAACCAGAGTTGCTAATAAGCGGAGCTCCAACACCTGCTCCAGTAATTAAATAGCTGTAAAATGAATTGCTATTTAATCCATGTGCAACTACCCATACGTCAATTCCATTGGAGTGACGCACTGCTGCGAGTTTTTCACAAGAGGGATTTAAAAGCACAACATTTTTATTGGCAGTAACATCTCCTAGTCCCGCGTTTAGCGACATATCAATTTCCGACCAGCACAATCCGCCTGAATTGCCTTGCGCATCAAGAGTGAACAAATAAAAAATGGAATTGCTTCCTGGTTTTTTAACAGCTAACGCCGCCTGTGAACTCGATGTTTGACCAGAGAGTCCTGTTCCATTCGGCATCAATGTATGTGATGAGTTCCATATGCTATCACCGTTGGTGTAGAAAAGTAGATTACCGTTTGAATCTGTCAGTGTTGCACATCCTTCCTCAGCATACATCTGACTATTGAGAAGCGGAACTGGATTACCCGAACTAAAGTCTAATCCGCAACGATTGCCGAAATACCATGTATTACCAAAAGTCTGAGCAAAAGAACTCATCGAAGGCAGACATATGAGAATAAGAAGAAAAAGGCGCTTCGGCATGAGGTTAAGGTAAAACACTTTTAACAAAGGTATCAACTAGTGTATGCAAGTTATTATTGGCAACGCAATCTTCATCTCAGCTCAATGCAATTCACTGCCTATTGATTCAGATAAACATCCATCCGGAAGCTTGCACTGAATTGCATCGGCTCTCCAATCGAACAATAAAATTCTTCGTGTGCAGCTTTTGGCGTTTTACTCTTAGTGATTTCGTCAGGCTTTTTTAGCAGCGAAAAGCGATTCACAAATCCGAAATGTTTAATCAGTACCCATTTTTCATTTTCCCTTTTGTAGAACGCATAACCGATCTGGTGACGAATATTTTTTCCTGAGTAAAACTTCCGAACTTCAACAACCATTCCTATCGAAGTGCCTTTTACTGAACCGACTTCCATCGTGTCGGTCTTCCCTCCTGTTTCAACATAGAGGGTTTTTGGCGATTTGAACTGAACAGAATCCTTTCCAAGCCTGATTTTATCTATCGTAATTCGAATGAAATACGGCTTTTTCTCCTGCGCGGTAGCCTGAAATCCAGCACTTAGCAACACTATAGACAAAATCAATATCCTGAACATACTGCCAATGTAGCAAATAGCGTGCGGAAATCGATCATTGCGTAACTTTGCTCAAATATTTTCACTCATGAGCATTACGAAAGAACAGGTAATCGATGCACTGCGCAATGTCGACGATCCGGATTTAAAAAAAGATCTTGTAACGTTGAACATGGTGAAGGATGTTGAAGTGAACGGAAAGAATGTTTCATTCACCGTGGTGCTTACTACTCCTGCTTGTCCGATGAAAGACATGATCAAACGTGCTTGCGAAAATGCAATCATTTACTATGTCGACAAAGAGGCTGTTGTGAATGTAAACATGACTGCAAATACTTCTACAACTCGCACAGGAGCTGCTCTTCCAGGTGTGAAAAATTTCATTGCTGTTTCTTCCGGTAAAGGTGGAGTAGGGAAGTCAACTGTAGCTGCCAATCTTGCTGTTGCTCTTGTAATGCAGGGTGCGAAAGTCGGTTTGATTGATGCTGATATTTACGGACCATCTATTCCGATGATGTTCGATGTGCTGGAAGAGAAACCAATGTTGCGCGATGTTGATGGAAAATCAATGATTGTTCCTGTAGAAAGCTTCGGAGTGAAGTTGCTTTCAATAGGATTCTTCAGCGACATGAACCAAGCAATTGTTTGGCGCGGACCGATAGCTGTTCGTGCATTGAATCAAATGCTGAGCGAAGCAGATTGGGGCGAATTGGATTATATGATCATCGATCTTCCTCCGGGAACGGGTGATATTCATCTTTCATTGGTGGCTGCTGTTCCGCTCACTGGCGCAATTGTAGTTAGTACTCCGCAACAGGTTGCTCTCGCTGATGCAAGAAAAGGTGTTGCAATGTTCCAGCTTCCGCAAATTAATGTTCCTGTGCTGGGTATTGTTGAGAATATGGCGTGGTTTACTCCTGCCGAACTTCCTGAGAATAAATATTACATTTTCGGTCGCGATGGTGCTCAACAATTGGCCGTAACGCTTGAAGTTCCATTGCTCGGACAAATTCCATTGGTGCAAAGTATTTGTGAAGCGGGAGATGCCGGACGACCTGTTGTATTGCAGAAGTCTACTCCTCAAGCTGAAGCATTTCTGGAACTGGCGGGTAATGTAGTGCGTCAGGTTGCAATGCGTAATGCCATGCCGAAAGAAGTATCTGCGAATTAGTTGTGGCCCTCAGCAGTATGCTCAGCCCGATTTATGGCCGGCGCTGCTAACTATTCTGACAATAAGCGCAATTCGTAAATCTTACATCGTAATTCATACATCGTAATTCGTACATCGTAAATCTTACATCCTAATTCGTACATCGTAATTTATCGTAACTTTACACCAATGTCACACCCACTTACATCTCGCGTAGAATCTGCTCTCGATCAGATCCGTCCATTTCTGGAAGCTGATGGAGGCAATGTGAAGTTGCTGGAAATTACCAACGAACTGGATGTTAAGCTCGAACTCGAAGGTGCTTGCAAATCGTGTTCAATGCGTATGATGACATTCAAAGCCGGTCTCGAAGAAACGTTACGCCGAGCTGTTCCCGAAATTCGCTCAGTGGAAGCAGTAAATCTGCATGCTGAGGTGACGGAATAGTTCCCTTGGTTCTTCTGAAATCCTCCATTTATCAACTCCTTTGAGCCCTTTGCGTCTTTGCGGTTCATTGTCTATGGAATTCTCCCGAAATTGCGTCTTATCTCTAGAATGACATAAGTATGCGGTTTTTCCCATGGAAGAAGAAGAGCAGCCTCAGCGATGAGGAACTGATCAAAGCGTATCACCAAACCGGTGATAAGGCTTACGTGGGCGAACTGTACATTCGGTATGCGCATCTCATGTACGGTGTTTGTTTGAAGTATTATCGCGACAGAGAAAAAGGTCGCGATGCGGTGCTTCAGATTTTTGAAAAGCTCTTTGAATCGCTTAAGAAACACACGCCGGAGAACACAAAAACCTGGTTGATGTTTGTAGCGAGAAATTATTGCATTTCTGATTTACGAAAGGCTCAGGTTATTGACGAGAAGCATTCTGCATATGAGAAGGACGAAGCAGAACCGCTTTTAGATGAAGATGTGCTTGAAGAAAAGGTGTTGAAGGAAGAACGTCTCTCGCGACTGGAAAATGCAGTAAGTGCTTTAGGAGATGAACAGCGATTGTGTATTGATTTGTTTTATCTGAAAGATAAATCGTACAAAGAAATATGCGACATCACCGGAATGAGTGAGAAGCAAGTGAAGAGCCACATTCAGAATGGAAAACGAAATTTGAAATTAATACTTGAGCAGTAATGAATACATCCCAAACATATCTGCTGAGTGCCGAACAGCTGGAAGGTTTTCTGGATAATAAACTCTCTCCGGAAGAGATGAAACGCGTGCAGCATCTGCTGGATGATTGTGAACTTTCGCGCGAGGCATTACAGGGTTACAAACTTGTTCCCGGAGCCTTTGCTGATCTGTCAGATATCAAGTCGAGCATTGCTGCAAAATCGGGAATTCGTCAAGGAATAAGTTTGAAGTCCGTTGTTGTGGCATCTGCATTTGTTGCTGTTGGTGTAATGCTCTTGTATTGGAGTCTGTCTGATCGAAAAGAATATGTGAAGTATTCAGATGCTCCGATGGTGGCGCAATCTTCAAGTCCCGATCCGCAGAAGAATCCTTTGTCGCCTGCCGAAGATCATTTCGTCAATCCTGATGCAAAGGTGGTAGTGATTACAATGCCAAAACCAATACGTGAAAAAGGTGATACGCAACGTGTGCTCAGCATAGTGACAAATGTGATTGAACCGGTTCCTATAGAAGTAAAAACAGCTCCTGTTCTCGAACAAAAACCGATAGTGCCGACCAAACCTGAAGCTTCTTACAATGCGCAGGTGGGTTTCATTTTTGATTTGAAAGTAACTGATTTCGATAAGTATTATACCAACAGTATTGAGGTGCGCGAACCGAAATTATCGGGTACTCCTGCGCAATTTGAGAATCAGGATGGAGCAATTGATGCTGACAAGAACAGCGATGGTGAAGTTGTGCGGTCTGTTCCGGCGGAGCAATTTTTACAGGAAGGATTGTTGGCTTTTCGTGATGGACGCTTTGGAAAATGTGTGAGCAAGATGGAGGTTCTTTTGCAAAATAAGCCTGCTGATGTGAATGCACTTTTTTACACAGCGGTTAGCTATGTGAAGCTGGAAATGTTTTCAAAGGCGATACCGTTGCTGGATAAAATTATCGCTGATCCGAACAATGTGTTTGATGAGGAGGCGGAATGGTACAAAGCTCTTGCCCTCGAAGGGAATGGGGATGCTGCTGCCGCCAATGAGCTGTTTAAGAAGATAGCTGACGAGTCTGGATTCTATTCTGAACAAGCAAGACGCCGGGTGAAGTAATAGCCTTGCTTTTTTTGAACCACATAGGCACAATAGAAAGACATAGGTTCACATAGCGTTTGCAGACAATGCGAATCTTTATAAGAACTATGTTTCTATTCTGAACAAGCAAGTCGCCGGTTGAAGTAATTGACTCGCTTTGTTGAACTACATAGGCACAATAGAGAGACAGAGGTTCGCATAGGGTTTGCAAACTATGTGAAGCGATGTGCGAACTATGTTTCTATAATGAAGAGGCAAGTCGCCGGTTGAAGTAATTGACTCGCTTTGTTGAACTACATAGGCACAATAGAGAGACAGAGGTTCGCATAGGGTTTGCAAACTATATGAAGCGATGTGCGAACTATGTTTCTATAATGAAGAGGCAAGTCGCCGGTTGAAGTAATTGACTCGCTTTGTTGAACTACATAGGCACAATAGAGAAACAGAGGTTCACATAGGGTTTGCAGACTATGTGAATCTATGTGCGAACTATGTTTCTATGTGGTTCAAAAGTCCCATTATCTTTGTGTCATGAATCAACTCGACAGGCGCTTCATCACTGCCGCAGGTGTAACACTTGTTTTTCTATATCTCGTTATACTTGCCGGCTCAGTTGTGCGTGCATCCGGTTCCGGGATGGGTTGTCCTGACTGGCCGCGTTGCTTCGGATACTACATTCCGCCTACGGATCCGATGCAACTTGATTTTCATCCTTCTCATGAATACACAAAAGGAATGATGATCATTGAACACGATACACTTTGGCGCGCAAAGGAAAAATTCATATCAGGACCTGCTTTTACTTACGAACATTGGGAAAAATATCCGGTGCACAATTACGCAAAGTTTGTTGTTGCACAAACATGGACAGAGTACATCAACCGATTATTAGGTGCGTTAAGCGGATTCGCGTCACTCATTCTATTGTTTTACGCATTCCGCAGATGGAAAAAGGATAAACTGTCCCTGGCACTTGTACTGTTACATTTGTTCGTGATAGGATTTGTTGCCTGGCTTGGCAAAGTGGTGGTTGACACGCATCTCAAACCTGCTATCATTACCATGCACATGCTCTGCGCAATTGTGATGGTGTTTATCATGATCATCATTCGCTATCGCGCGATGAACCTATCCGGTACATTGCAGAAAGTTAGCGTGGGTAGTGGTTTGCGTACAATGGCGATTGCAGCTTTGGTAGTTACACTCGGACAGATCATACTCGGAACTCAAGTGCGACAGGAGATTGATCAGATTTACAAATCCATGGATGGAGGTTCGCGTGAAACATGGATCGAACAACTTTCTTCACGCTATTCTCTTCATTTTTCATTGGCAATGGCCATGGTTATGCTTTATGCAATACTCTGGTTTGTATTGCGTAAAACGATTGTTGTTCGTGAAACAAAAATGCTGCTGAATGCGAGTGTGCTCATTATACTCTTTGCGTATGGCGCAGGTGTAGTTATGCATAATTTCGGTATTCCCGCTTACGTTCAGCCTGTACACTTACTCTGCGCAATGATTCTTGCTGGTGTGCAATTTGCTTTGGTGCTGAAATTAAAAAGATGACAATAACATTATAGAGTTTAAAAGTTTGAAAGTTAAAAAGTTCACCCGCAGGACTTCCAACTTTCAAACTTTTAAACTGATCTCTACCTCACGATCGTCATCTTCCGCGTCTCTGTGCTCACACCATTCTCAGTAAGGCGATAAAAATATACTCCTTGTGAAAGAGTTGACGTATTCACCAGAACACCATTCGCTCCGGCATTCACGGCCTGTTGTAAAACTAGTTCACCGAACTGCGAGTAAATTTCTATCATTCCTGGATTTGTTGAAGCGAGTGGAATGAATGTCTCTTCATTAGCAGGATTCGGAATGTTCTGACCCAAGCCTGAAGTTGCCGCGTGTTCTCCAATAGAATTTGCTGCGGTATCGAGAACTTCCACAACTACATCATCTAAATAAATTCCATCATACTCCACACCGAAGTCGCTTTCCAGGCGATAACGAATCAGAATGTTCATGCCGATATAATCATCCAACGACATGTCTTCTTTCACCCACGTTGTTCTGTATCCGTTGTAAACAGGATTTCCGTTGTCGAGTGAGTTATTGTTGGTAGTGTATTTTCCGCAGAGTGGTGTCCAGGTTACTCCATTGTCACTTGAAACTTCTACTTGTGCGAAATCATATCCCGCTTCCAATTCGTATCGTGTTTGAAAAACAAGATGTGCACTGATTGCATTCGCCAAACTTACATTTTGTGTCATCGGCATTGCTACTGAACTTCCGGCTGAGTAAGAAGAAAACGGACTATCCGTTAGCGATGATGGTGCAGAAACAAATTGTTCGGTTGTTACACCCCATCCCCCGGATCCCGACCAACCGCTCATGGATGATCCTGTTGAATTGAACACAATGGTCGGAGTTCCATACAGTCTGCTGATTGTATCACGCCACGTGAATGTTCCGTTATTGAGTTCTACAACGTAAGTGAGTAATGTTCCTTCCGGTGTTGAAGCATTTACGGTGTAAGAAATGGAATCACTTGCAGTTTGGGTAATTGCCAGCGACGAGAATATTCTTGGTGATCCAACCCCTGTAATTTCTGAACTGATCGGTTGGATGGAAACAGTGTATACGGCCGGCGAATCCAATCCAAGTCGTTGAATGTCGAATTGAAAATACCCTGTTGTTCCGGAGATGTATTTTCCGTCTGTGCTCTCTATTTCTGCGTATGCAAGCAACAACCTCGCTGCATACAGATCCATCGGAATATTCGCTTTACAAATGTCGATTATCCTATTAGTAGCGGGCCAGAATCCGTCATTCTGATCTCCTGCTTCGGGTGTCATGGCCATGATTTTCGGTTTCGTTACTTGATCGCCGTACATCCAATCGTCTGATGAACCATTCACTACATAACCTACAGTTTGATCTGCAGTGCCGAATGCATAACCATTATAGTGGGTAAGCACAGATCCCCATGCATTAAATGTATTTGCATCTGGCGTGTAGGTTGATGGTGCATATCCCCAAGGACAGATCAACAGATTTCCGTAAGTGTGATAGTTTATTGCAATACGAAAGTTGTGATTCGCACACAGTGTTTCCATCATTTGCACTTCGGGCTCTGATGCAGGTGAAGATCCGCGGTAAGTGTCGGAAGAAGTGATTGGAGAAGACCCTGAATTATCATATCCCCAATTGTAAGCGTAGTTTCTATTGAGGTCTACTCCATAATCCCCATTTCCATGATCAAGTCGGTTTTTTCTCCACATTCCTCCGCCATTCGGATTTGTAGTGGCGTTGTAATTGTATCCATCCGGATTTACGCACGGAACAAAAAAGAGTTCTGTATTGTCAACGAGATATTGAATTTCAGGATTGGTATTGTAATTCTCGAGCAGATAATACATGTACAGAATCAATTGAGAAACTCCTGCCGGTTCTCTAGCATGGTGTGCTGCAGAATAAACCATCTCCGGTTCAGCTTCATCGGTGTTGGCATTATCCGAAATCTTCATCCAATACACCATACGCCCTTCGAATGTTGTGTTGGAACTATCGATCGCTTGTCGCGACTTCACCAGATTTGGATACAGTGCCGCCATGTTATCCATGTGCCAGTAAATTTCTGCGAGCGTAAAATATCCTCCCATGCTTCCCAGCGTAAAGTTGGTTGGAGTTGGAAAGGATGGTCCGCTGGTGCAGTTCACGGCTTGTGTGTGCATTGGTGAATTTCGTTCGCCGGAAATATTTTGATTCAGATAATGCGCTTGTACATCATCAATAAGAATTTCATAGTTGAAACCAAGTGATTGTACTCTTGAAATTTCTGCAGCGGACAAGTCTGTAGTGAAGCAACACCCTATTTTGTATTCACCGTGATCGATAGTGATTCCGGCCAAAGCAAGTTGATTCATTCCTGCATCGCTGGTGTAAATGCGAATGCGGGAGTAGGTTTGTTGCTGTGCATTAATTGCAATGGACAAAACGGTAAAAAGGGCGAGAAAAACTGAACGCATAAAACGGATTTTAGTCTAAGATATAAAATCCGCTACCTGAAAATGTCCGGAGATTGTCAGAAGTTACTTCGGTCCGTCTGAAGCTGCGTTGGTATTCGTTTCCTGTTTGTCGAACCAACTTTGCTTTGGAGCATCTGCCGGCTGGGACGTGCGTCTTTCAGAAGGTAAAGCAGGATTCGTCCACTTCAGTGTTTCTACCAGATGAAATACATCTTTCTTGATGTAATCAACAACCGGCTGAAGAGAGTCTTTGTTGGGTGTTGCGTAAAAGTAGAGGGATCCTCGCATGAAGTTTTTCACGCTGTCTGTGAGATAAAACTGAACGAGCGATGCCGCATTTCCACCAAGTACGATAACCGTTCCGTAAACGCCATCTTCAGGACGGAGAATAATGGAATCCTGAAATGCTTGTGACATTTCATGGTGCGCTTCGGTAAGCTCCCAACTTTGATTGATCAATTCTGCAAAGAGTGAGTCACTGGTAATTTCATTGTAGCTCATGTAAACAGTTGCATTGAACTGACCGAAGAACAAATCTTTCCAGCAATCGGGCGCGTTAGGAGCGCTGCTCTTGTACATTCTGGAATATTCAGGAATCTCCATTGTGAACGGACAATCTCCTTTCCATTCTGTGTATTTTTTCTCAGGCAGCGAAATGCGGTAATAGCCACGCGGTCGCGGAGTATATACTTCCTCTTCTGTGCATGATGCAAGGAGAATGGAAATTGCGACAAGGAAGAATCCGAAAACCGTTTTCATTCGTGTAAAGATAACGTTTCTGCAGAGAAAATGTTGTGTTCAGGGGTGATCACGGTTCAGCTAAGTTGTCTTCTTACCGCTGAATCACAATCCGCTCCGAAACTGCACAAGCAGAATTGATCATCTGCAAAATGTAAACTCCATTGCTGAGCGTTACTGTTTCAATTTGCATAGATTGCTGTGATGAACGTTTTTCCAACACCAGTTTACCTGTTGCATCATACAACGTGTACGATGTTTCTTCGTTGCTGTTGTTTGTTATAGTGATAAACTGCTGGGCAGGATTTGGTGAAACCATAAACGGAGAAACAATATTC
>Ga0209298_10000770_pt1 | contig 21499 bp, 14 predicted proteins | sample S_140806_EF_Meta_FD_187325 | JGI IMG/M metagenome (GOLD analysis project Ga0209298, IMG submission 187325) | Freshwater microbial communities from Lake Simoncouche, Canada to study carbon cycling - S_140806_EF_MetaG (SPAdes) (version 2) | ecosystem: Environmental > Aquatic > Freshwater > Lake ...
ACTACCTTAGGTACAACACCCGTATTGGCTTATAACTCTTCCGTAGTTGGTCCTCATACTATCAATTTCACAGCAACGAGCGCAGTGGGTGGTTGTACGATTAACTCCTCCAATGCCGTTGTAACGGTTAACGCTATTCCTACCGCTCCATCAATTAGTAACTCTATTCAATGTGGTACTAAAGTGCCTACGAATACGGCTACTTCTACCGCTGGTGCATTAGGTGCAAATATTTACAATTGGTATACAGCACCTTCTGGTGGTACGCCAATTGAAACAACAACTACTGGAAATTTAGTTAACTATCAAGTTGCAACAACTACAACTTTATATGTCTCTCAAATGAGTGTAGCGGGTTGCGAAAGTGCCCGTACGCCATTCTTAGTAACGGTAAATCCTATTGATGCTATTTTTGCGTCGGCTTCTGCTACTACCAATGTATGTGTAAACACACCAGTGGCACTTAACGTAACAAAAACAGGCACTCAAAATACCTATGCATACAGTTGGACAGCTACACCACAAGTAAACAGTGGTTTATCGGTAGCGGGTTCTACTGCAGCATTAAATACACCAATTATCGCTATTCCTTCAGCAGCAGGCACCTATGCTTATAAAGTAACGGGTACTGAGGTAGCTACGGGTTGCGCGGTAACCAGTTCGGTAAGCGTAACGGTAATTGATCCTTGGAATGGTTATACCGCTTTTGTAGCACCGGCAACAACATCTATTTGTAATGGTACTAATGTGGCTTTAAATGCCTACGTTTTAGGTAATCAAACCTTACCAACAGGCTATTGTGCAACTACAAATGCTGGCTATGCTTGTATTTCTAATGTAACGATTAATACACTAAATAATACAACGGGTTGCTCTCCAGCATCACCTTATTATACAGATTATCCAACATCTGTGGCAACAACTAATGTTGCGCCAGGACAAACTTATACATTATCAATAAGCTCTGCTGTAGATGCAGTATACACTACAGGTGCTATCGTTTCTGTTTGGTTCGACTGGAATAGAGATGGTGTATTTGATGCTACTGAGTGGTATCAACCATACACCACTGGTTTCTCTGGAAGTTTATTAGTTACTGTGCCTTTAAATGCTTCTATGGGTTTAACCAAAATGCGTGTTCGTTCAAGAGGCGCTGGTAATATCAATGGAGCAACTGACGCTTGTACTGTAATGGGTTCTGGTGAAACGGAAGACTATTCTATTAATATTGCTTCAGCAAATGCTGCTTCTTTCGCTTGGAAAGAAAATGGAACAACTATTGGCACTACAAATCCATTTAATTATACAGGTTCTGTAGGTACGCATTATGTAAGCTTTACCGCTGCAAGTGTTCAAGGTTGTTTGATTAGTTCACAACCAGCTACTGTAAATGTATTAGCATTGCCAAGTGCTCCTACTGCAGCTAATAGTGCACATTGTGGCACTAAAATACCTGCCGCATCTGTTACTAAAACTTCTGGAACAAATGGTACAGGTACGTTCAAATGGTATACTACACCAACAGGAACTACAACTGCACAAGTAGGTACTTCAACTACGTTCACCTCAATGATCAGCACTACTACTACTTTCTATGTGTCAGAAGTAGGTGTGAATGGTTGTGAGAGTGCTCGTACTCCGGTTACTATTACCGTAACACCTGCAGATGCAATTACTGCTTCGGCAAGTAATACCAACAACTTATGTATCAATACGCCGGTTAACTTAAGTGTTACACAAACAGGTACCAATAATACCTATTTATATACATGGACAGCAACGCCTCAAGCAGGTAGTGGTATCGCTGCAACTGGTTTGCCAGGTGCAACACCAACAGTAACGCCAACTGCGGCAGGAACGATCACTTATACGGTGGTTGGTAATCAAAATGGCCCAGCTATTTATTCAAACTTAGCGGCATTATCTACAGTTGATGAAGATTGTGGTAATGTAACGATTACGCAAGGCGCTACTACTATTTTCAATAATACCTCCCTAATTGGATCATTATTAGGTTCTATTGGTACGGCTACAGGTTTACCAAGTCAACGTGCTGAATATACTGCCTTCGGTCCATATACGTTGAATGCAAATGGTACGTACAATTTATCAGTTTCTTCTATTACATCTGGTACGTCGTATTTCAATGGTGTGGGTGTATATATAGATTATAACAGAAATGGTTCATTTGCAGATGCAGGTGAAGCGGTGTATGTTTCTGCAACTACAATATTAGGTCCTCATACCGAAACAGCTACCTTTACGGTGCCTGCAACAGCCTTAAATGGTTTGACAAGAATGCGTGTTATCGTAAATGAGGGTACCGTTGCTACTCCAGAAACGGCTCCAACATGGGGTGAGGTTGAGGAATATGCGATCAATTTAGTAACGCCTAATATTGGTGGTGGTAATCCTACAACAGGATGTTCTGTTTACAGTTCTGTAAACGTAAACGTTATCAATCCTTGGGCGGGTATTACCGCAGCAGTTACACCTTCCACTGCAAATATTTGTGGCTTAGGTACACCTGTATCTTTGACGGGTACTTCTGGTGGTCCAACTACTTTACCTACAGGTTATGCAGCTTCATCTGCAATCTATACAAGTGACGAGGAAATTTTAAATGTGTCATTAGGCAGTGGTGGTTCTTTATTAAACAGTTCTTCTACTTGTGCTACAACTGCAGGTCCTGCAGGTAATGGATTGGCAGCTTCTGTAAATCAGTTCTATTCAAACTATACAACTGTTCCTACAATTCCAATTCCATCTTTAGCGCCAGGTGCAACCATTCCTTATGCAATCACTTTAGGCTATTGCGGAACGTATGCTTACAGTAATATTGCTGCTATTTATATCGATTATAACCGAAATGGTACATTTGATGCAGGTGAACAAGTTACTGTAACGAGCTATGGTGCGAGAAATTTAGCTACCGGTGATATTATTTCAGGTACCTTCACTGTACCTGCAACAGCTTCGGCAGGTAGAACGCTAATGCGTGTAGTTAATGTAGAAAGTACTGTGGTTAACCCTACAGGTACTTACGGATGGGGTGAAACAGAAGACTATGCTGTAATGATTGGAACTTCTGCTGCATCTCAAACTTGGACAGAAGCTACTACTACTTTAGGTACCAATACTACCTTAGCGTATACGCCAACTTCATTTGGTACAAAAACAATAACTTACACAGCGGCAGATGCTAATGGATGTAAAATTTCTGCTAATGCTACACTTAATGTGTCGCAACCAGCAGCGCCTACAGTGGCTAATGTTAGCTTGTGTCAAAATACAACTGCTTCGGCATTAACAGCTACAGCGTTAACAGGTCATACTGTGAAATGGTACACAACGGCAACTGGTGGTACTGCTTTAGCTTCAGCTCCAATTCCATCTACTACTACGGTAGGTACTACTACTTACTATGCTACGCAAACTACACCGCAAGGTTGTGAAAGTTTACGTACACCATTAGTAGTAACGGTGAATCCAGCTCCAGCGTTAACTTCTGCAGCTACTATAGCTCCAGTATGTAATTTAACAGCAATTACTTACGCACCAACTGCATCAATAACAGGTTCAACTTTTGCGTGGTCTCGTGCTACAGTAACCGGCATCTCTAATGCTGCTGGAACTGGTACAGGAGCAATCAGCGAAAACTTAAATAACACTACTGCTAATCCAGTTACTGTAAACTATGTATATACATTAACAGCTCCTATAACTGGTTGTATTGGAACTGCTACTGTGGTAGCAACAGTGAATCCAGCAGCTACTTTATCTAGTGCAACTGCGGCTTCTGCTATCTGTAACAACAATGTATTCGCTTATACACCTACTTCTGCAACTGCAGGTACTACTTATGCATGGTCACGTGCAGCAGTAACCGGTATCTCCAATGCATCAGGAAATGGTACAGGAGCTATCAATGAAACATTGATCAACACTACAGCAAATCCAGTAACGGTTACCTATAACTATGTATTAACGGCAAATGGATGTAGCAATAGTCAAAGTGTTACCGTGGTAGTTAATCCAAGTGCTACTATGAGCAGTGCATTAACAGGAACTATTTGTAGCGGAAGAAGTTTCAAATATACTCCATTGAGTGCAACTACAGCTGTAGCTTATGCATGGTCTCGTGCTGCAGTGTCTGGTATTTCAAATACCGCTGGTACAGGTACAGGTGCTATCAATGAAACATTGATCAACACAACGCAAGCGCCAATAAATGTAACGTATGTTTATACCTTAACTGCAAATGGTTGTACGAATACTCAAAATTTAGTGGTAACGGTAAATCCTACTCCAGCTAAATTGATTATCACTGCAGATGGCCCTACGGTATTCTGTAAAGAAGAATCAGTAGTATTACGTTTCAATCCAACAAATACAGGTTCATATCAATGGTATCAAGATGGTGTGCCAGTAAGTGGCGCTACAGCAACAAATACTTTGGTAACTACTGCAGGAAGCTTCACCGCAATCGTAACGAATACGTATGGTTGTGCTTCAGATCCTTCTACTGCAATGTTGGTTGAAGTACCATGTGAAATTGGTATCTCTTTACCAGATATCTTCACTCCGAATGGTGATGGAAGTAATGATAAAATCAAACCAATCGTACCAGGTATTCATACCTTCAGCTTCTTTAGAGTATACAACAGATGGGGTAACCTAGTGTTTGAATCTACAGATCCAGACGCTGCTTGGGATGGTTCTTACAAAGGTGAGATGCAACCACAAGATTCTTATAGCTACGTAATAGAAGGGTATAACTTCAGAATGGAGTTGATAAGAAAACAAGGAACTATCACTTTAGTACGATAAAATTCATTAAACATTCAACACTATAAAATATAGAAGATGAAAAGTATAGTAAATAAAATTTTGGGAATCATAGCTGTTGCATCAACAGCTATGAACTCACAAGCTCAAGACATCCATTTTTCAAGAGTGGAAGATATGGCTACCATATACAACCAAAGCTTGAAAACCACTAAGGATATCCGCTTGCAAGCTGTAAATAGAGATGTACAGTTCAACAGTGCATCTACTTACAAAACGCAAGTTGCAATTGGTGATTTTGCGCTATTAAACAAAGCAAAAAGAACGAGTGATGACAATAAAGGTTATTTCACCGCTACATTTGCTTATGTTGGAGACAATGGTGCTGCTGGTGTTATTAAAAATACATCTGCTATCGTTGGATTAGCCTATGCATTGCCTTTAAATGAAAATGGTTTGTATTTAGCTGCAGGTTTCCAAACGGGTATCAATAGCTTAAATGTAAATTTTGATGGCAAAACAGTGCCTGAGCAATACACACAGTATGGTTTAATCCCTGATATGCCAAACAACGATCCTACTAATGCTAATAACGCGCCTATCCGTTGGGTAGACTTAAATAGTGGTTTGTCGTTATTTAAGAATGGCGAAAAAGCAAATTGGTACTTAGGTGCTTCTGCTCGTCACTTAAATAAGCCGTATACCAATATTTCTAAAACTGCTTTATACCAATTAGGTGTAAACTATGGCGTACAAGCTGGTTACAGTGTTAATTTGGCTAGCAAAGACGTTGTAGGAGCTTATGCATTCTTAAACTGGCAGTCGAAAGCTAATGACTATACCGTAGGTGTAAAATATCAAAAGAACTTTGGAAACAATGCTAGTTTCGCAATTGGAGTTGCTTCTAGAACGGGTGCAGCAATTATACCTCGTTTCGATCTTCGTTATAACAAAGTTGCTTTAGGTGTTTCATTTGAATCTACAACAGGAAAAATGAAAACCGACAATATGAACCGTAATGCTACAGAAGTAGTCTTAGGATTTATTCTATAAGATTTAGTTTCAACCAATAAACTACAAAACGGCTAAAAGAAATTTTAGCCGTTTTTGTTTTTATGACAACGTACATTGTAACTATTAATTAATATGAAAATAAAAAACCAGTATGCGGACATACTGGTTTTTTGTGGGCCCACTAGGACTTGAACCTAGGACCACCTGATTATGAGTCAGGTGCTCTAACCAACTGAGCTATAGGCCCATTGCATGAGATGCAATTTGGATTGCAAAAGTAACTAAATTTTTAAATTAAAAAAACCAATTACAAACTTTATTTTTGTTGCATGATAAAAGGTATTAAACATATTATTTTCGATTTAGGCGGCGTGTTGCTCAATATAGATTATCATAAAACTACAGCGGCCTTTCAAGCCCTTGGAGTGCCCAATTTCGATGCCTTATACTCGCAACGCGAGCAGATTGCATTATTTGACGCATTGGAAACGGGGAAGATAGAAGCTACTACCTTTTACGATGAGCTCAATACATTACTACAAAGCAATTTTACACATGATCAATTAGCAACAGCATGGAATGCAATGTTATTAGATTGGCCATTGCGTAGACTACAAATCTTGCAACAATTACAAAATCAGTTTGATTTATTTTTATTGAGCAATACCAATAGCATTCACGAAGCGGCCTTCACCCATTCGCTGCAGCAAGCCCACGGAATACCCAGCATTGCCCTGTATTTTGATAAAGCTTACTTCTCTCATCGATTAGGTTTAAGAAAGCCAAACCCTCAAGCATTTCAATATATTTTAGATACGCATAATTTGAGCCCAGCAGCTACCTTGTTTATAGATGATAGCGTGCAGCATATAGCCGCTGCAAAAAGCTTAGGCATACAGACCATTCACTTAAGTAATGGCATGACTATAGAAAAGGATATTTTCAAGCCCCTTATTTAATCTCTTCAAAATCAATATATTCACCAGCATTACTCGACTTGTGCTGGCTCGTAGTAGCTTGATTTTTTGTTGCATTAGTTGGAGCTTGAGCCTGTGCTTGAGCTTTCACCTGCGCTTTAATAGAACTACGCATTTTGAGAATAGGGATCAATATGCGCGTTACGAATTTAAAAACTCCAGAAAATAGAAAAGCTAATAACAAAATACGAAACAAGGCCATAGAAACTAATTGATTTTCAAAGGTAAGTATTCCACATAGTAAGATTGTTAAGTTTTTTCTAATTTAGAATTAAGCATAAAATAATTGTCAAAACTGATTATTTGCAATGAATATGTCGTATATTTGCAGTGGAATTATTTAATAAGAAGGGGACATTAGTCCCCTTGTTTTTTGTCTATGCAAGAGATGATCAGTAAAATTGAAGCCCTTTTAGCTCCTTTATTAGAAGGAACAGATATGTTTGTAACTAATTTGCAAATAGAGCCTGGAAATAATATTAAATTATTTTTAGATGCAGATGAAGGACTCAATGTGCAGAAGAGTGTATCGATTAACAGACAGTTAGTAGCTCAAATCGATGAACTGGGATGGTATCCTAACGGAGATTATAGCTTAGAAGTATCGAGCCCTGGTGTAGATGAGCCCTTACGCTCTGTTCGTCAATATCAAAAGAATATAGGTCGCACGCTTGCCGTAACGAACATCGAAGATTTGGAGCAAATTGGCGTTTTGAAAGCAGTTACAGAATTGGGCATTAGCTTAGAAATAAAAATCAACAAGAAAAAGGAAACATCCCTTGTGGAAATTCCTTTTGAGCAAATAAAACAAAGTATCGTACAAGTAATTTTTTAACCCTAACAAATCCCTTTGGGAAAAATGTAAACCATGTCAAGTATTAATTTAATTGAATCGTTTCAAGAGTTTAAAGAGGCCGAAAATATTGATAGGCCAACCATGATGAAAGTTATTGAAGATGTCTTCAAAACTTTACTCCGTAAAAAACATGGCAGTGATGAAAATTTTGATGTCATTGTTAATGATAAAACGGGTGACTTGGAGATTTTTAGAAGAAGAGAAATCGTTGAAGACGATATGGTGGAAGACGAAAACCAACATGTGGCTTTATCAGAAGCTTTAAAAATCGAACCCGATTATAGCGTAGGCGAAGAATTATATCAAGTAGTTGATGTATTAGATTTTGGCAGACGAGCTATTTTAGCGGCAAAGCAAACTTTAGCAGCGCGTTTAGGTGATTTAAAGAAAAATGAATTACTTAAAAAATATGGAGAACGCGTTGGCGAAATTGTGAATGCAGAGGTATATCAGATCTGGAAAAAAGAAATCATGCTATTAGATGATGATGGCAATGAATTGATTTTACCAAAAACAGAACAAATACCAAGCGACTTTTTCAAAAAAGGTGAAATGGTGCGTGCCGTTTTGAAAAAAGTAGAATTGAGAAGCAATACACCATTCATTATTGTAAGCAGAACAAGTCCAATGTTCTTAGAAAAATTATTAGAATTAGAAGTACCTGAAATTTTAGATGGTTTAATCACTATTAAAAAAGTAGTGCGTGAGCCAGGCGAGCGTGCAAAAGTAGCGGTAGAAAGTTTTGATGATCGTATTGATCCAGTAGGTGCGTGTGTTGGTATGAAAGGAAGTAGAATTCACAGTATTGTGCGGGAGTTGAAAAATGAAAATATCGATATCATTAATTTTACTACCAACACCTCTTTACTTATCCAACGTTCATTAACACCTTCTAAAATCAATCGTATTGATTTATATAATGAAAACAAACAAGCACAAGTATTTTTAGAGTCCGACCAGGTATCATTAGCTATTGGCCGCAAAGGGGTTAATATTAAATTAGCGCAAGAGCTTACAGGCTATACCATCGACGTATACCGCGATGTAGTAGATCAAGAAGCAGAATATGATATTGACTTAGAAGAATTTAGTGATGAAATTGAACCATGGATCATAGATGAGTTCAAGAAAATAGGCTGCGATACCGCATTAAGCGTATTAAACTTATCGGTAGAAGAATTGGTTAGAAGAACCGATTTAGAAGAAGAAACAATTATAGAAGTGCATAGCATTTTAAATGCTGAATTTGAAGACGAATAAAACCATGTATTCGATTCCAATTGAAAGTAACAGTGCATAAATTATTGATTAAAAAAAAGAATGGCAACAGAAAATAAAACACCCAGAATTTTGGCCGCAGCCAAAGAATTTAATATCGGTAAGGAAACCCTAGTGGAGTTTCTTACTGGTAAAGGGTTTGACGTAAATGCAAGTAATCCGAATACGAAGCTCAGTGAGCCAATGTATGATGCCCTTCAAGCAGAATTTGCCAAAGATAAATTGGTAAAAATAAAGAGCGAGTCTATTGCTTTGCCAAAAGGCAATGCAGATGCTGCTAAAAAAACCAAAGAAGAAGTATTAGAGGCTAAGCCAGAAAAAGAGCTTGTTGTAAAAGAAGAGCCGAAAGAAGCAATAGCAACGGCTGCTAAAACAACAGTGAAAAAAGCGAAAACAAAAGAAACGGAAGAAGAGCAAATTAGTGCTCCTATTAAAGAAGTTGATGAAGAAAAAGACGCTCATAAAGTTGCTGGCCCAAATATTTTAGGCAAGATCAACTTAGACGAAATAAATCAAGCAACACGACCTAAAAAAGGTACGGCTAAGAAAACGGAAGAACCTGCGGATAAAAAAACCGCTAAATCTACTGAAAAGGAAACTCCGAAAACTACAAAAGCTAAGAAAACAGAAGATGCACCAGCTGAAGAGAAAAAGACCGAAAAGAAAACGACTAAACCTAGTGTAACCGAAGCACCTATAGAAATACCAGCTACCGCTCCAACTCCTATTGCAGAAGAAGCTCCATCAGCTTCAGCTGCTTTAGAGCATATTGAGATGAAATCACCTCAATTGTCGGGACCTAAAATTATTGGTAAAATTGATTTGCCCGTAAATAACGGAAACGATCGTGGACGCGGAGGAAGTGCTAGTGATAAAGAAAAGCGAAAAAGAAAACGTATTCCGGTTGACAAAAAACCAGAAGGTACACCAGGGCCGGCAGGTAGCAATCCAAATGCGCCTAGACCAAATCAAGGAAATCCTTCTAACAACCGCCCAGGTGGATATAATAACAATCGTCCAGGTGGTGCTCCACAAGGCAATCGCCCAGGTGGTGGCAATAATCGCAATAACAATTACAGAGGTAATAACGATAATAGAAGCGGCGGAACAAGCAATGTGCCTACTGAAATTGACGCAAAAGACATTCAAGAAAAAATCAGACAAACGCAAGCCAAACTTGCGGGTGGAGGAAGAAATAATAAAAACAGTAAATCAAAATATCGTCGTGAAAAACGCGATGATATGGCTGAGAAAAGAGCCTTATTGGAGCAATCTGGCGATAGCAAAGTAGTGCAAGTGACCGAATTTATTTCGGTGAGTGAGTTTGCTAATTTATTAGACGTCAGCTTTGCCGATGTAATTAGCAAATGTATGGGCTTAGGTATCATGGTATCTATCAACCAACGTTTGGATGCTGAAGTATTAGAATTAGTAGCTGAAGAATTTGGTTATACCGTAGAATTTATCGGTGTGCAACAAGAAGCAGAATTAGAAGAAGATGAACAAGACAATGAAGATGATTTAGAAGCAAGAGCGCCAATTGTTACGATCATGGGTCACGTAGACCATGGTAAAACATCCTTACTCGATTATATTAGAAGTGCTAATGTGGTTGCCGGTGAGGCTGGTGGTATCACCCAACATATTGGAGCTTACCAAGTACTTACTGCTACAGGCAAGAAAGTAACTTTCCTAGATACACCAGGTCACGAAGCCTTCACCGCTATGCGTGCGCGTGGTGCTAAAGTAGCCGATGTGGCTGTTATTGTAGTAGCTGCCGACGATGCATTAATGCCGCAAACGAAGGAAGCAATTTCGCATGCACAAGCAGCGAGCTTGCCGATGATTTTTGCCATTAATAAAATAGACAAAGAAGGCGCTAACCCTGAAAAAATTAAAGAGCAATTAGCAGGAATGAACATCCTAGTGGAAGATTGGGGTGGTAAATTCCAAAGTCAAGAAATATCAGCTAAGAAAGGCTTGAATATTGATTTGCTTCTTGAGAAAATTGCTTTAGAATCAGAATTATTAGAACTTAAAGCAAATCCAAATAGAGCAGGTGTGGGTTCGGTTATTGAAGCGTCGTTAGATAAAGGACGTGGATATGTAACTACCATCTTAGTTCAAAACGGAACTTTAGAGCAAGGACAAATGATTGTTTCAGGACAGCATTTTGGTAAAGTAAAAGCGATGTTTAATGAGCGTGGACAACGCGTTACACAAGCTGGCCCATCAGCACCCGTTCAAATTTTAGGTTTGAATGGAGCGCCTCAAGCAGGGGAGAAATTCAAAGTTTACGATGATGAAAATGAGGCTAAAGAAGTAGCAACGCATCGTGCACAAATTATCCGTGAGCAAGGTATTAGAGCGCGTAAACACTTAACGCTTGACGAAATTGGTCGTCGTTTGGCATTGGGTAACTTTAAAGAATTACCAATCATTATCAAAGGTGACTTTGACGGTTCGGTTGAAGCCTTAAGTGACTCTTTACAAAAATTATCTACAGAAGAAGTAGCTATTAATGTAGTACATAAAGCAGTAGGTCAAATCACGGAAAGTGATGTCTTATTAGCAACCGCTTCTGATGCTATTATCCTTGGTTTCCAAGTGCGTCCATCGCTACAAGCGGGTAAATTAGCAGAACAAGAGAATATAGAGATCAGAACCTATTCTATTATCTACGAAGCGATCGAGGAAATCAAAAGTGCCATGGAAGGTTTATTGGAACCAAAAGTGGAAAAGAAAATTGTTTCCAATATCGAAGTGCGTGAAGTATTTAAAATTAGTGGCGTAGGAACTATTGCAGGTTGCTATGTACTAGATGGTAAAATGACACGCCAAACGAAATTGAATATCATTAGAGAAGGTATTGTAATCTATCACGGTGAGCTTTCTTCTTTGAAACGTTTCAAAGATGACGTTAAGGAAGTAAATACTGGATATGAGTGTGGTTTGATGGTGAAAAACTATAACGATATTAGAATCGGAGATATTATAGAAGGTTATGAAGAAGTATCTGTAAAACGAACTTTGTAACGAACATAAAAAATGTAAAGCCGTTAGCCTATAATTTAGGTTAACGGTTTTGTTTAATATAGTAGGTCCAAAAGAAAAAGCATGATTGATAAATTAGAAGCCATCAAGGCAAGATTTGAGCAACTTGGAGTAGCACTTACCAATCCAGAAATTGTAAGTGACAATAAAAAGTTTTCTCAAACAAGTAAAGAATATAAAAAGCTAGAGAAAATTGTAGATGCCTATAAACGATATAGAGCCTGTATAGATGGCATTGCCTTTGGCAAAGAAGTTTTAGAAACGGAAACCGATGCAGATTTGCGCGAAATGGCAAAAGAAGAATTGGAATTGCAAAACAGTTCAAAAGACGGTTTGGAAGAGGAGATTCGTCAATTACTGATTCCGAAAGATCCTCAAGATGAAAAAAATGCTATTATAGAGGTGCGTGCCGGAACAGGGGGTGATGAAGCAAGTATATTTGCCGGCGACTTATTGCGCATGTATATGCGCTTTTGTGAACGTAAAGGATGGAAGATAGCCCTATTAAGCGAAGCAGAGGGAACCGTGGGAGGATATAAAGAAATACAATTGGAAGTTACGGGAGACGATGTATATGGTACCTTGAAGTTTGAAAGTGGGGTGCATCGTGTGCAACGGGTGCCGGCTACCGAGGCTAGCGGCCGAGTACATACTTCAGCAGCAACGGTTGCTGTAATGCCTGAAGCAGATGAAATTGATTTTGAATTAAAAGAATCGGATCTTAAAATGGAAACAGCTCGAAGTGGCGGTGCTGGTGGACAAAATGTAAATAAAGTAGAGACCAAAGTAATTTTAACCCACGTACCTACAGGCACTGTTATTACTTGCCAAACAGAGCGTACGCAGTTGGGCAACAGAGAGAAAGCAACGCAAATGATGCGTACTAAATTGTATGAAGAACAAGTACGTAAATATGAAGAAGAAATTGCAAATAGAAGAAAGAGCTTGGTAAGTACAGGTGATCGATCTGCCAAAATCAGAACCTATAATTACCCACAAGGTAGAATTACAGACCATCGTATAAATATGACTATTTATAATTTAGATGATTTTATGAATGGTAATATAGGAGATATGATTGAAGCCTTGCAATTTGCTGAAAATGCAGAAAAAATGCAAGCAGGCGAAACGCTTTAAACAATATAATACAATAATCTACGTTTTATAACACGAATAAAAAATTATGGAAACGAATAACTTTGATATGCTTTCAATTTTTAAAGTCATTTTCGATAAACGAAAGTTTATTTTAAGTGTATGTATAATAGCTTCGCTAGTTGCTGTTATTTTCACAGCCATTAAGAAACCCATCTACAAAGCTGAAACGGCGTTTTTCGTTGCTAATCCATTAGTGGCAGACCGTGCTAACGTCTATCAATTTAATAATGCGTTTATCTTAGATCATTTTGCTGAAGAAAAAGATGTAGATAAAGTAATGGCTATTGCCAATGGTGCCATTATGAGAGATACTTTCATTGCAAGCATGCAACTAGATGCTCACTATAATTTGAATTTGCAAGATCCTAAATCATTCAATGAACTACATGCTACTCTTCAGCGCAATTTTACTATAAAGCGTACTGAAAATACCAATTTAGAAGTGAGTTTTAAAGATCAAGATCCTGTTTTTGCTGCACAATGCGCCAATCAAATTGCACAAATTATTGCAGATTTATATCAAGCACATTATAATCAAACTCGTTTGAGTATTCATAAAACGCTCAGTGAAAAAGTACTGGCCCTCGACCAAGAAATTAAAACAATGTCGGACTCTTTAGCGGTGCTAAGAACGAAAACAGGCGTCTATGATTTAATAGCACCTAATAGAAAAAATACGGTACAAGGTACTATCCACTCAAATGGAAGCGCCAACTTTGCAAATAATTTGGAAGCTTTGCAAAATATAGAGGCTATAAAAGATCAATTGGTTATGGATAGAGCTAATACAGCTACTTTGTTAAATCAATTTGCAACGGCTACAACTTTAAAGGAAATACCACTTATTAAAATCATTTCAAAAGCCTACACGCCCACAAAATCTACTGATTTAGGTTTTGTAGTTAATATTGTAGTTGCAATTTTATTAGCCTTGTTTTTTAGCGCTGTTTTGGTTGTATTGCAGCATACCGTAAAACAAATAGCGAAGCCTTAATGCAGCGCTCCATGTGGGATAATAAACTAACAAAGGCGGCAATAATAATTTTTTTGCTGAGTTTAGCCTTAGCGCTTTTTACTTCCAATTGGTTGTTTGTCGGCATTCCTTTTTTATTTTTATTTTGCTTTATTTTAGTGCTCAATTGGAAGCTCGCCTATTGGATGCTGTTAGCATCTGTTCCTGTTTCCATTACCTTCTATTTTTTTAACGATTCACTATCTACATCGCTTCCTGATGAGCCCATTATGTGGATTATGTTATTAGTAGGGGTTTTTGTTATAGCACATCAACCACAGCGCATCAAAAAAGAGTGGTTATCTCATCCTCTAATTATTATTATAGGCTTACAATTTGTTTGGATGCTTATTGCCATTAGCTTTTCTAGCAACGTGCTACTATCTGTAAAATTCGGATTGGCTAAAGTTTGGTTTCTAAGCTCCTTTTTAGTTTTCCCTTATTTAGTATTTAAAGAAAAGAAAGATTTTAAATTAGCTTTTGTTCTTTTTTTTATAGGCGTTTTTATTACTTCCCTAATCATCTTTACAAGGCATGCGCTTATAGGATTTGATTTTTTAAAAATTTACAAAGCAATTGGAGAGTTGTATCAAAACCATGTGGATTATTCAACGGTTATGTCAATGCTTTTTCCTGCAATGTGTGCCACTATACCATTAACAAAAAAATGGTCGCGGTATGCCCGATTGCTTTGGTATCTAGTAATCCTTTTCTTTTTACCAGCTATTTATTTAACCTATGCTAGAGCGGCCATATTAGCCTTATTGTTTGCCGGTGTTATTTATTTAGCTATGCGATGGAAGTTAGTCAATTGGGTAATGCCCCTCTTTTATACAGCCATTATCTTGTTGCTTAGTTTCATGATTCGCAATAATAAGTATATAGATTTTAGACCTAATTACGATCATACGTTTATGCATTTTACCTTTACCGATCATATTATTGCCACCTTTAGGGGAGAAGATATGTCGTCTATGGAGCGCCTTTATCGTTGGGTAGCAGGAGCAAGAATGAGTAACGAGCATCCCATAGTTGGTTGTGGGCCCAACACGTTTTACTACAATTATAAGCCCTATGCAGTTACTTCTTTCAGAACCTATGTAAGTCGTAACCTAGAACATTCTACTTCGCACAATTATTTTTTGTACATGTTGGTAGAGCAAGGTTGGCCCGCACTTATTTTATATGGATTACTAGTGATGCTCTTTTTCTATATTGCTCAAAAAACCTATCACCGTTTTAGTCCGGGGTTTTATAGGCAAGCTACTATTGCAGTAGCTACTATGTTTGCTGCCGGATTTGTAAATAATTTCTTTTCTGAATTAATAGAAAACCACAAAGTAGGAGCATTATTTTATCTGAGTATTTCGCTCTTAGTTATTTTAGATTTAAAAAGCAGAAAGGATGCTAATCCCATAACTTAATTAGGGTCTACCCAAGCGCCATGTTCTTTTAAAAGGGCAATTAATTCATGTACGGCGTCTTTACTAGGGATATTTTTACGCACGACATCTTTGTTTTTATACAAACTGATTTTATCTATTCCACTCCCAACATAGCCAAAATCGGCATCCGCCATTTCGCCTGGTCCGTTTACAATGCAACCCATGATAGCTATTTTGACCCCTTTTAAATGATTTGTTACGGCTCTTATTTTGGCGGTGGTTTCTTGCAAATCAAATAAGGTTCTGCCGCAAGAGGGACAAGAAATATATTCTGTTTTAGAAATGCGTGTTCTGCTTGCTTGTAAAATGCTAAATGCCGTATTATTCAAAAAGGCTTCTGTGCTTGATGCACTTTGATAGGTTCGGCCTTGATCCAATTCAGTAGTATAATTTTCTAGTTCTAGATACGCCTGTTCGCTAAGGCCCAAAGAAAGGCCGTCGCCAAAACCATCCAATAAAAGCGCCCCTGTTTGTACAGCAAAGTTAGCCAAATGTTCATCTTTACGGCTTGCACCACTATCAGTTATAATAACACATGGAGTAGGTATATTTTTTTCTAACAAGGCATTAAAAAATATTCGTATGGCGGCCATAGCCATGGGCTGCGTAGTATACAAACAAAATACTACAGTTTTGTTTTGTCCAATTTTGGCAATCTGCTCCCAATCCATTTCCTGACTAGTGCTATAGCAGTCTATCATTACAAAATTTAGTACTGGATGATGATGGATAGTTTTTATAAATTCGGCTACACTGAAAAGTGGATGAACATGCTTTTGCTCTGCGTTCCAGAAGGGTGCATCAACAATAGTTTTTAAAGTGCCCGGCAATTCAAAAGGGGCAACATTATTTTTAGTGTAAATAAAATCAGGTGCTAGGTCGGAAATCATCCATTTGTCTGATTCAGATTGATATTGATATCCAATACTTTCAAAAAGGGCATGCGAAAGAGATGGGTTTTTACTTACATCTGTTATTACAACGGGTACTTGATTTCCACCAATGATACTTACCGGATGCGTACTTCTTCTTTTATATTGATAGGGGCTATAAAATAATTTTTCAATTGGGGGCAATGCAGGGTTGGGTGTATCAGGCAATTGCGTATATTTTTTTATGATAGCCTTACAAACAGGAATTTCAAGTTCCGGATCTTCGGTTAAAGATACGCGGATGGTATCGCCAATGCCATCTTCTAATAAGGTGCCTATGCCCATAGCGCTTTTTATGCGCCCATCTTCACCATCGCCCGCTTCCGTAACGCCTAAGTGCAGCGGATAGCATTCCTTAAATTCTTCTTGCATTTTTTGAACCAACAAACGATAGGCTTGCACCATTACTTGAGGGTTGCTACTTTTCATACTTAAAATAATCTCATGAAAATCATGGCTTCGTGCAATTCTCAAAAACTCCATAGCACTTTCCACCATGCCTATTGCCGTATCGCCATATCTACTCATGATACGGTCGCTAAGCGACCCGTGATTAGTACCAATTCTCATGGCGGTGCCATTGGCTTTGCAAATTTTAACGAGCGGAGAAAAACGTTCGTGAATGCGTTGTACCTCTGCAGCATAAGCTTCATCGGTATATTCTAAAACATCAAACTTTTTTTTATCTACATAATTGCCAGGATTGATACGTACTTTTTCTACAATGCCTGCAGCAATTTCTGCAGCGTTGGGGGTAAAGTGAATATCAGCTATAAGCGGCGTATTGTATCCTTTTTGTCGGAGTACATCTTTTATAGCGCGTAAATTTTCTGCTTCTTTTTTGCTTGGTGCTGTAATACGAACCATTTGAGCACCTGCTTCAATACAACGAATACACTGTGCCACGGTAGCTTCCGTATCCATAGTGTCCGTGGTGGTCATTGTTTGCACAACAATAGGCGCATCGCCTCCAATCTTAATGGGGCCTACGTTTACAGTTCTTGTCTTTAAACGTTTGTATTGGGTAAGTGATGCACAATAATTGGAAAGCATAAAAATCTTTTAAACAAAATTAAATAAAGACTTCTTTCTAAACGATTTTATTTAGTTTTTGTTGAAATAAATAATAATAATTTATTTACCTTTAAACAGATAAAATACACTAAGAATAGTATTTTCGCAACGAAAACAAACAGTATGCAATACGAAATAAAAGAAGATAAGAACTTTCAATTTATTGAAGAAGGGAATGGAGAGCCATTGATTCTTTTGCATGGCTTATTTGGAGCTTTAAGTAATTTTGCCGACTTGTTAGAGCATTTTAAAAAGACACATAAGGTTATCATTCCCTTGTTGCCCTTGTTTGATTTGAGCTTAATAGAAACAAGTGTTTCTGGTTTAAAACGTTTTGTAAGAAAATTTATAGAGCATAGAGGGTATACCAATTTTCATTTATTAGGTAATTCGTTAGGTGGTCATGTGGCCTTGGTTTATGCCTTAGAGCATCAAGATCAAATAGCTTCTTTAATACTAACGGGTAGTTCTGGTTTGTTTGAAAATGGAATGGGAGAGAGCTATCCCAAACGTGGCGATTATGAGTATATCAAAAACAAAACGCAATTAACGTTTTATGATCCCGCAGTAGCAACCAAAGAATTGGTAGATGAAGTTTTTTCGATTACGAATAACAGAATGAAAGTGCTTAAAATCTTGTCTTTAGCGAAGTCTGCTATTCGTCATAATTTAGAACACGATTTACATAAAATAACCCTTCCTACTTGCTTGATTTGGGGCAAGAATGACATCATTACACCACCACCTGTAGCAGAAGAATTTCATCGTTTACTGCCCAATTCCCAGTTATTTTGGATTGATAAATGTGGTCATGCACCGATGATGGAGGTGCCTATAGCATTTAATATGCATTTAGACTCGTTTCTAGCCAACTTAAAAAAATAATATGCCATTAAGCGAATTAATTAAAAGCGAGCATTCGTTTTTGAATACGCAGCATACCTGTAGGGATGCTATCACGCTTATGGAAGACGAAATGCTCCAACAAATGCCTTTGTTGGATGAAAGTACGCAACATTATATTGCCCTTATTCAATACAAAGATGTTTTGGATTGGCAAGATGAGCAACAATTATTGGTGCATACTTCTTTATTAAATTATAAGCCTGCAATATTAGCCAATGCACATCCTTTTGATGCGCTTAAAGTAATGCGCAATAATGAACTAGCTATTTTGCCGGTATTAGATAAACAACAAGCTTATATTGGTTATTTAACACAGGAAGATCTAATTAATTATTTAGGTCAGCAAACGGCTATTCAGCAAGAGGGTGCAATTATTGTGGTGGAAGTAGCACAAAAAGATTTGAGTTTTGCAGAAATAGCTAGAATTTGTGAGTCGGAACAAGTGCCTATTTGGTCAATGCATTCCTATATTATACCAGAAACCGGACGAGTAGAAATTACTATTAAAACGAACTCGGTGCATGTATCGGGTTTGGTACAATCCATAGAGCGCCATAATTTTCAAGTAACGGCTGTTTTTGGCGATCAGTCGAGGGATACCGATATAGAAGACCGATACGATTTATTAATGACTTATTTAAACATGTAATACGTGATTGCTATTGAGAATAAACTAATAAGTGATGATATCATAGAACAACAATTTGTATGCGATTTAAACGCCTGCAAAGGAGGTTGTTGTGTAGATGGTGATTGTGGTGCACCTTTAAGTTTTGAAGAAGCTCAATTATTACATACCATATATCCTGTAGTAAAAGAAGATTTAGCTCCGCAGCACATAGCAGCAATTGAAGAGCAAGGTACTTATGTGATGGATGATGAGTATGGCTATGTAACACCAACAATAGATGGAGGAGTATGTGTGTATGCTTATACCGATGAAGTTGGCATCGTAAAATGTGCAATCGAAAAAGCATGGAAGGAGGGAAAGCTAGCATTTCAAAAACCCATTTCTTGTCACCTGTATCCTATACGCGTAAAGCAAAGTCAAGAATTTGAGTTGCTCAACTATGAGCCAAGAAAAAAAATGTGCAAGCCAGCATGTAAATTAGGCGCCACATTGAAAATACCTGTTTATAAGTTTTTACAACAACCCTTAGAACGCGCTTACGGCAAAGAGTTTTATCAGGCCTTATCGGATATTGCTGATCAATTTTATCAAGCTAAAAGTTAAAGTTGTTTTCTAAGGCGAGCCGGCGGGATATTCATGTGTTCTCGGTATTTGCCAACAGTTCTGCGTGCAATTTTAAATCCTTTTTGAGCTATTAATTCCGTTAATACGTCATCATTGTACGGGTTGGATTTGTCTTCGTTTTCAATAATCTCAGCTAATACATTACGCACTTCTTTATTCGTAACTTCTTCGCCTTCGTTGTTGGTGATAGCCTCAGAGAAAAAGTACTTTAGTTGGTATGTGCCAAATTCTGTTTGCACATATTTACTATTGGCAACTCTTGAAATAGTAGACATATCTAATTGTGTAATTTCAGCGATGTCTTTCAAGATCATCGGCTTTAATTTCGACTCATCTCCAGTTTTAAAAAATTCATTTTGAAAAAAAATAATGGCTTGCATACACTTTATTAGTGTTTGTTGTCGTTGTCGAATAGCATCTATAAACCATTTAGCAGCATCTAATTTTTGTTTAATAAACTGAACGGCTTCTCGTTGCTTTTTGTCTGCTTTGTCATTGTGGTTGTATGCTTGCAACAAGTCTGTGAAGCCTTCAGAAATTCGTAAAGGTGGTGCGTTTTTAGAATTTAGGCGCAATTCCATTCGTTGTTCCGAATTATCAATAAAGAAATCGGGGGTGATATGGTGATGCACTTTATTAACGATATAGTAGGCAGCCCCAGGTTTAGGATTAAGTTTAATGATAACGTCAATTACCGATTTTAAGTCTTTATCGGTAATGGCTAAGGATTTCTTAATCTTGTCGTAATGCTTTTTAATGAAGTCGTCGAAATAAACCTGCAGTATCTTTAATGCTAATAGTGTTTCCTTAGATGCATCTTTAGCATGCGCTAACTGTAAAATCAGGCATTCCCTCAAGTCGGATGCTCCTGTGCCGATAGGTTCAAATTGCTTTATTTCATTAAGAAGCTGATTAACCTCTGTTTCATTACTTATGATATTTCTAGAAAAGGCTAAATCGTCTACAATGGCCTCCACAGTGCGTCTTAAATATCCGTCATCATCAATGCTTCCAATAATTTGTTCGGCTACACTTTGCTGGTGTATATTTAGATTTAACATCGCCAGTTGATTCATCAGCACTTCTTGATATGAAGATTCTACACTAACTGGAATGGTGCTTCTTTCTTGATTGTCTTTAGATTGGTAATAGTCATCACCTAAATCACCGCTACTGTCTTGTTCGGTTTTTAAATAATCATCAATTTCAATTTTTTCCGAAATTACTTCTTCTAGTTCAACCGACTTTTCTTGATCGTATTCCTCTTCTTGGTCTTCCTTTGTATTTTCAAAAAGATCTTCTTTATTTATAATGGTGTCGATTTCTAAAGCTGGATTTTCCTCTAATTCTTCTTTTATTCGTTCTTCTAATTGAGTAGTAGGTATTTGCAGCAATTTCATTAATTGAATTTGCTGAGGGGATAGTTTTTGAGATAATCGCTGCTGTTGAGATTGGCGTAACATATTGTTTAATTACTAATTACAAATTTAGTAATTCATATCGTAAGAAAAGATATTTTATTTATTATTAACGTTGAATATTAATTTCTACTTAATTGTTTTTGCTTTTATTTGAACTTATTATTCAAAATTGTATATTACATTAAAATTACACTAGTATGAGTGTTAAAACCTATATAACACCTTCTTTATCTTATGTTCCATTGGCAGAAACTATAGAGGTTATAGCTAAGCGTGAAAATTTATATATAGGTATTCCCAAAGAAGATTATTTTGATGAAAATAGAATT
>Ga0209298_10000775_pt1 | contig 21429 bp, 24 predicted proteins | sample S_140806_EF_Meta_FD_187325 | JGI IMG/M metagenome (GOLD analysis project Ga0209298, IMG submission 187325) | Freshwater microbial communities from Lake Simoncouche, Canada to study carbon cycling - S_140806_EF_MetaG (SPAdes) (version 2) | ecosystem: Environmental > Aquatic > Freshwater > Lake ...
AGCCATCAGCGTCCGATGAGCGTCTTATCAGCGGTTCGAACTTCTTCGTGAAAAGACGAGACTGTCCACGAAGGAAACATCCATCGCTTCCGATACGGGAGATGGCTGCGGTGAGGTGAAACTCGGAATGTCCGTGCTTACTTCGACTTCGTCCCTGCCGAAGCCTTCTTCACCTCGCTTTTGGGTGGCTCGGCTTTTTTGCTCTCGGCTTTGGGAGCATCGGATGAGGGCGTGGGAGTAGGCGGAGGGGTGATGGAGCCGGTGGGGGCGGCTGCTGGAGTCGTGCCGGGAGCGGCAGCGGTGACGGGTGGTGGCTCAGGCTTTTTGAAGGGATCTTCCCAGGTGTGGAGTTCAAAACCGGGGCCGATGCCGCCGAGGTCGCCGACGAGCTGGAGGCAGCGTTCACGCCATTTGGCGAGGTTGGGGGCGGTGTTGGGCTTTTCGGCGGTGCCGGGGAAAAAGAGGTAGGTGACCTTCAAATCGTCCTCACCCCGGCGGTAGGGCGTGGATTTGGGATTGATGGTCTTCGACATGAGCAGGGAGGCCTCGCCCATTTTGAAGCTGGGGCCATAATCACCGCAGATGGCGGGATAGATTTTGCCCCCGTGAATGACGCAGGCGTAATCGCCAATCTGCGGGGTGTGTTTGTTTTGATCGGCATAACCGCGGAAGAGCAGCGAGATGACGACGAAGGGATCTTTTTCAGCGATGAGGAAGCTGCGGGCCTTCATCTCGCTGATCTGCACAGTGAGTTCTTGGATGAGGGCGTTCAGCTCACGGTTACGGGCGGCGGAGAGGCCTTTGACGGCGAATTCGTCCTTGGCTTTTTTCAGCCGCTCATCCCAGCGGGCGACGAGCGGGTTCGGCGTGGCGGTGACCTTGGGCCAGGCGTAGCTGGTGCTAGGCTGGTAGTAATCGGACATGTAGATGTACTCGTCGAGCGTGGGCAGGCGGTCGCCATCGGAGCCATCGGCCACGACATCCATTTCGCTCTGCACGAGCAGGGCGCGGCGCTGCGTGGTGGGGTGGGTGAGTTCGAGGATGGTCTCGCAGTCGTAGAAGTTGTGCCGGTCGAGGATCTTGTTGAGGCGAGTGAGATCGTTCTGCACACGGCTGGTCTTGCTCTGATAGAGCTTGTGGTAAAAGCCGCTCACTTTGGCGGTGGTGAGCATGGTTTCGAGGCCGGGGAGGATTTTGGGCAGGTTTGGATTGATGCGGGCCAGCTCGGGGAGGGTTTGATTGGCCTTCGGCACGCGGATGGAGAGCTGAAACTCCGCTTTGTAAGCCTCGGGATCGAGGCGCTCAAGGCTGGCAAAACTGCCTTCCTCGGTGATGAGGTTCGTTTTGACGGTGATGCCGTTGAAGAGCGTGGCGACATCCACGTCCTTGCGCGGGATATATTTGTCCGGCAGCGGCGGCAGCACCTCTTTGACGACTTCGACCTCTTTGATGACCTCCTTCGTCACCGGGACCTCTTTGACGATCTCTTTGGGCACCTCGCGAGTGATGATGCGCTCCTTCGTGCTGCGGGCGGATTCAATGATCTGCTGGATGCCACGTTTGATCTTTCCGGCGAAGGGCGTGAAGGGCAGCAGCAGCGCCACGAGCAGCACGGAAAAGAAGAGAAATTTCGTGACGGAGCCGATGCAGCCGCCGCGAGGTCTTGCAGCCGGTTGAAAAGCGTGCTCGGAGGGCGTGGGGGAGTTTTCCGGGGGCATGCGGCCAACGTTCAACGTTCAACGTGGAACGTTCAACATCGAAGTGCTCACCCTTCCTCCAGCCTGCCCTCTTTCAGCAGCAGACGACGATCTCCGCGTTTGGCGAGTTCGCGGTCGTGGGTGACGACGATGAGGGTCTTTTGTGCTTCATCGACGACCTGCATGAGCATGTCGATGACGCCGGTGCCGGTGGTGGCGTCGAGATTGCCGGTGGGTTCGTCGGCGTAGATGATGCCGGGATCGTTGATGAGGGCACGGGCGATGGCCACGCGCTGCTGCTCGCCGCCGGAGAGTTCGGTGGGCAAATGATGGAGCCGCTCGGCGAGACCGACCTTGGAAAGCAGCTCGCGGGCGCGGTCATCGGCCTTGCGGCCGCCGATCATGGCGGGCAGGGCGACGTTTTCGAGCGCGGTGAGCTCGGGCAGCAGGAAGTAGTGCTGGAAGACGAAGCTCATCACCTGATTGCGCATCCGCGCCCGTTCCGCAGCAGGCGATTTGTAGAGTGAGCGACCATGCACGAGCACATCACCCGAAGTGGGCTGCTCCAGACCGCCGAGAACGTAAAGCAGCGTGGTTTTGCCCGCGCCGGACTGGCCGCAGAGGAAGACTTTTTCACCTGCTTTGACCTCCAGATTCACGCCGCGAAGCACGGGCAGATCATGCCCCGCCAGGTGGTAGGTGCGATGCACGTCGGTGGCGATGAGGGGCGCGGCGTTTTGGCTCATAGGGAAAAAGATGGGCGAGAGTCGGCAGGTGGCCGCGTGCGTCAAGACGCGATGCCCGCCAGGGTCCGCTGCCGCATAGCCTCATACATCACGATGGCGGCCGCGGTGGCGAGATTCAGGCTGCGGGTGCCCCCCTCCCGCATGGGAATGCGCAGCCAGCACTCGTTTTCGAGCAGTGAAGGCGGGAGGCTGCGAGTCTCCGGCCCGAAGACGAGAAAAACCTCCTCTTCGGTGAACTCGGTAGCCCAGTAATCCGTCTCGCCGCCGCATTCGACGAAGAAGATGGCGCTCGGTGAGGGCATCGCGGCTCGAAAGGCCTCCCAGTCGTCGTATTGCCGCACATCGACGTGCTGCCAGTAATCGAGCCCGGTGCGTTTGAGGTATTTATCCTCCAGGCTGAAGCCCAGCGGGTGGATTAAATGCAGCCGCGCCCCGGTGGCGAGGCACAGGCGACCGATGGCCCCGGTGTTGTGCGGGATCTCCGGCTGGAAAAGTACGACATGCAGCATGGCAGCTCAGCCTTTGAAGACGAAGAACTTCCGACAGAAGAAATTCACCAGCACGGAGACGACCACGAGAATGCCCTGAGCCACGACGGAGTGGATGCCGTATTTGTGAATCAAGAAAGGTCCAGCCGCCAGCCCTGCGATGAAGCCGATGACGCTCACCAGCATGAAGTAGAAGAACTCCTTCACCCAATGGTGCCGCCCCTGCTTAAAGACCCACAGCACGTTCGTGTAGTAGGCGAAAAGGCTGCTGAAGACCACCGCGATGCAGTTGTTGTAGGTGGAGTGAAGCGCCCGGACCGCCCTCGGGATGTCGTTGTCGATGGCGGGATACAGCCACATCGAGCCCAGCATCCAGATCGTTTGATGCACCACGAGTGCCCCGACGCCGCAGATGCCGTATTTGATGAACTGGATCATCGGATGCGTGTCCCGGGCATGGATGCGTGCCAGGATCGCACGCCAGTCGTTTTGAGAAAAGAAGCGCCGAGCATCGGCGATGGTTTGCAGCATCCGTAAATCTACCCGCAAAACGAAAAGCCTGTCCAACGAAGACTTCGCGGGACAGGCCGAAGCGGAAGCCGACACGCAGCTTCTTAATAGGCGTGGTAGTTGCCGTAGCGGTCGTAGTAGCCCTGCTGCTGCGGCTGAGAGCGAGCGGGCACCCAGCGACCATTGCGATCGTAGTAGCCGGATTGCTGCGAACGCTGATCGTAATAACCGCCCTGCTGAGCATTGCGCTGATCACGCGAATTTCCGATCATCGCACCGCCCGCCGCGCCTGCGGCGGCTCCGATGGCCGCGCCTTCCAGGCCGCGACCACTTTGATTGCCGATGATGCCGCCTGCGGCAGCACCGAGAAGGCCTCCGACGACGGCTCCCTGCTGGGTGCCGGGACTAGCGGCACAGGAGGCGAGAGATGCTGCGGAGAGGACGAGTAGGAGTTTCCTTTTCATGGTGGGTGGAGTGTAAGTGAGGAGGGCTGAGGTTTTTCAGCCTCATCTTTGTCGGAGGCGGTAGCAGCCCTGTTCATTCAAGAGGAGGAAAAATGCTAGCACCAAAATCCATTTCTCGATTCACCCGCATCTCCCACGCTTTGAATCGTCATTTGACGCCCTCCCCCCGCCGCATTAGAAACGCGGCGTTCGCCCCTCCCCTCATGCGCCCGTCCTTTGCTCTCTTTGCCTGCCTTCTCGCCACCGTCTCCATCCTCCGTGCGGAAGTCCTCCCCCTCGATCATGAGTGCGCTGGACTGGTGAAAAAATATCTCACCGCCGTCGTCGAGCAGGACTGGAAGACCGCTGCGGACATGATCGTCACCGATTCTCTTGAGCGCCGCCAGCGTGAAACTGTGAGCATCATCAAATCCGCTCCCACGATGACGGATGAGGCCTCCATGCTCCAGGGCTACAATGCCAAGGATTACAAAGACCTCGAGAAGATGAGCCCGCAGGAATTCTATGTGGCTGACCGCAACGCCTGGCACCAGAAGCTCAAAATCGCCTCCGAGACCACGCTGCGCAAAAAAGAGACACTCAAGATCGAAGTTCTCTCCGCCGCTGCCGAGAAAGAGAAAGGTTACGTCCATGTCGTGGTCCGCACCTCGCAGGAAACGCTCACGGATAAGATCGAGGAGCTTTTCCTTATTTCCTTCATCCCGAATCCAAAGAACCCGAAAGGCTGGCTCATTTCCCCCGAGATGAAGGACCGCCCCGTCATCACGCCGCTGCCCGGCTCCGAAGGCGCCAAAAAGGGCGACGCGAAGTAAGATCAGGCCAGCAGGCTTCTCAGCTCCTCCAGCCGTACCTTGCCGAGGTCGCCACGAGGAATCTGGGCTAGCGCCACGACGGACTGAATCTGCTCAAAAGCTCGCAAGTGGAGGTTCAAAGCCTCCCGCAAGCGTCCTGCATCCGCCGCTGGCATCCCGCTCACGACGAACACCAGACGTGAGCCTGCTCGTGCATCCGGTAGATCGCACACGACCGCATCACCGGCGATGATTTGGAGGTCCAGCCGCAGCGCCTCGATGCGCTCCTGAATCGGCCCCAAGGCCACCAGCTCACCCAAAATCTTCACGATACCGGATTCACGGCCCGTGAACCGCAAAAAGCATCGCCCGCCTTCGGGAGCCAGCTGAACGCGGTCCCGCGTGCGAAGGCCTCTTTCAGCCTCAATCGGCTCCCAGCGCCATTCGGAGCCTTCACGGCTGGCGTAGCCCTTCGCCAGCGCCGGGCCTCGAATCGTCAAAACGCCTTCCGCATCCGTTTCAGGCTCCCAAATCGGCAAAACTTCCATCCGGCCACCTTCAGCCACCTCGGAAGCCACTTGCGAGGCAGTCTCCGTCATGCCGTAAGTCGTCCGCACCGGCCAACCGAGCTTCAGTGCCGCCTGCCGCACCTCCTGGCTCAAGGCACCGCCGCCCACGAGCACCCCACGAAGCCTTTTCGGAGCTACGATGCCCGCTGAAACGAGATCAAACACCTGCGTCGGCACCAGCGAAGTCAGCGTCACACCCGTTTCCTGTGCTTTGGAGGCAAAAGCCTTCACATCCCATTTTCCGCTCAGCGTTTCCACCGGCACATCCGCCGTAAAAGCCCGCGCCAGAATGCCAAAGCCGCCCACATGCCACAGCGGCAGCGCCAGCAGCCAGCGATCCGCCGTCGTCACCGCGAAATGAGCATTCACCGCCCTCGCGGAGACCAGCATCGCGGCCTTCGTTAGCCCCACCCACTTCCGCTGGCCCTCCGTGCCACTGGTTTGAAACAAGCACCAGCCCTGCGCCCCATGCGCCCGCTCCATCCGCGTGGCCAACCCCTCGGCAGATTCACCGGGAGAGCACGCCACATGCGTCTGCTCCCCATGCCAAAATACCGCCGTGAGATACTCGTTCATCATTCACCGCTGATCATGGCCGCCGAAGCGCCGGCGTCACCTCCGAATTTCCCAAGGCATGCGGCCTCGTCCTTCATTCACCAGCACGCAGCGGAAGCCCACGCTATCGCTGCAGTAGCTGTCTGGATCATGCGTGCGGTGGGAGGCCAGCAACGTCTGCGGGCGGGCACTCTTCCACGAGCCACCGCGTAGCACCCGCCAGTTCGTGCCCGGACGAAAGAGGTCCTCGCACCACTCCCATAGGTTTCCGCTCAAATCGTGGATGCCAAAATCATTCGCCACTGAGGCCCGTGCCTTCAGATCGCCGCCAGAAAGCCCATCCTGATAGTTCTCGATGAAATTTTCGGGGAAATCCGCCCGTGACTCCCGCCCACAAAGATTCCCCGCACCACGCGGTGGCGGCCAAGCGGTGCCCCAAGGATATAGGCCTTCCAAGCGATTCGATTTAGCCATGGGTGATTCTTGGGCAGATTCGAGCTGCCCAATACCTGCGGCACAGCTCCACTCGTGATCGGTGGGCAGACGGTAACGCTGACGGATGCTGATGAGACCTTTTTCACGTTCCAACCGCGTGAGCCAATCACAAAAAGCCACCGCATCCTTCCAACTCACCTGTGAGGCAGGCTTTGCAGCCTCCTTCGCAGCCAGCGAAGGAAGGTTTTGGAAAAGCGCGAGATGGCCGCGCTGCGTCTCCTCGCAGGCAAAAAGCACTTCGCCATGGCCCACCGGCACTTCGGCAAAAAGCATGCCGAGACTGTTGGTGAACGCGAGAGGTGGTGGCAGACGTCGGAAAGATGGTGAGGTACAGGCACTCAATGCCATCACGGCAAACAAGGCCAGCAGGTGAAGCAGGCGGATGAACATAAAGATTGAGCAGGAGGCACGAGGTTTCGAGAGACGTGCCTCCAGCGCATGCAGGCTAGCAGGGAGCCACCCGAAAAGGCCAGAAAAAGCCCGGCGGCCTTTCGACCACCGGGCGTGAGTTTTACGAGGCGAAGATCAGATGCCAGCAGCGCTGTATTCCCATCCAGAACGGACGGCGGCGCGTTTGATCATCTTGTTCGCATCGGCGTTGTCGGACTCCTGCTTGGCGCTGTCCCAGCCGATGACCTTGCCGGGATTGCCGATGGCGAGGTTGCCGAGGAGGCAGAGCTTGGTGAGCGGCACGGAGTAGTCGAAGTTACTGCCGGCGATCTTGTCCTGCTCGATGGCGCGGACGAGCTCGAGCTGCGGCTTGCCGGGGGCGAGGGAGCGTTCGAGGGTCTTGGGCGTCTCTTTGAAGAACTTGGCCAGTTTGGGACGGTTGCCGACGATTTCGAGGGCTTCGCAGTAGTCGCCGGGGTTGAGGATGGTGTCCTCGTCACCCACGATCATGAAGCCGCCGATCATCTTGTTGAAGTCGCGACCGTCTTCGAGCTTGGCGGGACGAGCGGGCTTCATCGGCACATCGCCGTTTTTGCCTTCATACCAGTGCAGCTTGATCTCGCCGTATTTGACGTGCTTGAAGTGGCAGATGACGTGGGACCAGGCGGGCCAGCTCATGTCGGTAAGGTCGCCCACTTCGGCTTCGATCTTGTAGGGTTCGCCGAGTTCGCAGGCCCAGAAGGGACCGTCCATGATGTGGCAGCCCATGTCACCCATGGCTCCGGCCCCGAAATCGACGCTGCCGCGCCAGGCGAAGGGGTGCAAACCAGGCATGTAAGGATGTTCCGGCACTTGGGCGAGCCACTGTTGCCAGTTCACATGCGCAGGAGCCTGACCGACTGCTTCGGCGACTCCATTGGCCTCGTCCTTCTTGCGGGGCTTCGGAGCGGCTTTGCCGGTATAAATGTCCTTCGCCGCGGTGCCTTGAGGCCAGATGGGGCGGTTGGTCCAAACGTGAATTTCCTTCACGTTGCCGACGACGCCGGCGTTCATCCATTCCTTGAGCTGGCGGATCTGCTCGCCGGTGTGGCCCTGATTCCCCATGTTGGTCTTCACGCCCTTCTTTTTGGCGGCGGCGTGGAGTTCATTGGCCTCCCAAATGCGGTTCACGAGGGGCTTCTGCACGCAGACGTGCTTACCGCGCTTGATGGCCTCCATGGCGGCCGGGTAGTGGGCGTGGTCGGGCGTGGAGACGGTGACCATGTCGATCTTGTCAGCCATGTCGTTGAACATCTCCTGGAAGGAGGTGAACATCTTGGCACCCGGATACTTCTTCTGGGCGTCCTTGAGACGGTTGCCGTCGATGTCGCAGATGGCGACGACGTTGGCACCTTCACCGGCGATGGCGATGTCAGAGGCGCCCTTGCCGCCCGCACCGCCGATACCGGCGACGTTGAGCTTCTTAGCGGCGTCCTGGCCAAGGAGGAGATTGGGGACGAAAAGGCCACCGGCGGAGAGCGCGGTGTTGCGGAGGAACGCACGACGATTGGGGAAGAGAGAGGTCTTCATGGATGGAATGGGCCGCGAGGATAGCGGTGAGGGCGCAGTGAACGCAATGGGAAAGGCGGATCGTACGTTGGAATGCGGCAGGACTGGCGAACGCTGATTTAATGGCACTAAATCAGCTTCACTTTTTCGGGCTGGGAAAAGTCGATCAAGACCACCCGATGAAAGGCGATATTTGCCTGATTGCGATACTGGCTAAAAAACAGTTCGTCATCTCCCAAGTCGCCTGCTAGAAGCTGCGCACTGTTCTATGAAAAATAACCTCTCAACGACTCAAGTGGATGTTCAGCCTGTGGCTGAATCGAAAAACGGCTTCTGCGCATTGAATCGGGCCGCCAGGCGCGGCCTGCTCCTCTCATTGGTGATTGGTGGCGGCATCTTGGGTTTAAGCGGATGTGGCCCTGGCGGCGGTGTTGATACCATTTTGGTGGGTGAATTCGCCTCGCTCACAGGTAAGGAGGCCACCTTTGGCATCTCCTCACATGAAGGAACGCTGCTGGCGATCGAGGAACTCAATGCGGCTGGCGGTGTGCTTGGGAAGAAGCTCGAACTCAAAACGGAGGACGATCAGTCGAAAGCGGGCGAACCGGCCAATGTCGTGAACAAACTGATCTCGAAAGACGGTGTGGTAGCGATTCTTGGCGAAGTGGCATCGAGCCGCTCACTGGAAGCCGCGCCGATCTGTCAGCAGAATGGCATCCCGATGATCTCACCTGCGTCCACCAATCCGAAGGTCACGGAGACAGGCGATTTCATCTTCCGGGTGTGTTTCATCGATCCCTTCCAAGGCACGGTGATGGCGAACTTTGCCACCAACACCTTGAAAGCGAAGAAGGTGGCCGTGTTCACCGATGTGAAGAGCGATTACAGCAAGGGCTTGGCAAAATTCTTCAAGGAGGGATTCACCAAAACGGGTGGTCAGATCGTGAGTGAGCTGGATTTCAACGGTGGTGACAAGGATTTCAAAGCCCAGCTCACCGCCATCAAAAGCGCCGCGCCGGATGCTGTTTTCGTTCCTGGCTATACACAGATGTCGCGCTGATTTGCATCCAGGCGAAGCAGCTCGGCCTCGATGTGCCGCTCATCGGCGGTGATGGCTGGGAAAGTGACACACTGGTGAAAATCGGAGGTGGCGCCGTCGAGGGCCACTACTTCTCCACGCATTACTCCTCCGATGCCGGATCGCCAAAGGTAACCGCTTTTGTCGCTGCCTATAAGAAGCGCTACAACGGCAAGCTTCCCGATGCGATGGCGGCTCTCGGTTACGACTCAGCCATGTTCCTCGCTGATGCCATCAAGCGCGCAGGCAGCACCGAAGGTGCCAAAATGCGTGATGCACTGGCCGCGACGAAGGAATTCGATGCCGTAACTGGCAAGATCGCCATCAACGGCCAGCGTGACGCGGTGAAATCTGCGGTGATTTTGCAGGTGAAGGGCGGGGCGTTTAAGTTTGTGGAAACCGTAGCTCCGTGAGCTTATTTTCCCGCCAGCCATGAAGACTATTTCCATCGAATGCCCGGACGACCTCGCTGAGGAGCTCGCAGAGTATGTGCGCGAGGGCTGGGCGCGGAACTCCGATGAGGTCGTGGTCACAGGGTTGCGGCGCTATCTCTATTCGCACCGTCCTGAACTTCAGGAAGCACAACTCTTGAACGATGTGAGATGGGGTTTGCAAAAAGACGATGAATGAAGGTGCTGTGGTCATTCTGGATGCTGGTCCGCTGATTCATTTGGATCAGCTTGGCTGTCTCGATCTGCTGGCCACCTTTCCTCGCATCTACGCACCTCAAATTGTCTGGGATGAGGCCATCCGCCACCGCCCACTGCTTCAGGCTGGTGACATCCCGACGTTAAGCGTTCAACCCAATCCGGACACGGGTTCAAGCCGACTGGTCGCATTGATCGCGTTGCATGATCTTGATGAAGGCGAAGCTGTGGCCCTGGCATTGCTGGAACAGATGGGCGCGGGCATTTTTTTAACCGATGATGCGGCGGCCCGCATCGCAGGTGACGCTCTTGGCTGCGCGGTGCATGGCACCCTCGGCGTGCTGATTCGTGGCTTCACGCATGGTTTAAGGAGTCTCGTCGAAATCCATCGCTTGCTTGCGGAATTACCGTCGCGCTCCAGTCTGCACATTCGAAGGTCCGTCCTGGACAAAATCATCGCCCAGCTTCCTGCTCTCTGATCCCGCCCCATGGAATGGTTTTCCCAACAACTCATCAACGGCCTCGCGCTGGGTTCCATCTACGCCCTCATCGCGCTTGGCTACTCGATGGTCTATGGCGTGCTGCGGTTCATCAACTTCGCGCACAGTGATGTGCTCATGCTTGGGGCGTATGCGGCGTTTTTCATCGCTCCGGCCATCGAGAAGATCATCCCACTGCCATCGCACACGGGTGCCTTGCTCGTCACGCTGCTCTCCGCGCTGATCTGTGCTGGCATCGGCATCCTGATCGAGTTTCTGGCCTACCGGCCCCTGCGTTCCAGGCCAAAGCTCACCGTTCTGATCACGGCCATCGGCGTGTCGTTGTTCATTGAGTTTACCTGCCAGCACAAGGCGGTGTTTGGTGCGGATACAAAACCGTTTCCGCAACTGCTGCCCGCCACGGACTTTCATCTCGCCGGGCTGGTGGTGAGTAGCAATGATCTGGTGGTGGTGCTCGTCACCGCGCTGCTGCTGGCCGGCATGTGGTTCATCGTTCATAAAACCAAGAACGGCATGGCCATGCGGGCGGTGTCCTTCAACCAGCAGGCGGCGGCGCTCATGGGCGTGAACATCAATCGCATCATCGCTTTCACCTTCGGACTTGGCTCGGCGCTGGCGGCGGTCGCGGGCATTCTTTACGCGTTGAAGGCACCCGGCATCGAGCCGCTCATGGGCGTGCAGCCGGGCATCCGCGCCTTCATCGCGGCGGTGCTCGGTGGCATTGGCAATCTGCCGGGCGCGGCGCTCGGCGGCTTGTTGCTAGGGCTGCTGGAAACCTTCGCGGGCGGCATCTCCGGCTTGTCGAGTTATCGTGATGGCATCGCCTTTGCCATCCTCATTCTCATCCTGCTTTTCAAACCCGCCGGACTACTCGGCAAGGCCACCGTCGAGAAGGTGTGAGTCGAGTTGATAGTCGAATGTCAATGGTTGATAGCCAGAAAAAATCCAAAGCGAGCCTTCCGATCATGCCGTTAACCATCAACTCTCGACCATCAACTGCGCTGCTTGATAGCCAGAAAAAATCCAAAGCGCGAGTCTTCTAACTATGCCATCAACCATCAACCTTCAACCATCAACTGCGCTAGCCGGGGCGAAGCGCTGGCTGCTGGCGGGCATCGTGCTCGCGGTGGTGGTTTCGCTCTTTTCGGCGCAGTTTAACCGCTACTACCTCGGCATCGCCATCGACTGCGGCATCAGCATCATCCTGGCGGTGAGCTTGAACCTCATCAACGGCCACACCGGCCAGTTCAGCCTCGGTCACGCAGGTTTCATGGCCGTGGGCGGTTATTCGGCGGCCAAGCTGACGCTGGTCTGCTCACCGATGGTGCCGGACAGCCTCAAGCCGCTGCTCTTTTTGGTGGCACTCGTGCTGGGCGGCTGTGTGGCCGCCGTGATCGGCCTCGGTGTCGGAGTGCCTTCGCTGCGGCTCAAAGGAGACTACCTCGCCATCGTCACGCTTGGTTTTGGCGAGATCATCCGCGTGGTGGTGCAAAACATGGAAAGCGTGGGTGCCGCGAGCGGACTGAAAGGCATTCCCAAATACACCACGCTCGGCTGGACCTTCGCCCTGGCTGCCGTCACGATTTATGTGATCGCCTCGCTGGTGAACTCGACCTACGGGCGCGGCTTCATCGCGGTGAATGACGACGAGGTGGCCGCAAGCTCGATGGGCATCAATCCTGTGCGCTACAAGGTCACCGCGTTCGTCATCGGCGCGTTCTTCGCCGGCGTCGCCGGTGGCTTGTATGCCCACCACAAGCAGTTCCTCTCCCCCACGGGCTTCGATTTCCTCAAATCCATCGACATCGTCGTCATGGTCATCCTCGGCGGCATGGGGCGCACGGTGGGAGTCATCATCGCGGCGATTCTCCTCACCTTGCTGCCAGAGGTGCTGCGCCAGTTCGCAGACTATCGCATGATCATCTACGCGCTGCTCATCATCGGCCTCATGATGCTGCGTCCGCAGGGCTTGTTCACGATGGGGCAGAAAAAGAAAGGAGCCGCGGCGGTATGAGGGTTGATGGTTTTGAGTTGATGGTTGATGGCCTGAATGATTTCAGGTTCTTCGGCCTTTTGGGGAGAAAGCAGTCTTTGGCGCTTGGGATAGCCCTGCTGCGGCTTGGTTCCGGCCATCAACCATCCACCATTCTCCATCAACTCCCATGACTCCTTTGCTCAAACTGGACAAAGCCAGCATCCGCTTCGGCGGCCTCACGGCGGTTGGCGATTTCAGCCTGGAAGTGCATGCCAATGAGTTGGTCGGTCTCATCGGCCCCAATGGCGCGGGCAAAACGACGGCCTTCAATCTTATCACCGGAGTTTATCAGACCACGGCAGGCTCCATTCACTTTGGCGGCCAGCCTATTTTCGGCATAAAACCTCATGCGCTGACGAAACTCGGCATCGCTCGCACCTTTCAAAATATCCGCCTGTTCGGCTCGCTCTCGGTTTTTGACAACGTGCGTGCCGCCACGCAGTTGCATCGCCCCCATGGCATCCGCAATGCGTTGTGGCGCGGTGCTGGCTTCCATCATAGCGAACGCGAGGTCGAGATGCAGGTGATCGAACTGCTCGACATCTTCGATCTCGCGAAGCTGCGCGATGAAGAAGCCAAAAGCCTGCCCTACGGCGATCAGCGTCGCCTGGAGATCGTCCGCGCCCTCGCCACCAAGCCGAAGCTCCTTCTTCTCGACGAACCTGCCGCGGGCATGAACCCGACGGAGAAAGAGGGACTGATGAAGCTCATCCAGTTCATCAAAGACAAGTTTCAGATCGCCATCATGCTCGTGGAGCACGACATGAAGGTGGTCATGGGCATCTGCGAAAAGATCGCCGTGCTCGAATACGGCAAAAAGATCGCCGAAGGCACGCCTGGAGAGATTCAAAAGAACCCGAAGGTCATCGCGGCCTATTTGGGAACCGAGGAAGAGGAGGAGGTTGGTTGATGGTCTGAGGTTGATCGTTGATCGTCCAAGGCAACCGGCCATCAACCATCAACTAAAAACCATCCACCATGTTCGGCTTTCCGGCCATCAACCATCAACTAAAAACCATCCACCATGTTCGGCTTTCCGGCCATCAACCATCAACTAAAAACCATCCACCATGTTCGGCTTTGAAAAACTGGAGGTCTGGCAGAAGGCAATTGAGTTTGCCGACCTAGTGTATTCGAGCACACGCGGTTTCCCTGCGGATGAGCGCTTTGGCCTGACCAATCAGATGCGGCGGGCGGCGGTTTCGGTTTCTTCCAACATTGCGGAAGGTTCTTCGCGCATCTCACGCAAAGACTTTGCACGCTTCATTGAAATCGCCACCGGTTCGGTGTTTGAGGTCGTTTCGCAGTCCTTCATCGGACGTCATCAAGGCTTTCTCACGGAAGATCTGTTCCAACAACTTTACACCGCAGCCGAGCAGCAAGGCAAGATGCTCAGCGGCCTGCGTCGCTCGCTTCTGGAAGATGCGTGATCGACGACCCTCTCTGGCCATCAACCATCCACTTTCAACCATCAACACCCTCCGCCATGCTTGAAATCGAAAACTTGGAAGTCTCCTACGGCTCCATCAAAGCGCTGCACGGCATTTCGTTGAAGGTGCCGGAAAAAAGCATTGTGACATTGATCGGCGCGAACGGCGCGGGCAAGTCCACCACGCTGCGGGCGATTTCAGGCCTCGTGAAGTCCTGTGGCGGCACCGTGCGCTATGACGGCGAGGACATCACCAATCAGCCTGCCCATGCGATTGTCGCACGTGGTCTTTGCCATGTGCCGGAAGGTCGCATGGTCTTTGCGAACCTCACGGTGGAGGAGAATCTTCACATGGGCGCTTACCTGCGGCACGACAAGGCAGGGATCGCTGAGGACATCGAATACGCCTTCACGATGTTTCCACGGCTCAAAGAGCGCATCAGCCAGCTATCGGGCACGCTTTCCGGCGGAGAGCAGCAGATGCTCGCCATCGCCCGTGCTCTGATGAGCAAACCGAAGTGCCTGATGCTCGATGAGCCCTCACTCGGCATCGCGCCGATGCTGGTGCGCTCGATTTTCGAGCAGATCGTCGTCATCAACAAGGAGCGCAGCCTGACCATCCTGCTGGTGGAGCAGAATGCGAATTTGGCGCTCAAGATTTCCGATTACGGCTATGTGCTGGAAACCGGTCAGGTGCTGCTCCAGGACAAATCTGAAGCTTTGCGTGCCAACCCGCAGGTGCGGGAAGCGTACCTGGGAGACTGATCACGCGAAAAAAGCCCTTCGCCAGACTTGAAAGCCCGCCCGCAGCCTCTAGTGTCGTGGCCCCCACGACCCGCTGCCTCATGGTGTAATGGTAACACAGCAGATTCTGAATCTGTTATTCAAGGTTCGAATCCTTGTGAGGCAACCACTCCGCTCCGCGGAATCCATTGATCAGATCAGGTCAGCCCGGGATCCCAGGCCTCCATGGCCATGCAGGCAGCCCCCAGGGCACCGGCCTCATCCCCCAATTGGGACGGGCGAATCTCCAGCGGCATGTCCTTCAGCGCTGGGAAGAGCGTTTTCAGTTTCCGCGTGATTTCATCGCAAAAACGGCAGCCCAGAGCCGTCAGCGGCCCGTGCAGGAAGTAAAGGTGGGCATCGATGAGCAACTGCGTCATCCCGATGACTCGGGCGAAATCCTCCGTCACCGCCTCCCACGCCTCGCTCCGCGTGCCAGCGAGGCCTTCGAGCGCCAAGTGCAGATTCGCAGGTGCAGACGTGCCCGGTGGGCTGCCCGTGAGGCGACGCCAGATCGCAGGCGCAGAAAGCAATTCATGCATCTGCGTGGCGGAATCTCCCGCAGGCCAGGGCCACAGGCCGATCTCACCCGCCGCCTGATGCGTCCCACGCATCAGAGCGCCATCCTTCACGATCGCCAGGGCAAAGCCGCTACGAGGCCCGAGGATCACATAATCCGGCGTCTCACGCCCACCGCCGAACCAGCGCTCCGCCAGCGCCACCGTGCGCAGATTGTTTTCGAGCGAGGTCGGCACCTTCATGGCCTCATTCAGCAGCCTACGCAGCGGCACATCCCGCCAGTCCGTAAACGACACACTGTAGCTGGCGATACCCGCCTCGGGATTCACCAGCCCCGGAGCACCGGCGCCCACCCCCAGCAGCTTTCCCGGCACCTTCGCTGCTAGGTCATGGAGAACGCTTTTCAGCTCCTGAATCACCGTTTTCACCCCGATACCAGGAGCCAACGGATGCGTCTCCCCATGCATCGGCCTACCGGCAAAATCCACCGCCACCACCTGGATGCGTGCCCCCGTGAATTCCACCCCCGCAAACCAGCCGATGCCATTCATCACCTCCAGATTCACCTTCGGGCGCCCCGCCAGCCCTTTCACCAAGCCGGATTCCCTCAAGATACCGGCGGCCAAGAGCTGCTCCACATAGAGCCCCATCGTTGAAGGAGCCACCGCGTGCAGCTTCGCCAGCCGACCGCGCGAAGTCGCACGTCCGCTCCGCACACTCTCAATGATGCGGGCATGAAGATCATCCTGGGAAACCTTGAGCGTTCTCATTGGCGACACATGCACAGTCGTGGACGTAGCGTCCAGTCCATGTTGCCCACACCGCATCTTTCCGGCCTGCCAGCTTGCCTTTTGAGCCGCCAGACATGAAAAACAGCCTCTCGCCATGACCATCAATCCGCTTTCCGCGCAAGCCCCCTTCACCACCAAAGACGGCAGCACCATCCGCAGCATCCTCGACCGCACGAACGCCCCGGTGCAGAACCAAAGCCTCGCCGAAGCCACCGTCCCCGTTGGCCAACCCACCGAGCGCCACTACCACCGGCTCAGCGAAGAATTCTACTTTATTCTCGAAGGCCACGGCAACATCGAGATCGACGGCGAATCCCGCCCCGTCAGCCCTGGCGACGCCATCCTCATTCCTCCCGGCGCGTGGCACCAGATCACCGCCACTCAAACCCTCCGCTTCCTCTGCTGCTGTGCGCCACCTTACAGTCATGCGGATACATTTTTCTAAGAAAATAGCACAATAATGGATGGCATTATGAACTCATTCCGAACTTTTTCGGCACACCAGAGTGCGGGGAATGTGCGCAGGGATGCATGCCTGCGGATTTGTCCAGGAAAGGCTCAAAAGTAATTACTTAGCAGAAGTGCATTCAGCCCTTCGGGTTCGAGAGCATGATCACCGTCCCTTGTTTCCAGCAATCCCAATCGTGCCCACCCTCGATCTCAATTAGTTGATCGGGCTTCAAGATGTAGCGCGCAAAGAATCGATTGCTGGCCAGTAGTCTGTCGCTTTTTCCCACCGCGAGTGCGATGGGAAAAGGCGGGCCTGAACGAGAAAGCCACTGGCGCTTTATCTCGATCCACATTTTCTGAAGCGCCTCGGCCTTGCTGCGCGGAGTTTCCACTGGGCTCTCCCATTTTTCCAGCCCGCCAGCTCGCTCAATCTCAGCCAAAAGCTCCTTCCCTCCGACAAACGGCGAGAGGAGGAGCATTTCATCCACCTCCCCAGGGAAACGAAGGGAGTAAGTGAGTGCCCCAAGTCCACCCATCGAGACGCCGATGATCGTCACACGCAACCCCTGTTTTTTTGCCGGGCTAATGATTTCCTCATGCAGATAGACATCTGCCAGCCCCCGCATGTAATAGCCCAGATGCAGATCAGGAGCCACGATTCGCGCCAGGGGGCGCTGCTTCCGGACAAGGTCCACGATGCCAAATTGAACAAACTCCTCAGGCGGACTTAAGCGCCCCGGCAAGAGTAGCACCAGTTCCCGGGCCTCGTTGCCTTGGGAGTCAAATTGGAGCTTCCGTAGAGGTCGTGTCGGTCGGGGGAGAAGCAGTTGACAGGCCGACATCGGCAGAGCTGCCAATGCCGTCAACAAGCAGAGCAATTGGGAGCGCATCATGAACTGAGAGCGGTTGTGCCTTTGGTGGCCTGATTGTGGTTTCGGTGGGGGGATGGTTTGTGCCTAGCAAAGGCTGGCTCCGATGCGCAACATAAGATCCTCTTTTTCAGCCTCAACGCTTTGTTGAAGTTGCGCCATATGTCCGGATGAAGTCGAGCTCGACCTGGAAAGGAGCCTGCTTTTTATCGCCGAGCAAAATACTGACGCGACGAACCTTGGAGGTATCCAGCCGCACCTCAGGCAGGTCGAGGCCTCGGAAGCTGCCTTTAAAGTCGGCAAAGGGAGCCTTCACTTCGATCCACTGGCCCTTTTCGGTGGCGAACTCAGCCGCGAAGGACACCTCCATGCCGCGAAAAAGGGCATCAGTAGCGAGTCGAACCTGATATGTGCGACCATCGCCCTTCACACGCAGTAGCAGGCCGAGATGGTTGCTGAGGTCCAGCTTCAAATCGCTGCTGCGGAAGGTCGAAAAGCCACCGTTATTCTCCAGCGATAGCATGCCACTGAAAAGCATCGTCCCGGCTTGGCTCGGCGTTAGTTTGCCCTCTGACAGCCCACCCATCACTCCATCGTTCACAACCTGCCAGTTCATGCCATCTTTGCCGTCAAACTCCGTGACCGACCGTGCCAGAGCCGTGGTAGGTCCATCCGCCCCCTTGGCACCGCTAGAAAAACACAACACAAGACCGTAGGCTGCAACAAGGGTTTGAGGAAGAGATACGGTGACCACGGGTGAAAAAAACGTCTGTTGAGCCGAAGCGGATTCAGCGCAATTGCAGTGTGGTGCAGGCAAGAATGGGATGGGGCTCGGTTCGTTGCAGCGCTGGCGGTAATGATCAGACAATGAGACAATGCAAGCAGGGGGCAGCAGTTTTGGTCCGTTACAGGCATGGCATTACCCGGGCCAAAATGATCTGTCACCTCCTGGAGCGGTTTCTAGCAAATCTATCCACTCCATCCAAGGATGGAAGTGTGGTTAAACGCATCTCTGTCAAATTCTACGAGGTGTTGCGCTGACCGGCACAGTGTCACGCGGCCAAACCCCACGGTCCACACCTCCAGATCGATGAACCTGAGTCCGCGTGCCAGAGGTGACAACTTCCCTTCCGATCTCCTCCACTTGTACAGCGCCTGACAAGCGAGCGTGGATGAAACTATTTCACGCCCATTAAACACCCATTTCCCTCCGCCTGTTTCAGCCTCATAATGTCTCCGATGAACGGAGTCACAACTCAACAGCAAGGCCATGCGGCATTTCCCAAGGGATGGCCACCCTCCTTACTTTTGGCTGGGGGATTTTTAATGCTGCTCGGGGCGGCCCACTTGGTCATGCAGGTAGCCTACCCCAGGGACTGGGGCAGCCCCATTGGCTGGCGGAAGCCGATCTTGTTCGGCATTTCTACTGGTAGCACGCTTCTTAGTTTGGCCTGGGTCATCAGCAAGTCTCCGCCACGTGGCCCTTGGCTGCCATGGGCCCTGGCTGGAGCTTCTGTGATTGAGGTGCTTATCATCACCGTGCAGACTTGGCGCTCCGTTCCGGCTCATTTTAATCAAGGTGCGGCCCTCGACCAAGCCCTTGGCTCCGCAGTGGACTTGCTGCTGCTCATCCTCTCCGCTGCCATCTTCGTGGTATGGCGACGCACATTCAAAGGAACAATGGCAGATCCTGACTACACCCAAGCCATCCGCTGGGGGATGGCCTTCCTGGTGCTCAGCTGCGGTTTCGGATTTGCCCTGGTGGCCTATGGCACGGCAAGGCTGGGGGCGGGCCATGCTCCTGACATCATCGGCCATGCGGGCGTACCAAAGTTTGTGCATGGCATCGTGGTTCATGCATTGCAGGTCCTGCCAGCCTGGGTCTGGGTGATTCGGCTGATGGGTGTGGACATGATGGGGAGACTCACCAGCCTGCGGTATGCCGTCCTAGGCTTCTGCTTGCTGGCGTGCTACGCTCTATGGCAGACGTTGAACGGCTACGCCAGATTTCACCCAAACCCGGGCGGCACCCTACTGTTAGCAGCCACTGCGGCGTGTGGAATGCTTGCCATCTTCGTGTGTCTGCGCAAGGAACCCGCATCCTCAGGGCCGTAGCTGAGCCTCCTTGCAGACGTTGCTGAACTTGGTCAGTGAGCAGACGTAAGAGCTGGCGCAGTAGGCATCCTCCTCCGTGAACCACGCCTCCGGCAGCGATAAACCTCATGCCGGAAGAGACTTTCTTGCGGGTTCTCTCTGGGATATCGGGTGGCATTATTCTTTAAGTGTGACGGGCAGACTTGAAAATGCATCTCAGCTAAGGCTCACCCACTCGTAACTGACATTGTGAGCGTATTTTTAATCCCCGGCCTTGGCGCTACCTCAGACCTTTTTGCGGACGATCAATTCCCGTTCCTGAACCGTACGGTGGACTACCCGGCACTCAGCACACCTGCCGTTGGCTTATCCGAATATGCACGTCAACTAATTGCTGACAATGGCATCCAGCCTGGGGACAGCCTCATCGGAGTTTCTCTGGGTGGCCTGATTTCGTGCGAGATCGCAGCGCAGATGTTCATCTCCAAATTGACGCTGGTGTCCTCTTGCACCGATTCCCTGCACCTAGTGCCGTTCATTCGCAAAAATTCGACAACTCAGCCGCGTCGTGCCCTGGCGGCTCATGCAGAAAGTGCTCTTTCCAGCTTTTGTCTTCAGCAGCCATCGACGAATGGCACTCGCGATTTTCCGAATGGCCGATGCCAAGTTTATCCGCTGATTCTGTCTGAATGCAGCCGCCTGGAAGAGTCCTGCAGTTCATCACGACACGATCCAAATCCACGGAGACAGAGCCCCCCTTTTCCCAATCGCGCTCCAAAAGATCGACCACATCATCAAGGGTGGCGACCACCTCATGATTTGAGTCATCGGGCAGAAATCCAACCGCTGCTCATCGCGAGGCATCAGGCCTCCGCGCAGACTCATTGAAAAAAAACACCAGCCGCGATCCGGCGAAGCAAAATGGTCATTTCAGCCTCAATGCTGACAGATTCCGCGATCCTACCCGCCACGATTTAGTAGGATCCGAGTGAGTGAAGAACTTCCAACTTGTCGAATATGGGGATTTCGTCCCCATGTTCCCATCGGCGGAGTTGTTGATCAATCACGCCGACTACTTGGGCCAATTCCTTCTGATCCATACTTTGGCACCGCCGTGCCTTCATCACAAGATCCGCAGTGGTTTCTTGGCCGAAAGGGTAGTAACCGAGGAACGAAAGGATGCCCGGCCACTCAGAGATCGACCAATCGGACGTTTCTCCTTCAGAGTCATCCCAGGCCGGCGGGTATGAAGATCAAGAGCCTACGGGTTCATCGGTTCACTTAAGGGGTTGCGGCTCTTGAGAACGGCGATCTCGGACTGAAGGAACGACTTCCTCGTCGAGCTGGCCGCACCATGGATCTAGGCCGTGTTTGAAAACCTGCCAGCAACGATCAGGCGAAGCAAAGTGGCTATCTCGCTCCGCGAGATGAGTCTTAGGCTTTCCCCAGCCTGTTGAATCCCCACCACGCGTCAACTGGGGGCTTTGAGAAGCGCCCAGCTCATTTGCTGGCGCTTCGCGTCACGCTTCGGGCAGCCTACGGCTGGCTATCTCCCTTCGGTCGGTTCGACGGAGCGAGATGGCTAATCTGCTGCCGCAGCATTCGAGTGCCCTTGATGGTTTTCAAACACGGCTCTGGTGGCGTAGCACCTCTTCCTTCACCGCTATCCACTTCTCGTTAATTTCTGAAACCATACTGCCACCCTGTTTTTTTTGAAGACGGCAGCTTGGCGCGTGTGGTGGGTTAACCCGCGAGAACCGAAACCACCGCGGCTCATCTCATGACCCATCGACTCAAATTATGGACTGGTATTGTCCTCAATCTCGCCCTCTTCGCCAACCCACTGCTGGCCCAGAATGCCCTCCCCTCTCCTTCCCTCCCTCCGGCATTGAAAAACTGGGAACAAGACAAACCGTGGACGGTGCTGCGGGAGATCACGACCAAGTTAATGGCCCACTTCCAGCAATATTATCCCCAAGGC